>Ga0065711_1035975_pt1 | contig 21594 bp, 12 predicted proteins | sample Hoacrofraction12_FD_59098 | JGI IMG/M metagenome (GOLD analysis project Ga0065711, IMG submission 59098) | Hoatzin crop microbial communities from Cojedes, Venezuela - Epithelial fraction 12 v2 (version 2) | ecosystem: Host-associated > Birds > Digestive system > Esophagus > Crop | place... | reverse complement strand
CTCGGGCACCTCTCCTGTCCTCCAGGACCTCTCAAAGATGATGGAGAGTGGCTCAGCAATGACATCCGCCAGCTCCCTCAGCACTCGTGGATGCATTCCATCGGGGCCCATGGATTTGTGGGCCTTTAGATCGCTTAAGCAATCCCTCACGCAGTCCTCCGCGACCAAGGGAGGGTCATCCTCTCTGTGGGCTTCTTCTCTTACCGCTGGGGCCTGGGATTCCTGAGGGCCTGCCTTGGCACTGAAGACTGAAGCAAAGAAGGCATTCAGCATCTCTGCCTTCTCTGCGTCCCCTGTAACCAGGACAACACCTCATTCAGCAGTGGAGCAGGTGAATGCCTGAAGGGAGCTGTGACCCCATGCGGAGCCCGCGGTGGAGCAGCCTGTTCCTGAAGGACTGCACCCCATGGAAGGGACCCATGCTGGAGCAGTTCATGAAGAGCTGCAGCTTGTGGGAAGGACTCACATTGGAGAAGTTTGTGACGAACTGTCTCCCACAAGAGGAACCTTCATGCTGGAGCTGGGGAAGAGTGTGAGGAGTCCTCCCCATGAAGAGGAAGGAGCGGCAGAGACAATGTGTGATGAACTGACCATAACCCCCATTCCCCATCCCCCTGTGCCACTTGGGTGGAGGAGGCAGAGAAACGGGATTGAAGCTGAGCCCGGGAAGAAGGGAGGTGTGGGGGGAAGGTATTTTAAGATCTGTATTTCTTTCTCACTATCCTACTCTGTTTTTATTGATGAAGAATTAAACTCCCTTTTGTCCCCAAGTTCAGTCTGTTTTGTCCGTGATGATAATTGGTGAGTGATGTCTCCCTGTCCTTATCTCTGCCCTTGAGCCTTTCATCATATTTCCTCTCCCCTGTGTAGCTGAGGAGGGGGAGTGGTAGAGGGGTTTTGGTGGGCACCTGCCATTTATCCAGGCCAAACCAAAATGCTAAGAAACTAAACTTTGTAAGTTAAGGTAATTTTAAAAAGGAAGACTATTAATGGAAAGATGATTCACCTTTTGCACTACTTCAAAGGAAACAAATCATTCAACCTCCTTATACCCCTTAGGCAAGAAATGTAATAATATTCGAAGTTACATAAAGATTTTCAAACAATACAAATTGTAGAAAATTGAAATCATATACAGAATAGGTCAAATTCATCCCAGATAGAAGCCTATTGACTTTAATGGGCTTACAGCATCTATTAGAATTTTGTGCTATACAATAATTCATACGGAATTGTTTGCGCATCAGTTGTTTCTAAAAGCATCTGTACTTGAAACCTGAAGGATGCTGAGGATCACAATTTCATTATTGACAGCTCCATTTCTTTCTGTTATGTTCGATGAGAAAGTAACTTGAGTTACATTTCAATGTTGTTATGCATTAATTTCATTGTTAAAGTGTATCTCTACCAGAGGCAGCAACAAAACTCAGGATGAGAGAGACCAGCTGCATTTTCTTAAAAACAAAGAAATATTTTTAATAGCAGTTAGTGAAGAGCCAGGCTAAAATATGTACATTAAATCACTGAATGTGCTAAGTGATTTTTTTTTTCCCCAGGAAAGGATGTGTTCTTATTTACTGTAAGTTGGAATCAGAATTCAGCCTGAAGGCCAGATACCTAAAGCTAGTTAGGTTTAATTGTTCTCATAGGAGTTAGGGCCTTAGACAGCTTTAAAAATTCTCACATAAGGATAAAGGAATGGGTGTGAAGCTGAGTGTTTTCAGTTCCATTTGAAGTCAGTGAAAAGGAAGCAGTCCTTAGACAACAATCTGTACTTTACAGGTTTGAACTATAAGACAGCTTCTCTGTTTTTAAAGTTGCCTGCTTTAAGTAAATCTGCCGAGTTTCAGCATCCGTGCAAGGACAGGAACGACTCTCACACACATTAATACAATGCATAGTCGGTTTTCTTTATTATTCTTTTTGTGCGGTTATATACATTTTCCATATCTGTACACGCGATCATGCTTATTTGGATAGGCTACAGACATAAATCACATCCTGTTCACACGCCGCACATTCCCTTATGATTGGTAACTATGCACTAACGCCAATAACAACAGACTGCCCCCACGTCCTTGAACACATCTTGTTTTTGCTAACCCACATCATGTGCACTATCAGAACTTTCTCAGTGGCTATTCTTAGCTGTCTTTTCCACCGGCCTGTTCAGTTATGCTGTTTTGCTTAAGCGGCCTAGTCGTGCTAACTCTCAAGCTACATCAACCCCAACATAAATCAAATAATAGGAATTATTGTAAAAAAAAATAACAATTATCAGTTTAGGCATGAGTCTATGCAAAGGATTCTTCAGTCTTCCGTCATGCCAGAATAGGGAAACAATGCATTTAGAGTAAGATATTTTATTTCTGTCTAGCTACTGTTTCCCACATCGTCCTCATTTTCACACTGTCTCAATTTCTTTTTTTAAGAGGGAGAAAACTAAGTGAAGTCATCAATTAAGAGAATTGATACAAAGGTACCAGTGTCACATTGCTAAATAGTTCAGAACCAGACATTTTGGCACTCTTGTCACCAAATGAAATCTTCTGCATTAAATTTGGTTGTCAGGTGCCTAAAAGAACTAGAAATAGTCTTAAGGGGAAATGCAAATGGAGGATGTATATTATCAGTGTATTGCAAATAACATTAGTAGATTCTGTTGCTGGAAATTTTTTGAGGGAAAGTAGGATGAATACTGCAATGTTAGCTCTGTTTCATCTCATGAAACCAGCTATAATTAATTTCCTCATTGAACCTTAATTACAACAGTTAAGGGGTATAGGACTATTTTGCACCTCAAGATATTTCTGGGCCAGTCTTTTGTGATTACCCTTCACTTACGTTAACAATAAAAATTGCTTGGCTCTGCTCTAATCATACACTCAAGACAGTTGAATTGGATTGAACTCCCAGTTAAAGACATATATTAAAATTCCTGTCTATAATTTTTGAGGACAATACGACAGAACATAAACACTTCATTATTTCTTCCCACCTCCCCAGTGTGCTGTCAGTCAAATTCATAGCATTTAGTAACAAAATCAAAGGGTGGTTTTTCAACCTAAAATTTCAATATCCTTTTATTGATTGCAGTTCAGGCTTATAATCAAAGAGTCACAATGCATCAAAACAGAGTAAGATTATACTTCATCCTTTTAAGCTGATTCTATAAAGGATTTATGGAACAGGATCACATATTTGCAGTCCAGCAAGATATCATTTTGTTTCGAATTCAGGACTGAAGTGGCCATGCCTGTGGTACAGCATCATTAGCACACTTTTCTGTCTTGCAAGGACATGAACTTTCTGGCCGAAGTTAAAATTTTTCTATAGATATTTAACCACTGGCTGGATTCCAGAAAAGGAAGACTTCTTCATGTTGCCTCTAGATAGGTAAAATTATAACTACTCACGAGCAAGAGGATAGCCAACAGTTCTGTATTTACTCCTATGTTTGTGAGAAGACCAAAATTTATCCTTGACTCTCGAGTTTATTGAAATCTACACCCCCATTTCAAAGCTCTGCCATCCAGCTCTTTCAGTTGCTGACATTACTCATTCCTGATAGCTCATATTTTTTCTTCTTTCAACTCAGTTTTTTTAGTTTATAAATTATATACTTGGAATATGCAATTATATATGTATAAACCTTGAAGTACTAGAGGGTAGGGAGCACTCTACTCTTTTTTGTTAGGAAATGGGAGGAAGAATGGCCGTGGACTCTTTTTGACTGTCAGGTATATTCTGAAGACTAAGCAGCCCCACAAAGAAAACAGGAGTTTGATCCCATCTGTTATCAAATAGAGGAAATCAGAGATACAGCAAAAGCTGGTGTATTAATTTTCTTCAAGGACATTTCTAAAGTTACTGGAGTGTGAGAACAGTGTGTGCAGAACAGAACTGAAAGAGAAAGGGTGAGGAGCTAGGCTGCCCTGCTACCAGGAGAACTTTGTCATGCAAGATGATGCAAAGCAGCTTTTTTATATTATTCGATATAGATCTTTGGCAAAACTGCAGAGAACATATACAGAGTCGAGGGACTGAGTATTTCCTTGCTTAAATGTCTTTTGGGATTCTGAGATTGTCCTGTTCACAAGCCCTGAAATGTGAGTGGAGTTTATCAGATTAGTATGGAAAAGATGCGGAGAATGAGTATATCACATCAGAACATGAAAATTTTCGTAATCAAGTATTATTACCAGAAATGTGTTAATATAAATTATTTGTCCTTCATGTATTTAGATATATTGCTTCTTTCTTTTCCCATCTCTATGCTATTATTTTTCACCTTACCTTATTAGTATTCCTTATGATATACTCTGTATGGGTTTAGGAGTAGTGAATTACTACTCTTCAAAAGTCCTAGGAAACGAATTTTGGATGAGGGCTGGAATGAATGATAATTGACTAGGTGGTTATGACTGCATAAGGATCCATGTCTTTACCTTAACTTTTAACTAGATGAATGAGAAATCACATAATGATCAGCACTAGCTAATACAGAAAAAAACCCTCTACTGCCTTTCTCACACTATCTTTTCCCATTTGTTCTCATAGCCTGTTGCATTCTATTAAAGCTACTGCAAGATAATAACATTAATAATCTCCTTTGTATTTAAACTTTCAGAATCCATGCCACTTTCAAAATAATACCAACAAACACTTTCTCAAAGGTCATTCCATGAAAACTTTGTGACATGCAGGCAGAAAACAGAAACATGTTGCAGTATAATCTCAGCCAGCATATTCGTCTCCTCTCCCACAATTCATAGGTAAGATAGAGCCCATTCTCTATACTGACCCTTTAGTTTCACTAAGTACAATGAGTGAAAGCAGACTGAAATTAACCTGAACAAATGTATACATTTGTAACAGACCTTTGCATCTAATCCACTTATTTGCATCCTTTATACAGTAAATAGAAAGGAACAGACTTTTCCAGGGGCAGCTCCACTTATCCCAAAACAGATTATTAACATACCTCAAATTAATCATCCTTAGTAGGTTTCTGTTCCTCCTTTGCTTGTACTGGGACTCAGCTTTCACACTGTTTTGCACAGCATTCTCCTAGAGAAACTAGCTGCTCATGGCTTGGAGGGGCATACTCTTCACTGCATAAAAAACTGGCTGGATGACTGCAACAGCCAAGCCCAAAGAGTGGTGGTGAATGGAGTTAAATCCAGCTGGTGGCCGGTCAGGAGTGATGTTTCCCAGGGCTCAGTATAGGAGCCAGTTCTGTTTAATAACTTTATCGATAATCTGGACAAGGGGATCAAGTGCACCCTCAATAAGTTTGCAAATGATACCAAGTTGGGCGGCAGTGTTGATCTGCTTGAGGGTAGGAAGGCTCTGCAGAGGGATCTGGACAGACTGGATAAATGGGCCAAGGTCAACTGTACGATGTTGAATAAGGCTGAGTGCCGGGTCCTGCACTTGAGTCAAAAGAACCCCATGCAACGCCGCAGGCTTGGGGAGGAGCGGCTGGAAAGCTGCTTGGCAGAGAAGGACCTGGGAGTGCTGGTCGACAGCCGGCTGAACATGAGCCAGCAGTGTGCCCAGGTGGCCAAGAAGGCCAGTGGCATCCTGGCTTGGATCAACAATAGCGTGGTCAGCAGGAGTAGGGAGGTGAATGTGTCCCTGTGCTCGGCACTGGTGAGGCCGCACCTCGAATACTGTGTTCAGTTTTGGGCCCCTCACTACAAGGTCATTGAGGTGCTGGAACACATCCAAAGAAGAGCAACAAAGCTGATGAAGGGTTGTAGAAGACAGCTACAAACTGGTTTTGTCTCGACATTGCTATTGTCATCTCTTGTTGGCCTCTGGAAAGAAACCGCCACAATGACCTGCAGGGAAGAGCTTGCGCACAGAGTAGCGCGTGAACGGGCAAGAAAGGACTTATCTAAGTGGGCAGCACGCATGGCAGGAATTGCATTTATGCGGACACGTTCTGCGCATGCGCAAATGCCCCTATAAAAGGGCAGCACATGGTCCTCGCCGCCCTCTTGCTCTCCTCCTCACCACCTGGCTGCTGGGCTCTACTCTCGCCGGGGCTCCACGCCTGCACAGAGACTGAGCTGACTGGACATCGCTGGACATCATCGAATCTGTGGTGGTGGTAACTGATCCTCTCCCCCTGCACTTCCTTTCCTCGCCCGCTGGGGTTTTTCTGACTTTACCCACTTTTTTTTCCTGTCTCGTCTTCTCCCCCCCCCATACTGCTGTCCCCGCCAGACCTCCGATTCCCGGTTCACCGAAAATAAAGTTTACAAGGTGGCACGGCATATGTCTGTGTTTGCATCTTAATCTCATCTCCTGGGATCGCATCGAAACCTCCCCGATATTGGATCGGGAGAAGGGTGTAGAGAGCAAGTCTTATGAGGGGCGGCTGAGGGAACTGGGGTTGTCTAGGCTGGAGAAAAGGAGGCTGAGGGGAGACCTTATCGCTCTCTACAACCTAAATGGAGATTGTAACAAGGTGGGGGTTGGTCTCTTTTCCCAAGTAACTAGTGATGGGACGAGAGGAAATGGCATCAAGGTGTGCCAGGGGAGGTTCAGATTGGATACTAGGAAAATTTTCTTTACTGAAATGGTTCTTAAACATTGGACCAGGCTGCCCAGGGCAGTGGTGGAGTCACCATCCTTGAATGTATTTAAAAGAGGTGTAGATGTGGCACTTCAGGACATAGTTTAGTGGTAGACTTGGTAGTGTTAAGTTTACTGCTGGACTCTGTGATCTTAAAGGTCTTTCCCAACCTAAATGATTCTATGATTCTATGACTCTGTGATAAGAGGATGCACTATAAATGTTTATGTAGTAGATGTTGCAGATTGGGTAGGCGAACCCCTTTTTGAATATTTATAATTGCTTTTGTTGAAGTCAGTAGTAAAACACAGAATTATGTCAGAAAATGAGGTCTTTTTGGTGAGGGTTTTGAATACCCTAATTCTCTTAGATATTTCACTGATAAAATGGCAACGACTGCAGCACAGAAGTTAACGGGTCCCTCTACTGAGGGACTTCCTCCCTTCTTTCATCCCTTCATGCAATGGGCAGGCTGCTTTGCAATGCCAGCTCATCATGAACAAAGTGGCTATACTCTGAGTTTTCTGCAAAATGAAGTCTTAGGCAAACCGTAAAGGATTATGTAAGAAACAGATCTTCCTATTTTTGTTCTGTAAAATTTTGAAATCAGGTAGAGAGGAGCTCTGAACAGGCAAGGTTGCTTTGTGACGTGGATTTACTGCTTAGATGTTGACAAAACATATTTCATTTTAAATAGAGAATAAGTGACAAAATCATCTATTATCCGTAGAGTTACATGTGCTATTTGGGATGCATTTATTGTGGAGCTTTTCTTCACATCCTTCATCAAGTTGTCTTCAAAGAAAACTTGATCCTGCATTTTAATGGCACTTCTACCATAGACTTCAGTGGTAGCATTATGAATTCCATGGTTAAGGAAAACTGAGAACTACTGATTGCATGTGTATAGCTCTCAAAATGTTCCCAAAAGAAACACAAACAAACAACAAAAACACTCTAAATCCACTGCTTACTGGAAGCCAAGAGGTCAACTAACATCCAAAGTTAGCTCAGATCTGCCACATTGTGTCTACAAGCTTGGGTGTCAAATTAACCACCTGAAAAAGCATGTAAGTTTTCTTTGGTATTGAGCAGCTGCTGTTGCTGTGAAAGTTACCTGAAGCCGCTCTCAGCCAAGCTGAGTGACATTGTATGAAGAATCTTCCTGGCATGCACCAAATGCTGCTATTTGATGTTTAGTGTAGAAAAGATCCATGTCTGTCTGAATCTGTCATTTTGTTTCAAGTTTTAATTTCCCTGAGAGAAGAGCTGTCTCATTCTGAATATGAACAGTTACAAAACTAAGATGAGAGAAGCAAAAGTTATTATCAAGGAAGGATAAATGATATGACCACCTTTCATTACAAGGAGACTATTTGCTGTGATGTAGGTGTTACAAGTAGATACACAGAGTGCAGCGAATTACTGATTGCATTAGTGTGTATTAATATTTTCTTCTACCACCAGAAATCTCTCATCTTTCAGAACACCTAGAAAGAAATGCAGATACGCAGGTAGATGAAAACTTTAAAATCCTTGGCTATATGAACTGATTGCCTTCTCTACATTTTACTAACCGGCAAATGTGCTGCCAGTTGCATTACCAGTGTCATAAAGCAGCTAATTTATACAGTTCTATACATGCATCTGTTACTCAAAATACTGATTCGTCTTAATTACTAAGTAAATCTAAACATCTAGGACCAAAGTTTAAACAAGTGTACTATTCCGAAGTTGTAAAACTATAACCAGCATACAGGTTTTATGACTATAAATTGTTCCAACATATCAGTCAGATTTCCAGCAATGTTTGCAAGAGGATAATGTTTAGTCTTCTCAAGATACAAAGTGCCAAAAATTCTTCTGGTTTTGTAATACAGTTTATCATTATGGTAACTCACTGGAATAATTTCGCAAAATCTGTCACTACAGTGGTACTCCTTACTTTAAAAATAAAACAAAACAAAACCAACCTGCATCCCCTCGCTCTTCTAATATGTTTTAACTTGCGTATGAAAGAACCAGATATGTCCACAATGGGAAGCAATTCAGTGAAATAAGAGTGTACCAGTACATTGAAACCTTTGTAGCTTAGGCCCTATGAGCTCTACGACTTTTATTTCAGACTAGATATAATGTGGTCTCCTGGGAGGAATGTGCCCACCATGCATTTGGGTTGAGACTACTTTGTGTGCATCAGTTGGCGTGTGAACCAAACCAACAAATGGGGAATGGAGGCTTCTGTCCTTTCCCTTCAAAAACAAAGTAATGTTCAGAACTGAGAGGCTAGAGTAAATGCAGAGTATTGAGGACCCCTTTCTTTTATGAAAGAACACTCCCTATGTCAGACAGTAGTACTATTTTTACAATAAGCAATGTTGCTCTACAGCATTCAGAGAAAAAAGTTTACTTGTTCTCGTATTTCAATAATTTGAAAAGAAAAAAAGGAATATAGCAGTTGCATAGTAAAAAATTAAAAGAAAAATTGAAAGGAAGAGTGGAGTTTGCTACTTTGAGTCTTCCCATTTTAATAACTTTTTTTCTTCTATTTTTCATGCTGCTGAATGAGCTAGGAACATTGCTTAATGGTCCTATAAAGCATTAACAGATAACATTAATATAATACTATCTGTTGCTTTCATAGGAAATATATTTGAACACATGAAAACAGACAATTTAAATAATGTCAGAAAGAAGCAAAATGTATTTTGTTCCCAGATTCAGTGACAGGCAGACAGTCATGAGATAGACATCTCCATTTGAGTTAGTGATCTAGGTTTCTTTAGAGCAAGCATAGGAAAACAAGCATTTTTGTGGTGAAATTCTTTTTGTTATAACCTAAATGTCAAAAAAACCCCACTCCAAGACAGAAAAGATGACTCACACCCCAGCAGTCCTGCAAGACCTTCTCAGATCACTACTTCAGTTGTACATGTCTCCAAGACAGATACCTAACATTTATGCTGTTTATGCTCTCTGCCTTTGTAAGTCTGCATATAAAGTTGATATGACAAACTTCTTAAAAATTAAATAGGTTCTTTTACTCAGATATCTTTATTCTGTGAGAGCATTTTCTGGCATGATGTTTAGTGCATCATCTGTATGTAAATCAGTACTGGAAGGCAGAACTGAACATTTAACAATGGTGACACATTTAGCTATTAAAAATTAATCTCTCTGATGTTAAGGGGGGAAGAGGAGTGAGTTTCTTGATTAATGTCTTCTGGCCAGCTCAGAAATTTCAATTATTTTTTAAATAATCTTTCCCCTCTTCTCACAGAAGTGTAGGAATGTGAATAGAAAATCAGAGTAAAAAAATTTCTGCCTGGAGTTATTTGTACATTGAGAAAAATAAAAGCTGACACTTTAATCCCAGTGATAAGGATAATCATATTCCTAAAGCATTTTTCACACTGCTCGAACAAATTTGTTCATTTACTTCCTCAGTTTTCCTCCTGGTAGTAGTCTGCTTCAGCCCTTAGCACAACTAAAATTTTTGAGGAAAGCCATTCATTACCTACTACTCTTCAGTTTAGAAATGGAGGTAGTTTGAAGCTTGGTATATTTATTTAAAGAAATAAATAGTAATGATGAATGTTCAGAAAAAAAAAGAAGAGGAGGTCTAAGTGTGCATTTGCTTCTCCATCCAGCAGCCAGAATTTCTTGAGTAACCAGAAAGGAAGTTGGACCCTGACCTACATATTCAAGTAGGGGAGTCCTGATCTGAGAGCTCATGACTTATATGAAGGCAAAACCAAAAAAAGGGAAATTATAATAAGCACCAGATATAAATGAATTCTTAATTGCTTGTGACGCAAATTTGGAAGTACAACAGAAAGAGACAGACATTGATACTCAAGTCCTCTAATACATTAGTATCAGGCTGCACAGTTTAAAGTGATCATCCATACAGCACAAACTCAACCCTCAAGACGTCCTCTGCTATGTCTATAATGGCCCAGCCTTAGTCAAAACTCCGTATCTCATCCAAGCAGCCAAGAGGAGGCCACCAAGCTTCAACTATTAGCTGACTTCAAAGGCACATATCTACTCCTGTATTCAACATCAGATAATGAGCATCAGCATGCAGTCATTTATCCTACTAAATTGTTAGACATGCCTGGCTTGGTTTTACATGGCAGTAAACAGTTCCCCGGTGCTATTTAGGAGTTAGACACAGGAAACTTTCAAAAAGGTAGTTTGGACCTTGGAAGATAAGAGCAGATGAAGACCATTCTGTCCCAGGCTTAAGTTCAGAGGGCAGATCTTGGTACATTTAATTTCCTGTTACAAGCGCAGCCATGAAATCCAGGCCCTAAGAATCCAATCAGATATGTGTTTGCGTGAGGGAAAAATACATAGGGTGTTCTCTTTCGTAACTTTAGCATTTAAAGTAGTCTATGTAGGACTAGTGGATCAGAGAGCAAAGATGATTGCTAAGCAAGAGAAAGGACTAACATAAGGATTCCCATTCAGTTTGCTGAACTATATATTTTTTTTTTAATTAATTACTTCAGAGACCATTTTTTCTGCTTAAAGAAAAACAACCCATTGTAGCACAGAGTTGAAGGATGCTAAGGAGTAGTAATCTGCATTATTGTTTTCTTTGTTTCTGTGGACACATAACGATGCTGTAAGGATACTTTGCTTAACTTTAAGATCAAAAGAACATGACTTGTGTTTGGCTTCCTTGCCTTCTTCTGAGTAGTTCTGCCTCTGGGTATAATCCAAAGAGCACTTTGTGTACAATTAGTCTTAATGGACTTCTGACTGTATCTACAGAGTCTATGCTCTTGAACTCCATAAAGTGTCCTAAATGTTTTCCATCCACAAGAAAAAAAGTCTTTAGTTCGCTCAGACCTTAGATTAATACTTGAAATCTGGCCCTCTGGGAAGTTATGGTCAACATACAACACTGCATGGATGTTAATGTTATCTACAGTTTTAGACCTGAGCAAGAATAGTTTCAGGTTATGTTGTGCTCATATGAGTCATTTTACAGACAGTGTGTTAAAATGCTTGCATATAGTAATCTGCTGTGTATCTTTCACCTTTTCTGCCCTTTTGTACTTCTTAGCTCCCCTGGTGTTAAGTTCTTGCAAATAATTTCAGTCCCCCTTCTCATACCCAAAGCCTGGAGCTCTGCAGGCAAAGAGAGAAAGCGCTAACAAATAACAGTGTCACCAGAGAGCTCACGTTTCCTGGGTGCAACTCACTAAATGACTTATTTCAAAACAGATATTTCTGTTCCTGCAGAACTCACTGTGGCTTTGGGAAAGGGCTGTGGAGATGACATTTTGCCCCCTGAAATTATCCTCTTACCTGTGCACACGTACACACACACACACACAATCAGTTAATCATTGCAGATTTATCAGGTTCAGTGCCCTGCAGTGATCACCATTGTGCTTGTACGTGTGTAGGGGTAGTTTCAAGGTGACTTCAGACAGCCTGTTCTCGAGTATACTCAGCCTCATCAAAGCATGGCAGGCATGATGTCAGTAGGCAAAGCCTGGGCATTTCATCTGTTCTCACCTTGAATCAGTGAGCTTCTCTGGCTTGTGACTCTGACCATCCTAGCAGGCAGTTTCTTGAGATGAACTTGAGCATCGCTTGGTAGCTTCTGCTCCTCTTTCCCTCGGTCCCTCACTGGAGACTCCACGCTCCCTGCTTTGAGTAGACAAGCAGGACAGCGAATGAGTGGTAGAAGAGCATTTCATGAGAAATCATGAAAAGCCACAAGCTTTGTACCTCTGGGCTCCAGGCATGAGCTAGGAAGTCTGTTGTGCAGCATGGACAGTTCTGAGGTGAGGGTGAGAATGGGGTGAGGATGATCCCTAGGCCAGCCTTTACAGTGGGCAAGCACAGCAGTGAAGAAAGGTCGGTGAGTGACACACATCATTTTACCATCACGGGAAAGATCTCAGCAACATTATTCCACACAGGCTCCTGAATGCTGCTGCAAAGGACAGGTTGTAAACCTTGCAACTGGTTGTTGGCTCACTTACCCGACCCAGCGCTGGTTCACCAGTGCTGAGAAGAGCAATGTGCCTTCCCTGCTCCAGCGTGCAAGCATCTCTGCTAGCTCAGACCTTAGGTTTAATTTATCAACAGCAAAAAATGATCACCACCAACAAAGAACTGAAATGAAATGTGCTTTGTCCTTCGTAAGTCAGACTCTTTTCGCTGTGAGTTTAACATCCCAAATATTTAATTTTAATTTTAATGAAGTTGCTTTGTTTGATAAAGGTTAGTGCTGTCAACACAGAAAAATGCTGAAGTTCAAAGTAGCTTGTTTGCTCAAAAGACTGAACTTTAGAATTGATGATATGTATTAATAGTACTTAGTGTTCACAGTAAATAAACACTAAGATGAAATTCCCTAATCAATGATTAGGGTTCTGAAACAAATAATGGAAACTTTCAGAAAAACGTCTGTGAGCCTAGTGGATTGGGAGTGCGTATTGTCAATGGTTTATCTCATCATAAATATTACAGCTTAAGTTTCTGTGTTATTCTAAATTGCTAGGAACTAGGAATTCATTTTATAATTTACATATTTGTAACTTTCGAGTAAGAATTTTTATAAAGCAGTTGCTATGGAAAATTATACCTGAAAGTCACAAAGCAATTTTTCCTGGCTTAGGTTTTGTAGACACAGAGTCAGCGGAACCCTCGTCCCTATCCTGTGACTTCTGGATCCTTCATCCACATGGTCAGATGGCTCACTCTAACTCTGTCTTCATTTCACAGAATTTCTGCTCTCACTGTCTTAACAAGGAGGTTTCTCACGAAAGATGGACTCCCAAAATCTCTATGTATCCACATCCGTGCTAGCAGGAGTTCTCAGTGAGGACTGCAATGCAGGGAACAGTAAAATTTAGAAGGTCAAAAGAATACAAAAATCTCACAGAAGATTTTAGCAATCTGCTTTCATTATAAGTAACTTATGCACCGAGAAAAATTCACTTGGGCCATAGAAAGAAACTACTGTGAAGGGTTAGGTGAAAGGTAAATTTGATTATCTTTCTGCATAGAAAATGGGTGGTGTGGAATTATTAGTAAAATTAAGGTTTTACATCTGAAAATTAAGGTTTATATGAAAAACATAGCATTGTTCACCCATTGAGGAAAAGCATAAAATCAAAAGGAGCTCTGAGGATGGGACACAGCTGCAGCAGGCATGTGAGGAATCCACTGACACAGCAACTCCCTGCAACATACCATAGAGGATGGAGGGGAGTGAAGATTCTATGGCCATGCTCCATGATGATAAAGTGGGAAGAGATGGTCCTCTAGAACCGATAAGCAGCTCATCTGGCCCCCTGAGCCAACAGGTTTTCAAGACCTTGCCAAAGTGCTACCCTTTTGTGAACTTTGCTCATTTTAATATCATTTTAATACTAAAACACACCTCCTTCCCAAAGGCTACCCACCTCCGAGGTGCGACCACTCCTCTTCGAGTCTGCACCCTCGATTTTTTGTAAACTGTACCTTTAAACGTGAAGTGAGAGAATTTTACATGAATCATGATAAAAGGTGTGTATGACTACAGTCACTCAAACTCCACCTTAAAGGTAGAAAGGATATAAAAATAGCCAGGGAACTAGGGGATTTTGGGAGAAGATAACACCGTGAGCAAGTCAAGGAAAACTCCACCTCAGAGTGCCTCCGACAACAGGGATTGGCCGACGGGCTGAGCCTTGCTTCTCCCCCCTTGGGACGCCTTGGGTGAGACTCAAACTAAGCGCTTTTCTCGGGATTAGTTACTCCCTAATGTTTATAGCCAGGCTGTATTATTTATAACCTTTTCACACGTTTTATATTTGCACGTGCTTTCTTGCAGACAGTCACTATCACCGACAATTCAAAAAACCTCTATACCTGTCGCACGAATAAAACTGCACTGTTTAAGTAGCCAGTTGTCACAGTTTCTCACTGAACGTGACCAAACACGGCCGTGCTAGTTCATGAGCACGACTGGACTGAAGGTGCAGACTGCTATTAGTGTATCCAGAATCGTGGTAGTTTAATGTACATATTAAACGCGACTGGACTGGTAGAGGCAAACTGGATATCACTACGAATTTAAACCTAACCGCACCTAGACTCTCGCTCCGGTGAAGAGAGTTAGAACGCAACGGGGTTTATTTTCTGCCAAATTAATGCAACAGGTGGCTATTACTCTATTTACTTACAGAGGTCGTGATAGAGATCACTAGATGCTACAGCCTGACCCCACATGCATCAGAAACTATTAAATTTCATCTGTTTCCCCATTAAAGAAGCCAATAAATTGTCTTTGATCAAGCCATAACTTGTTTTGTGTCAAATAAATGAACATATGCTCAGCACAGATTAAAGGTGTTGAGAACAAAATCAGCTGAGAGGCACCGAAGTGCAGAAAACTACAAAAAAAACCCCATTTAAATGTTTACTGACTAGAAACTGTGATCCTGAATAAAGAATAAGATACATTGGAGCTCCTCACTTAGGAGCATAGATATGACCTTTTAGGTAGTATTAGAACTTGGTAACATGATCTGTGTGACTTGATGTTAAAAATCAATGGTATGAAGTCTTTAAAAAGAACTGATTGGGAGAGTCATTCTTTGTTCTGTACGGCATTACCTGTTTCCAAATCACTGATAGCTCAGTAGGAATCATCTTGAAGAGTTGCGTATTCTAACATTAAGATCATAGAATCATAGAATCACAGAATCAAAGGTTGGAAAAGATCTCTCAGATCATCAAGTCCAACCGTCAACCCAACACCACCATGCATACTAAACCATATCCTGAAGTGCCACATCTACAAGATTTTTGAACACTTCCAGCAGTGGGGGCTCAACCACCTCCCTGGGCAGCGTATTCCAATGTTTCACAACTCTTTCAGTAAAGAAATTTTTCATAATATCCAGTCTAAACCTCCCCTGACGCAACCTGAGGCCATTGCCTCTCGCTCTATCTCTAGTTACTTGGTAGAAGGGACCTACACCTGCCTCACTACAACCTTCTTTCAGGTAGTTGTAGAGAGTGGTAAGGTCCCCCCTCAGCGTCCTCTTTTCCAGACAAAACAATCCAAGTTCCCTCAGCCGCTCCTCATAAGAATTGTTCTCTAGCCTCTTCACCAGCCTTGTTGCTGTTCTCTGGACACACTACAGTAACTCAATGTCTTTCTTGTAGTGAGGGGTCCGAAACTGAACACAGTATTCAAGGTGCGACCTCACCAATGCTGAGTACAGGGATTCCTGAGACAAACTTTGTAGCTATTTTTTCCTTCAATCACTCTCATAAACTGACCCTCCAAGCAACATTCCTAACCTGCAGTCATTCAGAATAAAGCTTGTTCTGAGTCACCTAGCAAATTTTGAACATAAACATACTTTCTATACTCAAGTGATCATTCGTCTGGTAAGTGGAATCCTTTGGTGAAAGGCTGTGTTGCCTAAACAGTCCTCCATACAGAAGACTTTTCACGTGATCTTTTACCACCCTCGTTAATATCTTGTCTAGAAGACATTCATCTTAGGGTAATTACTAGAGGCTGATAAAATGACATATGTTTTATCTTACGCCAGTCAATGGGGAGAATTGTAGCCACTTAAGGTTCTTTTTTTTTCAGATTACAAAAGCACTTTTGAGCATTTTCTCTTTTCCTCTCAGATTTTTATGGATTGCTACTTAAATAGTGTTCTCTACCCTTACAAAAACTATGTCTTTGGTTTATTGGTGGGGACAAACAAGTAGGAAATTTTCTAAATAAACATCTTTCACATTTTTTGGGTAATATAATGTATCTGCTAAAATAAGCAGTCTAGTGTTGTGTGAGAAATCTAAATGTTTTCCAGCAATTTATCTCCATAGTAGCTCCACCACCCTATCCTGAACACATATATAAAAATCCAAACAGTTGCAATAAAACAGCACTATTGTGGGTATCCGCTGTGAAGGAGAATACCCATTAGAACAATTTCTCAAAGTTATGCTACATCATTAGAAATGTGAATAAGACAGATCTTTTTGAAATAAAAGTAATTAAAACTTTTATTGCAAGTAAAATTATGTTCCATCCCAAAGAAGGATTAATGCAAGGTACTTTACACTATGCACAACGTCAAGCAGGGTGATCCTATACACATCTTCTAGCTTCCCTAACCATTAACTTCAAGTATTCTCCAAAAATCCTAGTACTTTGAGTGAAAAACATCAGCGTGTAAAGAATCCTTCATTCCTCATGGTACTTTTTTCCAATTGTTCATTACCGCTAAAATGAACACCTCATTTTTTATTTGAGTTTGTCTGTCTTCCATATTCCTATTACAGCTTTTATCAATAAATTGTTGCCCCTATAGTATGTGACATTTCTGTTTTGTGAAATAACCTTTATTCTTTAATAAAGTCTTTTTTTAATTCTGATAATCTGAATGAATTGAACACTTTTAATCACCCTTTTGAGCTATGTCTCTGTTTTTTTATTTTTGAGGATTTTTTTATGAGCCTTTTAGAAATACAAACTTCAGGTTACAGTGATCCAGTACCAGGATTGGTCAGTGTTTACATCATTTGTTTCAAGACAAATGCAAAGGTCCATAAAAATCTATCGTTTGTGATCCCCAGCCTAATCTGTTTTCATTAATGTTTTTTCATGACTTATGCTCATGTGGAGGAAAAAAACCCTTGAGGTGGTATCTGATTTTCAATGCCAGAGAAAAAGTCTGAGAATATGAGTAGGAGCATCAAATGTACTAACAAAGCAAAGTGAGCTTTCTAGTGTACAGCCTAAATATATATTGTTTTGGCATGCGACATATAGGAATTCCTTCTAGAACTTTACCTGTGAAGTAGCAGCCATGAGAAATATTTTTTACCACCCTGAGAGTTGCAGGTAGGAGATGAGACATTATTCCCTTAACTGTAACGTGTCTCATTATAACACTACTCCAGGCTATACTGTAATCTTATAAGAAAAAAAAGGAGGATATGTTGAGTCAAGCTCTTTTTTTCCTAAGTAGCTCTTCTACTCTTCCACTACCAAGAATGGATGACATATTTGTCTGTGTGAACAAGAAGAAATAAAAAATTAAATAAAACCAGTCTAGTGCTTTTATTGTAAATCTCATTTGATCTTGCTTGTAGTGCTGCACAATCCTGTTTAAAGTTGCGTCAAAGAATTTCATCTCTACACGGAGTTTCTTTTCACATGGCAGTTTAGTCACCATTTAAATGAAATAAACAATTGAAAGAATGCAGGGACATTGAATTTGCCATTCTGGATCAGTGCACTTACCTGTCAAATCCAGCATCTTATCCTGAAGGGTATGTATTGAAAATAGTGAAGTTAACCTTGTAGAAGTTACCACTAAAGGAGCTCTAAAGAGAAAGTGAACAATGCCTAGTATACTATAAATCTTATTGCAATTTGCTCTTATGAAAGTGAGTTTTAAAGACGCACAGATATGTGCATCTTGAGCCTCAGACTAAAAATAAAATTATTAACAGATATTTGTAACTTACGAATTTTTATAGCTTCACAGATTATAAAGACAGCCAGGGTAGTTGTGAACTATCTAGACTGATTTCTTCTGTAAAACATGTTATGATAAATTTCTTGGATTATTTCCCATTTCAATTACAACATATCCTTTAGAAAAATTTCCAAACAGAGGTTAAACATTGTCGTTTAAGGCGATCCGACTAAAACTCAAGGTAGTTTTTTCAAAGAGCAATGAACTGAAATGCTCTGAAAAGCACTTCTTACTCTTCCTTATCGCTCTTTTTAATTTGTCCAACTTCTTTTTCTGGTGATAGGCTCTCATTATAACTTTCCTTCTTCTATTACTTATCAACAAATATTGTATATACAACTCCTTGATAAATTTAATGAACAGAGCTCCTAAAATATTTCACAGTAGATACTGTTTTTCTTGGTTTTCAGCAGTTACATAGCTATTCTCCAAAATCTTTCCAGGTAGTCAAAATTTTTCTGTACTCCTGAATCCCCAAAAAAGATGCAATATTCCAGAATCAACATTCACATTGATGTTTGTACTTTTTTTTTTTTTACTTAGTTGTGCTCATAATTGCCTTCAAGTTTGTGAAACTGCCTCTCTTACATCATAACAAAATATATGCATTTCATATGTTGTATAGATAACTAGATAGGTGTGGGTGTGTGCACGCATATGTGCATGTGTTCTTGGAAGTAAATACCCTACCCAACTCTATTGCTTTATAACAAGGCATAGAGAATTTTCCTTAAATTACGTTTTACTTCTGTAACTAAGATGATCTTCAGCACTGACCTCCCAGTCAGAAGGTCAGTATGAAGTTCTGTGTGATAATTCAGATTTTTTTCACCCTTACTCATTATATATAGATACTTAATTAAAATGTCATCTCATTCTTTAATATTATTCAAAATTTTCAAGTAAATTTTATAACAACTGCATGATCTAAATCAGCCTTAAAATTAACTTTGGGATGGGAAGAAGAAGCAAGATCAACTTAGCAGCTGTAGAAAAGTAAAGATCTCTGTTGAAAAGTTTCTGTAACATAATCATTATCATAACCCCTACCTCCCCCATTTTAAAATCTTCAATATTTGTAAGACTGTTTACACACGTATTTACTCAATTTAATCAGTGACTTCAGTGGCAGCATCACCATTACGCAAGGGAACAATAAAGCTGTCCTCAATGGGGTGATAAAATTTTTCCTGGCCAGTAAGCTTCATATCACTTACTTTTGTCTTTTTACATTGAGTTTTGCAACAGGGGAAATTTGTGACAACCTCTGTCTCCTTTAATTCGTTTTCAGTGTCAACTCAAAGTTCAAAATCTTGGGAATACCAATATCCAATCTAGGGAACTATTTAGTCACTGATTACTCTCAGAGTCCTACCTATGGAAATATTTCCACACACGTGAGAAGATAATAATTTCACCGGGACTACGTTTTTCCACAGCAGTGTGAAATCTGGACTGTAAGGACCGATAAAATAAAATGCCATGGGAGAGAGAGAGACCCTCCACTGTCTAATCAACAATATTTCCTCTGTCTGTCATTCAACCCTTCTCAGGCTAAAGAAAGGCACAGCTAGAAATCCTCAAGAATGCATGTAAATCACTAGGAAATACTGCAATTCTACTTTTCATATAGCAACTTAATGGCTAATGGAGCTTTTTAATTTTTTTTTTAAATATCCTGCTGTCACTAGCTGTTTCCTTTGTAATTTAGTGAGCCTTAGCAGTAATAGAGGGAGTCATTCCCTATTAACGTCCTCTGGTTTACCTTAATACTCACTGTTATTCTTGAATAAAAAGAAAGCTACAGAAAATAAATTCTTAAGACCATTTTTACTTCAAGTCATATCCATGTGGGTCAGGTACTGAAAGACCATTTGTAGGGCTAGCATGTTGATAAGTTAGGGTAAGCCACATGATCTGGTGTTGTCATTATGATGTCTTCAAGTAAGTGTAATGTTTGTACCATCCCATAAAACAGAAAATATGCAAGTATAAAGCATAAGTTTGTTTTGTAACTATTTTAAACACATACTGTAGTAGTGAATTTAATAATCTCTGTTCCACACATAACCTAGTATATTTAATCAATAATTCAGTGGAGTTTTGACCTCTGCTCCCAATACACATGTAAGCAGATTTGATAAAATAGGTCATTTGCAATTGACAAAAGTCTGTTTAAGCTTAAAACTAAAATAATACAGGCATTATTTTCACTGTTTTAATTTGCAACTTTGTGTGTCATATGAAGTTTCACTCAGTCCTTTGTAGATGGAACAGATAAGACATTTTTTGTTTGCTGTTTTCAGTAAATGTGTCTGAACATAGCTAAAGGCAAAAAAGAAAGGTTAATTTCCAATTTTAGTATGAATCTGCAGGTCTTTTGAAATGTTGAAATAAATTGAATTCTTAGAGAACATGGCAGGTGTATGGTATTATATTTTATGTTGGTTTATGAAGAAAATTAATACAAAAAATTGCTCAATAAAAAAAAAGAAAAAGAAAATGTGTTCATTTGTTCTTCTGTTTTTCTGAACCATATTTCAGAAGAAAATCCTAAAGCTGCATATCCAGTTTTACCACAGAACAGAGAATTCACATCTTTGCAGATAAAGCACATTTCAGCTATGACTGTTTCCTTATCTTGAAGACATAATTTAGCACGATATTATTTTTTTATACTTATAATTAATTTACTTCTGTCAAGAATTTTTGATTAAAAAGCAGTATTTATGAATCCCTCAAATTCTCAAGCTGTTTATTGAAGAACAATAATGGAGAGATTTGGTGCTTGATTAGCACAGGACGAAACATAACCAAACATTTATTCATACAGTGAACTCTGCAAGACTTCATTATCTTCATCAAGCGTTGCTCAACTTTTGCAGTCCATCCAGGCCGTGAATGCCCACTGAGCTGGAACAGCTGCTTAATTTAATTAAATGAGCATGTGTCAGACTGTTTCCATTGAGGGAGGTAAGACTTTTATAGTAAGCTCAAAATAATGAACCCCAGCATCCTCATGGATGTTATTCTCTTTATATTTCCTACTGAGGTGATCCAACCTTTTTTGCCTTACTTGCAAGAGTTTCAAACTAAACAGGACCTAGACAGAGCACATGGTATCTTGAGTGACTGCGTATCTAGCTGTGGCCATAGCGTTATGACTGAAAGGTAAGTTGGCAAGGTGAGCATTCCCCACTTCCCCTTCAATTCCAAAGCTAGATTATTAGAAAAAAGATAGACAAAGTAATTATTCATTTTTTTTTCTTTTAAAGCTCAGATGTACAGAACGTTGTGACTGTGCAATAGGAACAAATGAGTTTCAAGCTTTAAAGCTTACTGCTAAAATCATGTCAGCAATCTATCACTGCAGAACCTCTGACTTCTTACTTCTACTGCTAGTTCCTTTGGCTTGTCTGGGAAAAAGTGAAGAACAGACATCTGATTTAGGGATAACATCCTTTTTTTTTTTTTTTTTTT
>Ga0065711_1035974_pt1 | contig 21595 bp, 12 predicted proteins | sample Hoacrofraction12_FD_59098 | JGI IMG/M metagenome (GOLD analysis project Ga0065711, IMG submission 59098) | Hoatzin crop microbial communities from Cojedes, Venezuela - Epithelial fraction 12 v2 (version 2) | ecosystem: Host-associated > Birds > Digestive system > Esophagus > Crop | place... | reverse complement strand
CCCCCCCCACACACACAAGTGGTATTAAACTAACAGATTTAGATTTAGATTCTGGATGTTTGCAGTTTGGACCACTTAATTAGTTCAAGCTACTTCTGTGAAGAGTGTTTAAGATGAACAATGAAACACTCAAATTCCCAAGTTGCTATTTGCACGTACATATCAGTTCTGGAGCACTTCTAAGGTATGTGGCCAGGCATTCTGAAAGTCTCGCTGGTGGCCTGTGTTATTTGTTGCCCAAACAAAATAAAAAGTATGGCCCCAGGATACTCCCTGGGATAAAGGTACCTAGACTAATGAATCTGGACATGCTGAATATTAGGGCCAAGAAGTAGCTTCCTTTCTGAGGATTTGTATGCTACACAGGTTTTCTGTTGGCTTTCACTGTTATAAAACCCTAATTCGGGAAGATCTATTACCTTTTTTATGCCTCTAAATAATTCTGGGTTTTTTCATCTCAAAAGAATCTGGTTATGTGTCTTGATGGGAAATAGGACATAGTGAGATACCCCACATACAGTGGGACATTGAGAGAGAAGTAGAAAGGGAACACGAGACTTAACTGTTTTTGCATGTGTGCTGTTATGGCAATGGGAACCTCTACCTGAGTAAACATAACACAGCTCAGAAATTTATGGACTATGCACATGCATATTACTTTTCTAAACAAGTAATGCTTTCATAGGACCTTAAGAGTATAAGTAGAAATTCTATGATATGTGATATATATGAATTTTCAGTAAAACTGAGGAGTTGACCAGTGGTCTCAGTGCAACCATATTCAGCAATCTACTTTCTTGTTAATTCCTGACAAACATATGTCCTTGTGTACTTCTTAAAAATTTGTTAGAATGTGATATTCTTAAGAGAAAAAAATCAGTGTCTAGAACTCACCCATTTCCCAAATTAAATAGATTTATAGAGAACTTATGTTTCTTGCCAGATGGTTAGCTCTGCTGTTGTTTAATACAAAATCTTTTCTGTCTATTAACATTATAAAATTCTCTTATTTTTCCTTCTTGCATAAAACTAAATTGTCATAACTAAAATTGAACGTGTTATTCAAAGTGTGAGTTTGCTGATTCTATTGTAATGTATATTTTAAAAGTATATTCAAAGATGCCAATACACATTTTGATAAGCAATTTTTTAAAGATTCACAAGTTGTTACACTGTATTTTTGATCAGACAGATGTATTTTCTTTACCACTGAGTCATTTTAACAATTGGCGTATTCAGCTTTGAGGATATTAAACTATGAGAAAATTGTACCTATCAGAATGATCAGGAAAAGTACCAAATATTTAAAAAAATATCTAACTACAATCCTACCAGCTTTGAATTGAAACCATTACAGGACAATCGCAACATTAATAAAAATATCTTATTTAAAACAGAAACTGCAACTAGAAAATATTAATTATTCTGTCATTAAAAGGGAGTTAAACTGTGGGTCTCTGATGAAAACTCTTGAATTGTATTGTTTGTGTGAACAGGAGGAGATAGTTTGCTGGCAGCCCTGTGAGAAAATCCATACATAAATTGTTTAAACATCACATCAATGTAGTTTAATTATCACTAATCATGCCTAAAATAAGTAAATGAGACAGAGAAATAGCAGCAGAAGCATATCTTGGCAGCGGGGTTGGAACTAGGTGATCTTTAAGGTCCCTTCCAACCCAAACCATTCTATGATTCTATGATCTTTGTGTTCTGCACTGGTACTCTGTGTTATTTAATGCAGAAACATGGACGTTTGTACAAATTGGAAGGAGCATTGCGGGCAATTCAGTTTTTGCAAGAAAGACTTTTCTCAGTATACCGTTGATCTCTTTTTAACACCATCCTTTTCAGGGCGTCTGAGAGCTTTCAGCACCACCTAGGACCAGCCCCACTCTCCTTGTAAATAAATACGTGTTTTGCTTTTATGATTGCATGAGAGAATAAAAATGTTGACTTTATTAATGTTGCTATTGAACACCTAGCTCTGTAAGCATATGCCTGAGTATTGACCTTTTAATTTGTGTTTAACCTCATTCAGCTTTTGTCTGATTTAAGATTGCGCTTCAGTACTTAATTTGGTTTAATTAGCTTATCCTGCAGATTATTAAACCCTTCGTAAAGGCCATTGGGCACCCACTTCTTGCTTGCATTGGTAGGGGTTTCCTCTCATAGGCAGCTTGCATGTGGCAGCAGGTTGTGGAGCTGTGAGTGTAGACTGGGTTTAGGCAGGATTATAACAATGTTGGTGTTTGGCATTTAGCCTGGTGACAACTGCTTTTCTCTAAAGTGTTACCACACAAGGTGTCTTTGGTGGCTTTAGGTTGTTCCAGTCTGGCCAACAGTTTGCTGAATACAGGTAAGTAATAACAAATGTGATACAGGGAACTCATTAATTATCTCTGCATAGTATTTGGTATTCCTGCAGTGCAACAGCCTCTATGCATGGAGGATTTATACTCCAACGGTTGCAGCAGAACAGTGGTGTCAAAGGTCTCATTCCTAATTTGTAGAGGGTTGTTCACTGAGTATCAGCCCCTAATAATTCAACTTGTGTGAGGCTAGTTCTCTTAAGCCATTACAGCTTTAGGCACATCTGGATACCTGCAGCATCATAATGCTATTAGTGCAAATATAATCACATCTTTCAATGGTATTACGGCTAGCTTCTTACAGTAAATAACATTTCCATTACAACAAATGCCAGTCTGCACACTAACACTTGAAAAAGTCTTTGTGTACAGAACAGGCATTGATTTCACATAAAGTGTATTTTCTTCCTTAATTCTGTTTGGCCAAATAGTTATCTAACTGTCCTACGAAATTTACTGTGTGAGGTGCTGCTTTAATTTTTTCACATAAAATTCATATCTTGTGTTTTTGAGTGGATGGTTGGACTTCAGATCTTAGAGGTCTTTTCCAACCTATGATTCTATTGATTCTATGATTCTATGATTCTATTGGTAATTTAAGCTAGGGATCAAGGGATGAGCGGTTCATTGTGGCAGGTGGATTTCAAATGGTGGGTTTGTGCTAAACACTGAGAAAAGCTCTTGCATGAAGTGCAGCATCTTTTGGCTTCCTCAAGGATCAGGAGCCATGGGTCACCCCACATGTTGGGAAATGAACCATTGGCAGTGTCCTGCCCATGCAACAGCGTGGCAGAGCTGGGAAGTTACTGACCTGTAGCTAGTGCGGATGTTGTACCTGCATGGGTAGATAGTCAGGTATCACATTGCAGGTTAAAGTGGTGCTGCCTCGTGCTTGTGTGAAAAAAATCCCAAAGCTGTATGCTGCTGAGAGCTTTAGTCTCTGTTCATGGACACACCTGGCGTATGCTCAGCATTATCTGGGACAGCAAACTCATTGACTATTTTCTTTTTCTTCTCTTGGAAATACCATTTCGCATTGCTTTGCTGGTTGTGTTTGTTCACTTCTATATCTGTCACTGTATCTGTGTTAGGGACAGATGACAATCAAGAAACCACCAGATACTCTTAAAGCTTTAGGTGGAAGACAAGGATGATTAGATAGAATTAGATCAAAGGAATTGGATGGAGAGAGGTTGTGACTGAACCCCCTCACTACAACAAGGACTTTGACTTGCTGGAGCGTGTCCTGAGAAGAGCAATGAGGCTGGTGAAGGGTCTAGAGAACAAGTCCTATGAGGAGCGGCTGAGGGAACTGGGGTTGTTTAGTCTGGGGAAGAGGAGGCTGAGGGGAGACCTCATTGCTCTCTACAACTACCTGAAAGGAGGGTGTAGTGAGGCACGTATTGGTCTTTGCTCACAAGTAACTAGCGATAGGACGAGAAGAAATGGCCTCAAGCTGCATCAGGGGAGGTTTAGACTGGATATTAGGAAAAATTTCTTTACTGAAAGAGTGGTCAGTCATTGGAATATGCTCCCCAGAGAAGTGGTGGAGTCACCATCCCTGGAGGTGTTCAGAAAACGTGTAGATATGGCACTTCGGGACATGATTTATTATGATGATCTTAGAGGTCTTTTCTAACCTGAATGATTCTATGATTCTGTAAAAATAGCCAGTAGAAACTGGAGAAATCACTTGATTCAAGAGTATTCTAACTTATAAAACCCTCTTCAGATGGCTATTTCCTGATCTTGCATTTCAGCTTTTTTCCTTGCATTGCTTCTGGAGAGCATGCTGAGTTTCCCTGCCAGGCATACATGTTTAGCTTTTTCCAAAAAAAGAACTGAAAGAGGGATTTCTTTTGTTTGAGGAAAGTGCGACCCGCAGTGTTTGACACCCACCCGAGTGCTCTGGTGGACACCCAGGATGTGGCAGCTGCATGGGTGATGTTTGAAATGAGGAGGGTATCGTGCCTGAGGACCTCTGCAGTTCTCACCCACAGCTTCAGGCTCTGTCCTTACAGCAGATGCTGAAGCTTGTCCAAGGGGTCTCTCATTAGGGAGTGCCAAACTTAGGTTGGCCCAGCTTCATGCATGGGCCCAAGTTTATAATAAATATCTTCCAGAAATGCAGCAGTTACTCTGAGCAACTTGAAAAACTTGTTTTGAATGGTTATGCCTTTGGCATCTGTTTTTTTGCTTACTGAAGCAATTCCAGTGTCGTCTACTGAAGGTCACTGGGGTTTTGTTTTTCATTTTCGTTCTGTGGCTTTCTATATTGTTTCCCTGTCTTGCACTGAATGGAAGTCAATACCACATAACAAGATTAATTTTTGATATTTTCCTTCCCAGAAACAGAGATCAGAGAAAATTTCTTTCCTTGTGAATCTGCGGTGCATTTGTTGCCCTGTCCCTGTCCAAAGCCCCACGGTGGCTCTGTAGGGGCTGTGGCCATTGCTGGGCAGGGACCCAGTTCAGCTGTAACAAGCCAGGGACACTCTGGGGACTGGTGGCTGAAGGACCACAGCTCCTCCTGCTGCCCCAGGTGTGGGGGTTCTGCCCATGGGAGAGCAGCATGATGGTGACCCGTAAGCCAGGCCGGTACTGGTGGCCAGCAAGCCAAGCAGGCTCTGGGGATGCGGTGGAGCTGGGCGAGGCAAGCAGGCAAGGAGCCATTTGCAGGGCTGGAGGAGGCTTTGGAGAAGTGCCCGTGGTGGGGGAACACAAGTGGTAGGGCAGACCCCCAGGAAGCAGATTTAAGATTTTAATGCACTTAGCCAAGTTTTGTTTGTTATGTGGAATGGGGTTGCTCTTCTAGATCAGCAGAACTGGGTACTGGAGTGAAGCGCCGTGCTTGTGTCTAGTTGTCGTCTTGGCAGCAGCGGGAGCAGCGTGGGAGGGCAGAATGCTACTTGCAGTGCTGTGGGATGCCCTGGTCAGGAGTTGGCCTCTGCTTTTGTTACCGTTTTAGCAGTGATGAGAGGGACAAGGTGGCACCATCTGAACCTGCTCCTCCCCTGGCACCTGTGAGCTGCCCTGTTACTGCATTTCAACACTGTAAAATGTGGACAGCTGGGCAGCCCTGTGCTGAGTCTGCAGAGCAGTGGAGGAGCTGCTGCCTCACGCATGCTCTCCTGCCCTGCAGCAAGGTCTGCCTCTGCTTGTTAAATGGTGCCATGGCTCCAAGAGCAAGTGGTTTGGTGCTGCAGCTTTGGGGGTTGAAAATTGTGTAGGGGGACTCCAATTCCAACCTTGGACCAGCAGCAGACTGGGCGAGGATTCAGCATCTGGTAGAGGTAACATAGCCAGGAGCAGGAACTGTAATACCTGAATAAGCTTAAACCTTAAAAAAGTTTAACAAATTGAGGCTTGGCTGCCTGCTTTGTTCTTGTGTTAAATATGAGTTTAATTTTAGTTATGGATGGTACATCAGATGGTACTTTCTCTTTATGTGGAGCTTTAACAACTTGTTCTGGAAAATGATGCAATATTCCTGTGCTTTTTTGTTGCTTCCTCCCAAAACCGAGATGCAATTGTTCTGGCAGCCTCTGGCAATTTGGAGAGGAACATGCAGGTGTAGTTTGCTTTGCACATGTTCCTGCTGTGTGCAGGGGTTGTTTACTGCTCAGCTGAACAAATTATGGAGTGTTCTTCTGGATGTCTCGAACTGTTTAGCAGAGAAATCGGAAATTATGTTGCTAGGACTTTTGTTTTTCACTACATGTGAACTCAGAGAAGTAGTTTGTAAAGGGTCAGTGCCTGCTGTTCCCACAGAAGCTCGGAGGAAAATCCCTTCTGGCATTATTTCTACAGAGATCTGTGTTGTTTCCTACTCTGATCAAGATGAAGGACTTTTCTAAGTGTTTATATATATCTGCTAATCATCAGTCTCCATACTAGAGGTCTGCAGACTTTTTTTTTCCTTTCCTATCTGGTTTGGTTGAACTGTTTACGTTGGAGTATTTTTATCTTCCCATTACTGTTCTTTTTTTTTTTTTTTATTTAAAGTGAAGAAATGCCAGTCTTTGACAGGTTAGAAACAAATGATACCACATTTCAGAGTCAGAGCAGGAACAATATCTGGTTGCACAGTTTTGCACATAATTTGGGTACTTTTCTCCTCTTCTACACCTATTTTTTCCATTTGGAATGAAAACCAGGCAGCTTCTGTGCTAATCATCCTGAATTTCTCCCTGTTGACCCAGACCTCCAGCAGTGTCAAAGTGACTTTCAGCAGCTCTGTGGAGAAATGTGGTTGGTAGGTACAAATAGCAGTGCCATGGGGCTGTGTTGACAGGCAAATGCTCATCATTGTGTAAGCTACAAAGCTTTTAATGCCGTTTAGAGAGAAAAAGAAGCACTTCCGGAAAGACTGTTGTCGTGCAGAAATACTGAGCGAGGGCAAGGCTGCATGGTGGCTCTTGCCCTGCCAGAGGGTGGGGAGCAGAGCTGAGAAAGGGGAGGTGCTGGTTGCTCCCAAGGAGGGCTCTCTCCTGCCCTACAGCACTCGTGCAGCAGCTGTCATGTTATGGGGGCTATAAGAAGAAGAAGTATCTGTTCTCGGTAAAGTCTTTATTTCTTCAGTTTTGCTAGACTGTGTCTTGACTTAGCTAGAGGAAAAGAGAGTGAGTGTTGTGGTGCTGCTGACTGACTCACTGGTTCTGGCCTCAGCTCTTGAAGATGTAGGAGTGTACCTGTTAGATAGGAGAGGGAACGCGCTGTGCATTCCAGTACCTGCATCTTAAGAAACAGCAGCACATCAATATTTAAAGTGCTGAAAAAGCGTCTTACCCTTTGTTTCTGTTTTGCCATCATCTCCCACTCAAATACAGTTGAAATAACAGGAGGCAGCAGGTGTGGATGAACTTATTGCTGTATGGGGCCACTGCTTCTGAAATACAAAGTTTTCATTAAATCATTTTATTATGACAAGTTGCTTTTTAATTTAGTCCTGAAAAATCATTCAAGTTTATAAGCTGGAAACTAGACCAGATCACTGACAGGCTGTCATAATTTAGAAGCTTTTCAGGGAAACTTCTAAATGTCTCAGGATATTTTAAGGGGCTTGGTTGGTAGGTTGGTTTTGGGGGTGTTTGGTTGGTTGGTTTGGGTTGGTTTTTTTTTTTTTTAATTAGCCTTTGCATTTGTGTTAGTCTTCTGTAAAGAAATTGTTTTTGTAGGATGAGTTGACAGGCAGTTTGGAATAGCAAAGGTAATTTCTATAGTGAAGATATTTGAAAAATAGAGATTGTGTGTCTTGTTAGCTACATTTTGTATATAAATCTATCTGCATATCACATATACCCCTCAGCTACGGACTGATGCTGAAAACATATAAACTGGATTATCAGTGGGAAGGGCTTTCTGTACTGGAAGTGCAGAAGATGGAATGACAAAGTTGTGTTGATTCAAAGTGATGATTTTAAATTAACATAGCCATTTTTTTAGAAAGCTTCACAGAAGTTGGTTGTGTGCATGAGTGCAGTGGTGATACTTTTTTAAATTATTTTTGGTATTGTAGATGGACTATAGGTTTTGGCCTTATAATGTATTTGCTGACTTCCAGCTAATAAGTATTTATGGCAGTATTCCAAAAATTCTCTATTAAGAACATGTGAAGCCTTGAAGCATATTATAGCCTACAACTTTGCTAAGCTATTTGGAACAAGAGAGAAACAATTTGAAGATCACACTGTCTGCAAATATTGCGCTTTTATTATGAGATAACACCCAAAGTTATTCTGGTTGAACATCATTAAGAGAAAAAAAAATTTACGCTTTTCTGTTCTGTCCTTCTCTGCAGTTCTTTTAATTATTTCGCCTACGTAGTTACCTATATCTTTATATTCCAGAACTCACAATTGAAAGTATGGGTGTGTTATTGCAGAAACATGTAGTAAGGGACTCAAGAGTTGAGAGTGTAAACAAAATAAAGACAGTGATGGCACTTTCTGTAAAACACAGATTGGGCAGAAACACGTTAATAGATTTGCTTGAAGTCATACTGTCAGTATGACAGATTTCAGTTTAGAAGAGTTGTTTTTTTTACAGCATCCACTGACTCATTTATGCCTTAGTTAAACGAACACACTGATTTGTTGGTATCAGTCAGGAAATCATTTGCAAGGAAAGTGGAACTAGGAAAAAAAAAAAATCAAATAAACTCTTGTAGAGTGCAACCACAGCATGTGTTTGGAGGATGTTCCAGCCCCAGCCTGAAGAAATTAATCTGTGAGAAGCTCCAAAACCACAGAGAATAAAAGGAATGAGAGAGATTCCCCAGGCTGCAGTTGTGCAGTTGTGCTGACCCTATCAATAAATTCAATGTGTCTGTTGATCCTCAGTGACGGTAGGATAGATGATCCATCTGTCATCCTGTGATGTCCATAACTCCAACAATAACTGCACTAAAACATCCATGTTATATTGCAGTGACAGCCAGTGGGACTTGTCCTCCTGTAGGTGTTGGAACTGAGCTAGGAGCCAGGGTCTACAGGATCAGCCTCTGACTGTCTTGAAGTACTTGAGGACAATCTATGGGAGAAGTAAGCCCATTATGTGAGAGACGCGTGGTCTGAATCTTTACTTTGAAATAAAGCAATTGATATTAGTTATTCTGCTATGGAAATCCAATGGGAGCTATTGGACACAACAGCTGGCTTGAAGGGTTTGTTACTGTGTTTAACCATAGCAGACACCCTGTTGGAAGCTCTATCAGATACGATGCGTGTGACAGAAAAACATGGATACTGCTTTAGAGGTGAAGAGTTCAAGAGGATTTGTTAAATTTGTTTTAGGGGTGAGACGTCTATAGTAAGAACATAACATAATAAATAAACAAGAGTAAAATAAAGTTAATATACAGATGGAATAATATCGTGCAGCTTAATTGGGAAGAGAATGATACAGCTCTGTGAAACTTAATAGTTAAACCCTCACTGTGAGGAGGTTTTAAGAGCCCCTACATCTTTAAAAATGCTCTACAGGGGATACAAGTCCTATCACACATATTAAAATGCTTCAAAAGTAACATGAGGAAGTGCTATTTTCTCTCTTCTTTTTAAACAAGAAAGAAATTTCTACCCTGGGATGCAGAGAATGGTGTCAAAGAAGTGCCAATGATAGGTTTTATTCTCAACTTCCACGCAGGAGTGTTTGTTCTCAGAGACTTTCCAGCCCATTTGGATGAAGAGCAATCTGTCCAGATGGCCATGGTCATCTGTGCAAGGGCTGGAAAACAAATTCTCTTTCTTGAACATTCCAGCCATACTGTAGATATATTAATAAGATTAGGAAGTAGTGCCTTGTTTGGGTCTGTGCTGTTTTCGGCCAGGATAGGGTGAATTTTTACAAGATGCCGGGAGGGGACACAGCCCGGCTGGCTGACCCAAACTGGCTGTAAAAATGGGGGTATTCAATACCATGTGCCACCATGCTGGGTTCTGAGTGGGGGAGCTCGCCAGGGGGAAGTGAATTGTGGCTTGGGAGCGCACTGGGCTTTGGGGGGTGAGAGTTGCTCCACGCATTCTGCTGTTTGCTTTGTATATTCTTCCTATCAGTATTATTGTTGTTACTGTTCACTTTCTTTGCTGTTCTGTTAACCCGTCCTTATCTCAACCCACGAGTTTTGTCTTTTTCTTCCCATTCTCCTCCCCATCCCAGTGGGGGAAGGGGCGACAGAGCGACCACGTGGCCCTTTGTTTCTGACCAGAGCCAGACCATGACAGGATCCTTCATTTCCCTTAACATGTTAACACATTTGTTAGAATGGGGACCAAGGCCTAGCTTTCCTGTTCAGCTCTTCTCATTGCTGATCTCCGCCACTGCTGCTGCCATTACTCCCCCCCAAAAAACAGCTGTATCTGCTTTCCTTCTGCTGAGTCCGGTTTGAGCATTTTGGCTTACCATGCAAAACACTTGAGGATTTTGTTCAGTCTCTAAGGAACATTAAATCTGATCCTGCAATGTCTTATGCAGTTCATGTATTAAAATTCAGATTAGAAAATTAATATATTTTGCTATTTTATTTCACCTATCCTTAAGCTTAAATTTTACTTTCTGCTGTCTTGTTGTAGTTGATATACCCTTCCAAACACTTTCTTCTGCTCTTGAAGCTCATTTAAAGTCAGATTATCCTTTTTTTTCCAAAAAGAAATATTGACATAATCTTAAAGGTATGGTATTTATGTATGAATGCCATATTTGTACCAGTAATATGAAAATATGTTGGCTGGCAAAAATTATGTCCTTAACCTGAGGGATATAGATTTCCTTGATTTTTTTTCTCAGTTTTCCAAGTGGAACACACTAACTAGCTGCTGGCTCAGTATGAAATATTAGAGCTGGGTGAAGTATATGTGGTAAAAGACTTACTCATTTACTGGAGGAAACTAAGAATCAGAAGGAAAGTGGAAAGACAGTGAAGTCTGCAATGAAGAAAAGACAGATCCCAGTTTTGAGCATGTATATCTCTGCTATAATCTGATGTCCTTTATCTATGGACTCCATTTGGAAAATAAAAGGCAGTTACAGATCAACAGGGAGAATTTGTGGGCACAAGAACTTCATTACAAAACAAATGTTTGCAACTTTTCCTTTGCTGCTTTGTGTGAACATAAGCAGAGCAGTTGTCTGAAGGAAGATAGCCACTCATAATGTATTCTTGACTAAATATTAATAATTCATTTCCATTCTAATAGGAATCCTGAGAAACTTGTAAATTACAAAGTTGCCTGTATTAGAGAAATCAGGATGATATTTGAGAACAGAAAAGTGTGATATAGAAATATCTAGATGGAAAACAGAACAAATGCAAGAAGTCTGCTGCTTATGGCACAAAGGAAGCTGAGAAGGTTCACAGACACTTGCACTTAAATTCATATTTAGAAATACCTTTCTGCTTTTTCTTCATGTGCTTGTCTGTCCAGTTATAATTATCCATCCTCCTTTTTCTCCAGTTACATGCTGTATAGTGTTTAGCAGCTATTCCAAGAAGGAGCTTATTCCTGTGTGACAAGATTTAATTAAACTTCCAGTGAAATAATTAGTGAGGGTATCTCAAAATGCTGTTTAAAATCAATGCGGTACTGAGGACCAAACAGAGTTAACACTGTCATCAAAGATCAAAGTCACCAAAGAATATGACTGAAAATAAAACCCCAAGCAACAGTCTAATGAAGAAGCATACTGAAGCAGTTGTGATTTTCTGCCTTTTGAGTCCTACCTACAAATGGATTTGACATAGAAAATTTCCCTCAGGAAGCCTAAAAATGGGAAATTTCCATTAATTACATAGCAAAGAATGTTCTTTCTGTAATTTATAATCCATTAGGAATTTTTTTTTGTTGCCTCTTCCTCCTGTTACCTATGTTTTCTGCTTTGCCAATGGAGATTGGCTAGAGGTTAGTTTGGGTGGTTGTGTTTGCTGTTGCATCATGTAGCTTGAGGCACAGAGAAAAGAGCTCAGGAGAGTTAAGTGCCTAAAGTATGAGGTTCCTTGGGCACAGCAAAAATCCCATCCTGGAGGCACGTTTTTAAGTATCTCAGATCCCAGAAGACCCAGACAGCAGCTTTTCCTGGTAGTGTGCAGTCTACCATGTACTTCAAGTAGAATGTTCTTATACTTTTGTGGGGGAGTAATTTATGTTACGGACCAAATCCTAGCTCTGCCTAGGGACTATGCCTAAGTAATTTTAATCAGTGATTGATTTTTGCAGGCGCTAGATCAGAGTGCCTTATTCAGCAACATAGGGTTCCATGCAATTATTTCTCTCACACTAGTCCTTCATTGCACAGAGCTGCTCTGGGCGGGGCGTGGCTGTGAGCGGCCAGGAACCTCAGAGCCATGGGAGTGAGTGGGGCATGCTTTGCTGTTCTCTGTGCCCTGGACTGGAGAGGTTGCTCCAGTGAAGATAACTTTGCAGAGGAAATGCTCAAAAATCTTCTCATCTAGTTTGCATTATGGATTATTTTTTCTCAGACGTTGACATTTTATGGTTCCCTCTTTTCTTTTTAGGCATCCTAATATGCAGTTAGCTTCTAGAATTCGTAGCTATACAGCAATGCCTAAGCCATAAGCTTGTTAGGATTTTAAACTGGCCTTCTATACATGCTGTAAGACTCTTTAGATCTACAATGTCAAGTGTGGAAAACATGAGTTTAGCAAATGTTGAGAATGCTGCAGCCTCCAGGCACAAGACGACAGTGCACTGTGGTTCATGAAGGAGGGCTTTCCTGCAGGTGGGAAAATGTAACTGCCTGTAGCTGCTGCCCTGCCTAGCTCCTTTGTAACAGCTGGAGATAGTCAGTCTGAGGCAGGATCCTGAGCTAGCCTGGCTGGCCAGCAGGTTTTTCTGGCAGAGCATCACTGATGCTGTGACCTTCTTGTTCCAGTGGTACGTTCAGTCTGTTGTGCTCCTGTGCCGGGAGGAGGCTGGGATGATCACTGAATTTCTACAGTATTTACAACTGGACTCTGCAGATTTACATTGCATGATGCTAAGGAGTGAATCCCTGGTAGAAACATGATTAAAATATCAAGAGCTGCAATGAAGGGAAGGGATTTAGTGGGTATGTGTTATGTGTCACAGGTTTATCATCTCTTTTGAGCTGTGCTGTGCATCAGTTGAACTGTCAAGATCTGAATAATTTATTCAGAAAGTTACACTAACTCTGTGTGGCACTGAAACACTGAAGACTACTAAGTAATTAACAAAAACATTTCTTCTGCAGCTATGTCCTTGTATGAGTCACTCAAGCCTTGCTAAATGTGCTGAGCAGTCAAATGCAATATTCTGTGCCTGCAAGATCAGGATTCCTTCAATGTTTTTGTTCTGCAGAAAAAGAATTCCTTTAAAGTCTCTTTAAGAATTTCAAATAAATAATTAAAATCAGGAAAAATAAGCTATGCTTCTGACATGTAGAAAAGTATGTAGAAATATGTGTTTATATATACATGTATTCAACAGCAAAAACTTAAGCTTGAAAATGAAAGTTGTAGCAAATTACAGTATCAACCAAAGTTGCTGCTCTCAATGGAGGTGATTCCGTTCGCCTGTTGCAAGGGCATGTGCCTGCTGGCAGCAGGACGGAATAAACCTTTTCCAGAGCAGAGTAAGATCTCTTCATGTTGAGCACGATCCAGTGTGATCTTTATATTTTCCTCAGTGTGTTTATTTTGAGCATGAGATTTCTGGACATCATTCTTTGGGTCACTTTCATTTCGATTTCTGTTTTTCTTAAGCATACTTAACACAGGGAAGAATACACGTTCTTAATTTACTATTAAATATCATAGTCCTTTTTTTGCACCCTTTTAAATACTATTGACAAAGACAAGCGCCTTTTTATAATAAAGAATAATAAGTAGAAGGCTTGAACCTCTTAAATTATCAAGTGTGTCATACTGTTCCAGCGATTACATTTTAAGGTGCTCACTCTTCAATATATGTACAAAGATAAGTCAAAGCATTGACTGATGAAAGAAGTATTCAGCACAACTCTCATGCAACATAGGAGTGGCAACAGCAACAAGGATTGCTCATTTTTGAAGGTGAAAACGTGATCCTGTTTAAAAGCCTTTACTGCTGAGAATCCTCACACATATTCATAAATTTCATTGTATTCAAGTAGGGGAGGCCATAGTTTGTGCTCTTTTTCTCTGTCCCACCAAAATGAGATATATTTTTAAAGTAAACATTTTAAATATATGTCTGAACTAATCCTACTTAATACATCTTATGGCTAAAATAAAGTATTATTTAAATAGACAGTTCTTTTGGTATTTTTACTTTTATACAGTTAGAATGATTATTTTATGGTCTGATTCATGTGCAGCCTCAGATTTGGAAAGGAAAATAAGCCCCTTGAAGTTGTTTGGCCTAATTCACCATGTTAAAAATTAATATTCAAGAAGATATGATACTATTTGATTTCCAAATAGTTGATACACATTCCTCACAGGTGTCTAACACATTGTCTTCTCACTTAATGCTCTACAACATATGTTGTAATTGCTGTGCAGTTGAAGAATTTTTGCTTCTATGAACCCAAAGTGCTTTGCAATTGTTTTTTTTTCTTGGGCATACTGCTGAAATACTTAGGTATAGGATCTAGAATGGGTCCTCTGACAGTAATAATTAGACATGGTGCAGACCTGAGATTTACAGGATAATGAAAATGATGTCTGCCTAAATAATGGAGGGAAAACATGAGGAGTTAAAGAAAATTCTGAATTTTGTTCTCTTACTTATAGTTTGGAAAAAATTGTGGGAGAATGTTGCAATCACCTCAGTGATCATACTTCATTGACATAAGGATACCCACAGCATAGCTGCTCTTTCATTGGGGCTTTTGCATATAACAAAAGCATTTTCCTGAATGCCCATTGGATAATTAAATGAATGTCTTTGCCATAGCAGGCTTTGAAGAATGATAAAGTCTTGGGAGGTCAGCATCACTCCAAGCAACCGTAATCATCATCTTCAAATAATGAAAATATACTTAAGCAGCAAGCCATGCTACTCTGCAAATGAACAAGGGACATGGCACACGGGCATTTTATAAGGCTGGATGAACACCTAAATATTTACAGTGAACTTGTCCCTTTAGAGTTGAGGGTTGAGGACTGCTTATGAAGCCAAGGGGCAGTGAAGTTAGTGGACAGCAACTGCATGCAGTGCCTAGAGTGAGATTAGGTTTCCTGGGCGATAATGCTCTGTCATTATTCTATATAGTGCTCATGTGTAATGAATATTCTTATTTAAGGAATATTCTTAGGGCAGTTACAGCTAGATGTTGGAAGGGCTTAAAGTATAGGACTTGTGGTAAAATATACACAGTGGTTTGAATTGGGAAGGTGCCAGAGCCTGTCTAGGTTGTGGGATTGGGGATAGGACCACCTCAACAAGTTCCTAGAATAGTTTAGGTCTTTCCAGGCAGTCATCTAGGAATGTCCTAGTGGGTGAACTACTGGACAGATTGATTTGTGGTATTAATAATAAGAGAGTTCAAAAAACATTGGTGGCAGGAAGGAACTTGACCTGACAGAGACAGAAGCAGGAGTCATGGGAACAGCAGGGAAAGACACATTCAATAAACAAAAGGCCAAGGCAGTAGGAAAGGGCTTAGCACTTGACGTGTTTCCTCAAGCAATTCTGAAATATCATATATTTGAAGCATCAGTATCATAAATATCCAGGTATCTGAAGGTATCTGTCTTTCACAATGCTGAGGTTAAAACCCAGAAGAGCAGAAGGAAGCGGATGGCTTTTCATCGTGATGGAAGATATAAATGGACAAAAGCAGGACCAAGCCTATTACTGAATACAAGAGTGAGCCTGCATATCTGTATGAGAAAAGTTGTCAAGGCTGCAGGTGTTATCATAATTCCTCTCCAATATAAATGTCAACAAATTTTAATTTAATATTTAATAAATCGTCAACACCCTATGAGTTCTGGACACTTACCTGGTCATTTTTAAAGGGGTAGGTACCCTGCTCTGCTTAGGTAGGAGCAGAGGTGTAGGGTTTAACACAGGATGGAAGGATATTGATGCAGGAAGGATAAAAGAGTTTTTTCTTCCCAAAGAAAGGGTGAAAATTACTGGATCGGGAGATTAGCAGAAGTAAATATTTGCCCCTAAATTCACCTTGGCTCGGTTGCTGAGGAGTCACATTGTATCAGAGGAAATTGTAAACACTAAAGTTTTTCACCTTGGACTGTAAGTTTAAGTTTGCCATTACAGTTCTGGGTTAGAAGCCATCTTGTTGGAAAAGCAATTCACATGCATAAAATAAATGTGCAATTACATTAAAGAGTCAATCCTGTGTCACAGTATTCCTGTAAAAAGGCATAAAATCTTTTCTTCTGAGGGGGGGGGAACAATGGACTTTGAGGCTTGTATTTGCATGGGCACAGCTTGATTTTCTTTTCGCTCATGTCCTGTATAGAGCACCACACCATGAACTTAGATGGATGTTTTACCCAGCTTAGTGCCAACATTACACAATGAGCATGAGTTCATCTACCATCCTGCTGCTGTCCAGCCTTCTCCCGTGGGTTGGATCTGACAGCAGGACCCTTTGCTAAGCTGATTCAGCTGGCTAATGATTCAAAGATCCTGTAAATAACCTAACAGTGCAATGTGTACTGTTAAGCAGTGTTACGAGTTTGCGTGACAAGGTTTTGGTAGCGGAGGGGCTATAGGGGTGGCTTTTGTCAGAAGCTGCGAGAAGCTTCCCACATGTCTGATAAAAGCCAGTGCCAGCTGGGTCTAAGACGGACCTGCCACTGGCCAAGGCCAAGCCAATCAGCGATGGTGGTAGCACCTCTGTGATAACATGTTTAAGAAAGGGAAGAAAAAAAACTCTGCAGTGAGATGGCAGTTAGAGAGAGGAGTGAGACAAAGTAAGAGAAATGACTGCAGACACCAAGGTCAGTGAAGAAGGAAGGGGAGAGGAGGTGCCTGAAGTGTTGGAGCAGAGAGCCTTCCCTTGCAGCTCGTGATGAAGACCATGGTGAGGTAGGTTGTCCCCCTTCAGCCTATGGAGGTCCACAGTAGCAGATCTCCACCTGTAGCCCATGGAAGGGACCCCACACTGGAGCAGGTGGATGCCTGAAGGAAGCTGTGACCCCATGGGGAGCCTGCACTGGAGCAGGCTCCTGCCAGGACCTGCGGACACATGGAGAGAGAAGCCCATGCCAGAGCAGGTTTGCTGGCAGAGCTTGTGACCCCGTGGGGGACCTATGCTGGAGCAGCCTGTTCCTGAAGCACTGCACCCTGTGGAAGGGACCCATGCTGGGGCAGTTTGTGAAGAGCTGCAGCCTGTGGGAAGTACTCACGTTGGAGAAGTTTGTGGAGTACTGTCTCCTGTGAGAAGAACCTTCATGCTGGAGCAGGGGAAGAGTGTGAGGAGTCTTCTCCCTGAGGGACAAGGATTGGCAGAGACATGTGATGAACTGACCGTAACCCTCATTCCCCGTCCCCCTGCGCCACTTGGGGGGTGAGGAGGGAGAGAAATGGGAGTGAAGCTGAGCCTGAGAAGAAGGGAGGGGTGGGGGGAAGGTGTTTGAAGATGTGGATTTATTTTCTCACCATCCTACTCTGATGTGACTGGTGATGAATTAAACTCCCTTTTCTCCCCAAGTTCAGTCTGTTTTGTCCGTGACAGTAATTGGTGAGTGATCTCTCTCCTTGTCTCGACCCTCGAGCCTTTCATCATATTTCCTCTCCCCTGTCCAGCTGAGGAGAGGGAGTGGTAGAGCGATTTTGGTGGGCACCTGGCGTTTACCCAGGCCAAACCAAGACAAGCAGGTATCCTTTATTATGGCGCCGGGCACACGGGGGATCTCTCCTCCAAACGTGCATGCCAAACACCCTTTCATTTCAGGTTAAATACAACTACAATATGCATATTAATAATTTTCCATGAAGGAGTATACATATTCATTATATTTCCAAGAGCTCATGAATATATTCAAATTGTCCTTTACATGGGCGTATTACAGCTCCCGGGTGATCTCTGGTGGTCTTTTTTTGTTACTTCATCTCTTTTGGTAGTCTTCCTTATTTGCCCGTTAGTTACCTCCAGAGTGCTGCACATGCTCAGTTCATTCTATTTCATTGCAAATCTGCAAAGCTGGTTTTTACTGGTTCTTGGTCTCAACTACAGCTATTATCACTGTCTTGTCCTTGCTAAGTTTGCTAATCTATAAGGACAGCTTGCAACTTCTGCACAGCTGCTTTGTTAAAATTAAAACTAGAAAATACCATTGAAGCTACTTTGTTAAAGTTTCATGTTTCTTATTATTTCTTCTGTCACTAACATGGTAGAAAACATTTGAGTTTTTTGGACAGATTCAGCTGGTTCCATGAGTTGAATCACCTCTGCATGGGGTCTGAGCAGTGTCAGAGCTGGAGCAATGGGGAGGGAGAAAGACGAGACCATGGTGGGGCAAAAAGAGAAGCAAGAGGAAGAGGAGACCGTGCTGGGGCTGGAAGAGAAGCAGTGTGACCTCTCTGCCCAGCACTGGTGAGCTGTTTAGACTGATACTGCCAGGAGAGCCTCTCATCCCTGTGCTGGTACCTTTTGAGATAGGCTAAAAGTCAACAACTGTTTGATGACCATTTTTAGGGTGACCAGCATAAACTTACACTGATTTTGCTTTAATGCTGAAAGAAAAGTTCTCTTGGCTGTAAGGAAGCTTTTTCCTGTTTCCACTTCAATATTACAATAGAGATAGAAGGGGCAGGGTAAGAAGGGAAATGTTCTATTCCACTTCTGATAATGTGATTATACTTCGACATGTTAATGACTTCTTAACAGAATATTGTCTTTCTTAAGATTCTCCTACTTAACAAAATGGAGAGAGCAAGGTTGATAGGACTGGTTTGTGATGACAATTTACTAAATAGCATTATAATTGCATGATAGTGTCTGTAGCAATTGATGTTACTGCTTTACCTGGGGATATAGTTTGTGATGTGCAATCTTGTTATTGGCTTTGTTTCTCCAGAGAGCTTTAAATCTGGCTGAAGCTCCATTTATTTTGCCACTTACATGCTTTTCCCTAAAACACTTGCTTCCCTGACAATTGTTCTTAGTCATATCCGTCATCTAAGGATTTTAGAACATTTGAAGCTAAATCTCCCAGTGATTTTCTTATTCCTTTTCTTTTCTTATTCTTATTCCTTTTCTTATTCTTTTTTTCTCTTACAAGCTGTTGCTATCAATACTGATTTTACTATCTGTCAATTAAATTTCTTTGCTGCAAGTACCTTACATAACAGCTTACCGTAGTGTAAATGCAATGACTTCTTACATTTTTATACTGCTAGAAGTTTACCTGTCTGGAACCAGAAGTCTGATTAATACTGTTTGTTAAACTAGTGTCTGCATGAAATAACCCAAAGAAGCACTAGAAAATACAAGAGCTTAGTAGCAGTGCTCCAGGCAAGAGATAATGGTGCACACGCTGGAGGAGGGGAAAGTCTCCCAGGGAATATACAGGCACATCAGATCACTGAAGTCAGAATAAGTCTTCATCAGTGCACTTTCAGCTTACAGGGCTTCTGTCAGGAACGCTCTTCTGATTATGTCTCCAGTTCACATCCAGTTTGCAAACCGTTAAGGTGCAGGACACAGGCTGTGGGATGCCTGAAGGCAGTGGGATGCAAAACAGAATAACCTTTAACCATAATATGCCAGTGTTTGGGATTTTTGCATAAACTGCCCCAGCTGGACATGTAATACAGTGTATGTCTAAGCAGTCTGTAGCTGATGAAAGAACCTGTGCATGTTAGAGTTGAGTGGGTTAAGTTTTAAAAGATAGAAGTTTGAGACGTGAGCAGATGAAGACGAAACATGATAAGCTTATACCTCCTTTCAAGGAGTTAGCCACGGGGAAAACATGAATCTCGGTGGATAAGTTAAAGATGACTTCAGGCTGTTGTCAGTCACTTGATGAGGCTGTGCTCCTAGAACAGCTGCTGCGGAAGAGAGCTCATTTGCTTTTCATACCTCTGAAATGAATCTTTGCATGCTCTGGATAGCTGCTCTTTGAAAGATTTCTTCTGAACCCATGTACCATTGTGCCTGTTGATTGCAGAGATTGGGGGGGGGGCGTGTCTGCAAGGAGGGTGGCAGCACTGTTTTATCAAGCAAAATTTAAACACAATTTTATTGTTTTTTAATTAGTAAAATGTATGTCAGTATGACCGATGGTCCAAAGAGAGAGAGAACAAGATGATTTCTGTTATAGTTCCTTGACCATCTTTCTGCAAATTCAGTCATTCCCTTTTTCTCCCCTCCAGCAGTCTTTAGGTCCATCCAAGAGGGGAAAATATCCACAGGTGAAAAGTGAGACTTCTCAATATTTGGTGGCCCAAGAAGCAAACATCTGTAGGCAAAAGTAAAAGATACATTTTAAAGTTGCCATAGGAACTGTTTGATCAAAAGTGCCATGGGAGTCTTTTGATTTCTTTTAAAGGGCTTTAGAGGAGTTCATAATTCTGGGTGGTCATCATTGCCAAGTTCTCGATCAGTTGATCTTCTGTCCTGTTGGAACAAGAAGAAGGAATTTTATCCTAATGCAAAAGTCTGTTTTGTGAGAAGATTATACTTTACTATCACCTGGAGACAGGCGCAAGAACAAGGAAACCATTAGCACTCCAGGACAAGAGGGCATAGGGCATCTGAAGACACAGCTGATATCTAAAAATATAATTTAGAGAGAAGAGATATTGGGCTAACTACAGTATAGAAAAGGAAATATGGGATAACTGAAGGACTGTGTGAGATAGGAGGCTATGTGTATTGGTAGTGTCATGTAAAAGTGGGAGAGAATGTGCTGTTGCGAACTTGGAGAAGTAGATGGGATAGAAAGTGAGATAGTAATTTTTTCAATTTTGTGGAATGACTTGGATGAAATCCACAGACTGTTCCTCATTGTCATGAACTAGTTTATCCTTCCACAGCAATAATCCTTTTAGAAATGTTTTGCTTGGAGCGCCCCATTTCCAGTAGGCAATGGAAATTATGAAATAAAGCTAAAGGGAAGTGCCATGCTGGGCATGGCTAATGTTTCCCTGACGTCAATAACAAACAGCCAGAAAGCTATGCTTATGCATGAAAATTTCCCTTATGGCATTGGTTACTTTAACAAAAAGTATTCTTCAAGATAGCCTAAAAAGTCCTTATTCCAGGAGTCTGTGGAGGATGCATCACAGCCTGGCACTGGAGATCCAAACCCATAGAACATAGCACATTGTGTCATATAATTAAAAAAAGGAGCTTTGTAAAAACATCTTTTGAAGAAATGTGGAGTTTGCTTGTTGCCTTCTATTTGCTTCTAAGTTCTTCAATTGTTTAAATACCACCTTTATAACAACAGTGCCATTCACTTGGCAATGCCTTTTTATTCCTGGTAATAAACATGTTGGATACAAAAATAGCCATTCTACTTGCAATTGCCAAACTTTAGCTGAATTTCAGACAAAGAATTTGGCAGATTTCCAGATAAAATATTACAGAGAAGCTAAAGCAGGCATTAGTATTTGTTGCTTATACACTTTGTGCTTTGAAATCTCTGTATTGCTTCTGACTTGTTCAAAAATAATGAGCTATTGTTCCCCTGTTTTGGTTTCGGCTGCCGCCGGCAACAAAAGCGCCACGCGGCCGCCCCTCCCCCCGCCGGTGTGCGGAGGAGAATGGAAAGAAAGAGGCAG
>Ga0065711_1035972_pt1 | contig 21596 bp, 15 predicted proteins | sample Hoacrofraction12_FD_59098 | JGI IMG/M metagenome (GOLD analysis project Ga0065711, IMG submission 59098) | Hoatzin crop microbial communities from Cojedes, Venezuela - Epithelial fraction 12 v2 (version 2) | ecosystem: Host-associated > Birds > Digestive system > Esophagus > Crop | place... | reverse complement strand
GGGGGGGGGGGGAAAGAAGAATTTCTGCTCCTTAGAGCTTGGAATCAAAATAGAAGAAGATGCAGATAAGCACATCAAACGTACAGGGAGACAGGAGGCATCCAGTTTGAACACAGGATCACAGAATCACAGAATGATAGGGGTTGGAAGGGACCTCTGGGGATCATCTAGTCCAACCCCCCTGCCGAAGCAGGGTCACCTACAGCAGGCTGCACAGGACCGCGTCCAGGTGGGTCTTGAATATCTCTAGAGAAGGGGAATCCGCAGCTTCTCTGGACAGCCTGTTCCAGTACTCTGGTCACCCTCAGATCCTCATCTTCAGCTGGAACTTTCTATGCTTCAGTTCGTGCCCGTTGCCCCTTGTCCTGTCACTGGGCACCACTGAAAAGAGTCTGGCCCCATCCTCTTGACACCCACCCTTGAGATATTTATAAACATTTATAAGGTCTCCTCTCAGCCTTCTTCAGGCTAAGCAAACCCAGCTCCCTCAGCCTTTCCTCGTAGGAGAGATGCTGCAGTCCCCTAACACCTCACTTACAGACTTACTGGAAAAAATTCAGATTAGCACAGTAATATAATCAGAGGCCCAGAAAATGCAGTTATTGAGGAAAGGCAAACAATTGGATTTGTTTTGGCTGCAGAGAAGGCAAAGGCTATCGTTCTGTTAGATACAATGAGCTGGTTAACATCTTCCCTCTGAAAAAAAGTACGGGGTCCTCCACCTTCTTCTACTTCATCCCCACCAGACTTGCTTAAAATAGGTAATACCATATTGTGTTTGAAGAAAAACAGAAAATGTGGTAAGCAAAAATTGGAAATTTTTCTTTAAGCAGTCTTTGTGACTTGTTCTGCCTTGCAGAAGCAGTAGAATTGTACATACTTGTTCTCCAAAACATATCTCATATATAACCGTATTTCTATCAGTAAACCTCTGTCAAGAACAGTTTGCATGATAAGGTCTTCAAATTTGAAATTTGTGGGAATAGGTCTGCTTGCATAACATAGTAGTACTTTGCAGCATAGTACACAGGAGTACTTGTGGAGTTATTCCTTAAATTAGAGTTGCTTCTAATATAACTGTGTACAGAATCACTACATTTTTTCCTTTTGATATTTAGTTATGGGTGATGAGTCAGTGCCATTTTTGCTGGACCAAGGAACCACTAAAACATATCAAATACCTATTGGACATCTGGACTACAAGTTCATTGAAAAATGCACAGATATTAAATACCTGGAAAAGATTCTCAGGGTATTAAGGTAAACATTACATTTTCCTAACTTGATTAGTAATTATATTCCTGTTCTGTAAAATTTGAAGCAACCCATACCTAAGTACTCTATTTGTCCTGAACTTCTTTGTGACTTTCTAATTTAAAAATTAAAATGCAAAGTTAAAGTAATCGTGTTAAGTGTCCAAATGATAATGCTAGAAATCCAAGTCCTGTTTTAACTGTCCAAAAGGTTTGAGTAACTCAGTGCCAGGTTTTTCTCAAATGCTGCCACTGGATTTTGGGTCTGTCATGAAGCCATCTTGGCTGACTGTTTGTGATAATTTCTTGAACTTTTGCTGAAAATGATGTGAGCATTTGTTTATGAGCAGTGTGATGATAATTTTGAACTCTGTGTGTGTGTCCATTGGGAAGTGATTGAAGATTAACTTGCTGGAATTTTCTCACAAAAAGGTTATTAGGCGATAGTAGAATTCAATTGTAATGGGAAAATAGTTCTTTGCAGTCATTGTGGTGACTACCCAGAGACAACACATGGAGAGAAATACAGAGGACGCAGTGCAGTTCAGTTCTTTTTTGTAACATTTGCATCTTTGCATTTTAAAGGTCTGGTGAAGAGGGGTGTTATCCTGACCTTACATTGTTTTGTGAAAAGCGCATTGAGCATTTAGATCCAAGGAACAGAGCTCTGAGAAAAGATAAGCCTGCAGCCACGGCTTCTGATTTCACAGCTGCAGAATGGGAAACAATTAATGATGAACTGATGGTACAGTGTAACTCTTAATTTATAATAGTCAATAATATAAGCACTTTGATGTATCAGTCTTCTTCTTGTGCCTAAGTAGAATGTAATTATTTGATTAAATGATGAAATGATAAAAGGATTTTATTGGAGTTTTTTTATTGTTTTCTTGAATTAATGTCACTGAATGTTTAATGCCCATTTTAATGCTACAGATTTTTTTTTTTGGTAGGTTACTTTTTAATCAAAAAGCACAATTGCTTGTTGTCTTAATTGCTTTTCCCCATTAAGAGCAGTGCATTATAAGGGTAGTTGTTAGGGACATTGTAGACTATGAAGTATACCTGCTCTACTGCTTTAAGGTACAGATATATTCTTTATTTGTTTTCAGAGCTGGGTGACAGAAATGAATGAAGATGATAAGAAACCACAGTTCCTGAGAACAGACACACTGCATGAAAGACAAGATAACTTGCCTCCTATTCGTTGTTCCAGCAGCTGTCTTCCTGCTAATCAGGTATCTCCAGTTTTCTGATGTATGTTAATTACATGTCTTTCTAAAATCGGGAAATTTTATATGTACAAACTTCTAGACATTGAGCCTTTCTTACTAGATTTATTTCGTTAATCAGAAAATAAAAACCTTTAAGTTCCCTTGCAAGAGACCAATGCTTAAACAGAAGGCCTCCTTAGTACTAGCATGTGTCTTGCAATAATGTTTTAATTCTGATCGGGAATTCATTTCTGGAGCAAATCTCCTTAAATACTCTTTTACGTTCTTTGATTCCCATTTCAAAGTGGTGTTTAACCGTATGAACTAGGTTCCTTCTGCGTGAAATGATGCCAGGAGATTTTCTCCAGCTGCCAGCAGGCTTTTGTTCCATGGTATCAGACAGAACCTAGTCCAAAATAAATACCCTGAAACACATACAGTGTGGATGTTGGACCCCCTGCACCAACTGTTTTATTCTGTAGCCATTTTTATATTAGGTTGCACTGGTGTATAATGTAGCCTTTGATTCCCTTTCTTTTATACTTTGAGTTGATATTCCAGCTTTAGTCATAAAGCTATTAACAAATCTTCAGAACTAACATTTACATTTTTTACTAGGTATTAGTTTCCTCATGTTTTTTTTCCATTTATTCATCTGCTTGAAATCTGTTTTGTCTCTGACCAGCTTTTCTTACTAAATGCAGTGCTGTTGGATTGGCAGAAAAGTAGGTGTGGGATGGAATTTTTTTGAATTCTTAGATGTTATTGTGGATGCCTTCAGTCTGATTCCCACTATTTTCTTTGGAATTCTGGGACACTTGTAACAAATTCAGTGAAGTATTTTTCTTTTTGGACATTTGGAAGTGAGAAATGTTATGAAAGGATCCTTACAGGTTATGCGATATTTCTTATTAATTGTTAATTTGACAAATTTATTGGAATAATTATCTGTTAGTAAATGCCTGATTTGTGTTTCTGTGTTGCCAGAAATGACTTCTTATTGTCAGGTTAAACATCAGACCAAGATGTTTTGGGTAACTAGGCACTCTCCAATATGTGGTATACAAAGAGGCTGGGAATTCCAGTGTAATGCTTTATAAGTGGTTAGTATTGAAACTAAGGTGTGGTTTTGTTCTGTTTTTTTTTTGTTTGTTTTTTTTTTGTTAATCTGTCCTCTTTCACATTTTGTAATGTATGTTCCTCTTGACTATCCTATTTTGCTGAGATGAAGAGTGCCACTGTAGCTTTGCTTTTTATTTATGTCCTGTATAACTGTTTCCTAGAACAGAAAATGGTAAATAAGGTATCATGTGAACTCGGTGAATCCAGATTAGAATATAACCATAAAATGATGGAAAGTGGCTTGAAATCTAGGATATACGGTTTCACTGAAGAGGATGTATTCGCCATTCAAACACAAAATATTTATTCAGGTTTTTTCTCCTACTTTAAACTGTGCAACAGTCTTCAGGTCAAGTTTTTATCACTTCTGTTCCCCATGCAAGTTTTAGGTGTTAGCATTATTACCCAGGAAACCTCGATACAGCTTTATGCTTTATCTGTGGTTTATGATTTCCATTCTTTTCGTCCAAGCAGACAGCCTCTGAAGTAATCGAGACCTGTCCTGGAAGGGAGAAGCAAGGCCTGAAATTTAGTTTTGGAATTTAGTCTTCTTGTGTAGCAGTGCAGTTATACCACTACTAGATCACTACTGAATAGAAGGAAGCTGTTTCTATAGTATACGCTAAATTAAAACCTGTAATATGAAATCTCAAAAAAAATTAATGAAGTTTTTCTTTCTTGCTGATAAAGCTATGTGTAATCGTATAATTTTTAAACATGTTTTGCTAATCAGTTAGGACTAATTATTTTTTACACTGGACTAATTATTTTTACACTGGCATCACATAATTTTGTAATGTGGTATCAGTAAAGTTGACATGATAAATTTCTCCTCTCTGCTAGAAAGAAATCCACAAACCCTTCCATAATTTTATGTTGTTACTTGGTTGGAGACTGTTTATATGATCTGATGCATAAAAAGTTCAGTATCTTCAGTAAAGCCAATTCTGGAAATCTTTATTGACCCTAAAACAGTGGATTGCACCAACGGCCACAGGTTTGGTAAATGGAAGCATCTTGTTGTGTCTGTAACCAGATTTTCTTGCTGATCCTAAATGCAGGTACAGTTTCAATTCACTACTAATAGCTTATAACTCTATACGATGCTTTCTTTATATTGGTGTGAAGTCATGGGGAAGATTTTCCAAAAAGGAATAGAAAAAGAGTGAACTTCATGCAATATTTCCCTTTTTAACATAATATGGAAGTTTCTGTCTTACACCCCTGTTTTTTGTTTAACGCTGCCCAGGACTTCGAGGTTACATCTATACTGAAAAATGAAAGAAGACTGGAGAGACATCTTGAGTTTTTTTGTTTTGTTCTGCTTAATTATTATTTTTGCTGCCTCACTTTTCCAGGACACAACTAAAGCATGGCTGTAAAGATGCTCACTTCCAAAAGACTATATTGATGGGATTTCAGCAGACTTAGGTTCCTTTGCCAAATACAGTTTCCTAGTACTATTCCAGAAGGATTTCTGTCCTCAAATTCCTCATGCTACAGTCCAGGGCATGCAACACACATTCCAAGTTTTATGTTATAAACATCCACTGTGATAGTATCTGTATAGCCTTCATATTATTTTGGATACTCTGAACTAACAAAGAACACTAGTTGTCTGACACAGAATAGTAATATCTTAGGCCATCACATAGGGCCCAGAGGACAACCAAGACCAAATTCTGTGTCACCTGAACTGAAGCCAGTCCGTGCTTTGATCTTTGGTCCAGAAATTGTTCACTGGCCTTCAAACCCTGTGGGATCCATGCATTGTGAGTTCTGGCAAGAAAAATGACAAGGGCAAAGTTTTATGGGTTTTTTTTTAGTGTGTTTTTATAGTTCCACAGTATGCAAGCATACATTTTTCATCAAAGCCTCTTGGATGAGATGCTCTGAAATATTACTGATCGAGAAATTCCTAACTCTGCTGGAGCTGCAGCTTGGTTACAATGGTCCCAAGCATATGAGACCTGGAATTTTAAAAATTGTGAATTTTTGAGTCAACACTTTTCCCTTATTCCTTAAAAGGACATGCTGTAGTTCTCTCCCTAAATTAAAGTTTTATTAGTGTTAATACCTTATGAGTTTTCTTCTGAGACTTTCACTATTTTTGTGCTCATTTAAGTTAACCATTTCTTGTTTGAAAAAAAGGTTTGATATTTATTACATTAGTAAGTTTGTAATATGCACCACGATGCATATGTAATGATAATTCATGGAAGCCATATTTAGGAGTTACCTCCTCCAAACATGCGCTAATCACTCAATGTATTTTTCATTTTGTCTTGCTTCTTCAAAGACTGAGAACATTAAGAGTAATTCTTAAGTTATATACTATAGAAGTTTGTGTAACCTAACATTATAGATAGTCAGAAGTGTTTACAGGAGGGTTCACATTTGCATTATGTAAATTGAGGTGTTTACATTCCACTGTGGAAGCATTTCCTTGTTACAGTGTCACCACTGGTAAATCTAGTTTAAGAAGTTGCTGCTTGGTTCTTTGGTCCAGTTTATCACATGCTCAGTTGAAATAGTACAGATATTTAGGAATTGTACTGTAATTTGTATCAAATTGTTTGTTTGAGCCTAGCTAACTGTAAATCTGCAACTCTGCAAACAACAATTATGTTGGTCTAATGCAGTGAACGATGGATTGCAAGGTAAGAGGATGGCTGAATGGCCAGGACAGAGTAGAGGGAATATTTTGAACTCGCTGTTCCACTGTGGAATACATGTTTGGAACCACACCTTGCTATTAAGTATTGTTGAAGTCAACAAGCAGGGAGGGACATACCAGAAATACAGTCTCATGACAGAGGTAGAAGAGATGACAAAGGTACCAGCTATGGGAATAGGTTCCATTAGCATAGGAGATGGGTTATGATACAAGTCAGTCAAATCTGTTATTGGGACTGATTGTTGCAGGAAGGTCCTAAGGATAAATTTTAGGTAAGGCAAACCTCAATTATGGAGTTTATCTAAAAGCTAGAATGAGTGTAAATCATCTTGGGAATTAGCTTGAGTGGAGAGTGAAATAGTCAAAAGAAGTGCAGGCACTTTTTTGAGGTCAAACATTTCTAAGTTTGTTGTGAGGGTTCCAGGGACTATCAAAATCTGTGCATTGCTTTCTCTTGGGAATGGCAAATCTAAAACAAGGTTACTGATTCAGTCTTAGTGTCAAACACCTCATCACAAAGGTGGGTTTTCCCAAGACTGAGTTTTCCCTTGCTGTGTTGAAATGATGGTTTGGAAGATGGCAGCACAAGGTACTAATTAGGAAGAGCAGTCTCCTATCTGAAAGTTTTGTTCAGTGCCTCTGTAACGTGAAACGAGGCAGTGGAGAGAAAGAATGAGACTGAAGAGTGTCTCAGATTACAACGATACATGAAATACGTGAAGATTTTTTTTAAAGCAAGACGGATTAAGTTTTCAAGACTATGCTGAGATTAGTCATGAGTAGTGTTAGTAGGAATATGTATTGCAGAAATAAAAGGCTGTGAATTTCCAGTTTAAAAAACTATCTTACAGGCTGGCTGTTTCTCTTTCAGAACAAAAAAATACAAAACAAACAAAGAAACAAGAAAAATTTACCACGGGATTACAGTGAATGGGACAAGTATGTCGAATCCTTTATATTGAAGTTTTTATTAAATCTTATTTATTTGTTTAATAATGGAATGTGGTGGTTGTTTTTTTCAAGTACTTTCCAGAAACATAGTATTAAGGTCAACATTTACGGAATTATAATACTTTGGTGAAACTTAGGTTTTTCATAATAAATGTTGTGTTAAAATGCAAATGATGCATTGTGGTGTTAACAGCTACAAGTTAGTCTATACTTCTGTAAAAGCTGTGTGAAATATAGCAAGTCTGCAGAAAATATAAAGTGGTTTTTTTTCCAGTTTCATTTTTCCTTGCAACATCTAAGATATAAAATCTATGGAGGTATGTAAAAGCAAGGAATTACAATTAGCTTAATTTATGAGTTTTTTGAAAGCACTTCTAAAGTTATTTAACATGGGTTTATAAGTTTGTACTTCTGCGTATCTAAAGTCACAATTCTAAGTTAAAACCAAAATTGATGCATCCTTATTACTGCACCGAGCCCCACTGACCTCAGAGAATGAGGTTGAGGCAGGTGCATCAGTTTGCTCAGATTCAGTTACACATAATCAGAGGTTTAGGCATTAACCAATTATTTCTAAAGTAGATGGAGCCTTGACACAAAGACACTCCCTGTATCGTGTAATGGTGGCATATTACCCTCCCAAGGTACGTGACAGACTGATGCCCCCAAATTATTGAACACGGAGGGCAAAATGCACATACTTCTCTGTTTTGCATGGTAGCAGCTTCTCTGTAGCTCCTGAAATCTGGAGTATGATGCTGTAGAGTCAGAGTGAGGAGGCACAGGTTTCCAGTGCAGTAGATGAGGAGCTAAATCTAGAGACTGTGAGGTTTGGGTAATGAAACTCTTAATGCCTCACTCTACCCTAAAACCCCTACAAAAACCCTGTCTGCATTAAGATGCTGTTCTTACAAACAGTTGTACATAACAGTTGTTTTCATGGATGAAATTGGGGCATTCCTGCTTAAATGTGGACAAACAAAATAGGTTATCAAAATAACTTCTGCAACAATTCATTCTTTCATCCCTCATTCCTCTGTATCATTTAAAGTAATCATTTGGGTATTTTGTCTACATTTTTACATACTCAATCTTTAAGTGCTTTAGCATACTGATGCAGTTTGTGAATTTTCCCATATAATGTATTTATTATGGATTATACGAGTACACTGAAACAGAAATTGTTTGAAAGAAATTTTCCAGTTTGAAGCGTATTGTATTTTCAGACATTTTGAGGATAATTTTAAAACCATCAAATAATTGTTTAGGTAATTTCTGAACAAAATGTTTCACTATATATTTTAAAACACTTACTTTGAAGTGTGGTTAATTTATAATAAGAAGGTAAAAGTAAGCTAGCAGAAGATCAGAATCAAAATGGAGAACAATTAGTCTTACCTGAAAAGGTTTTGAATTGGATAAATTTTCAAATTTGTGTCGCTTTTTCAGATATAAATTACTCATATTGTCAAGATTATTGTGGAAAGCAAAGGCTATTTTTCATTAAGTCCTAAACAGAAAAGCAGTGAGTGTAGTGTTTCTAGATAGTGTAGGAATTGGTTATTACTGTGTTTGTTTTATAGGACTATGGCAGCAATATTTATTTGATATAAATTCCTAAAAACTGTTTTCAAAAACTGCTTCAAAGTAGCCTTGGAAGTGTCTGAGACTACTTTGAAATCTCTTTCATGTTTACTGTATTAATTGCTTTGAAGCTGCTTCATAGGTATTTTGGCAAAGGATAGTAGAGATGTTTGATAGGGCTGCGATTGAGCCTGTTTCTTAAAATTGATTAAGATTGATACTGTTTCTTAAATTTTACCTGTCTTTTGGGGGAGATGGCGAGGAGGCAAGACAGACATTGTCTTGGTTTGGTTTGGTTGGTTTTAACCAGAAGGGAGGAGGAAGAGGGGAGGTAATGTATAAGCAGGAGAAGCACAAAAAACCCCCTGAACACAAGGAATGGAGATAAGACTAAACATGTTTTTCCTAACTTGTAATGGATAATTGAACACAGCCTTTATCTCTCTTTTCCTTTAGATTATAACGGAAATATAGTATGCCTTTTTATTAGTGGAAGAGTCTTCCTATGCAGCGGTTATTGAATTTGTTGTTTTTATTAATTTAAGGTTCAATGTGGAAAAGGAGTGTTCTAAAATTGATGAAGGCTATGAAGAAAATAACTCAAAAGCAAGATTCTTTAGTAGGCCAAGTCCACCTGTAATTGAAAAGAAAATAGACACAACTGGTAACGTCTTAGAAACATCTAATTTTTCTGTAATTGTAATACTGTGTTGTGGAGTGTGAATGCAAATTGAAGAAGCATGTTACAGAGTTAAAAGTGTCTTTATCTGTTTTTCAGCCCCTAGAGATGCTAGAAGTTGTTAGGAGGTCAACTGAGCCTAAAGCCATATTTGAAAAAAGATCTAGTCTTGGTGTTAATAATCAGTTAAAATATTGTGTGTAGGTTAAGACCGCCTGGTAAAAAAGTAAAGCATACTTCTGCTATTATAAAACAATGGTAGAGGTTAGCCAACTGCTTTCATTTTACATTCTGAATTGTATGCTTATCAGAAGAATTTAGGTTTTTATTATAGAAAATAACATACAAATTTGACTTTTAGTAAACCATGTTATTTTTAAAAAATAATATACAGATTATGACATTCAGAGTATTTTAGCTGACAGTATTTTGATTGCATCTGTGCAAATTGTTAGTTGTTATGTATCAATATTTTTTCTAGGCATGACAAAGAAAGAGAAGATTTTTATTGCTAATCGTGAAAAAGAAAAGGGCAATGAAGCCTTTGGCATTGGCGATTATGTAGAAGCAGTGACTTACTACACTCGGTGAGTAAACACTATTATGTTCTTTTATTTTAATGACTGTTACTTGTGAATATTATTTAATATTTATCTTAAATGAAGCAAGTTCTTACTGAAGCTACCAGTGACAATTAGATTATTTTCAAAAGGGCAAAAAGATTTGGCAGAAGAATACTTAAAGCACTGTTGCATCCTAGAATTAATTTCATTCATCAGGAAGAGAAGTCGATAATGATGGGATGCAGTCTGCAGGTGTCACAGACTTCTTCCGATTTTTCAAAACCATTGAGATTCAAGGGCAGGCTTACAAAAATAAAAGGATAAGCAGGATCGGTAGGATTGTCTCCATTGTTAATAAGTAAAATTGATTTAATAACCTCTTCTTAGCAGAAGGAAAAATCATTGTGTGCAGCTTCATCATAACCCTGTCTGTAATTGGTAGCAGTCGAGAAAAAAGGTATATAAAGATAGGATTAAAAAAAAAGAGACTCTTGCTTGCCTTGTTTAGTGCCCAGTGGACTACATTCAGACTTTGGCATTATTTATGTAGAGGTTGTTGCTACAGTACCTCTGTTGTATTTGTTTCAAAAGTAGAAAAGTTGAAGGTGAACGGACTTGAGCATGACAGGAAGAGAAGCATAGTATTTCAGTCAAGATATTTTAATGGTGCCTTGGGAGAACTATATTTTTTCTCTACTCTTTTCACAGTGTTCAGACATGATGCCATTTACACAAACCAGGATTTTCACGAGACCAACATTTGTTTCTCATTTGCAGATTATTCACCTTGAGACACTAGAGGTCTGACTTGCAAAAATGCTGGTGTTCACACATGAAACTAACATTAGAGGAAAGAATTTTGTGTTTGAAATTCTGTGCTTTGAAATCATAAGGACTTAAAAAACCCCACAAATCCTTAAAGTGTCAAAGTTGTCACTTAGAAATTGAGAGCATATAGGAATCTTGGTGTATTAATTACCAGTGTAAACTGAGGATAATGATATGGCCTTGCTGTGAGATGAAGTGTTAAGATAATTCATGGGCTATGATATTATAGTGGGATACCCTAAAAAAAATTATAAGGAAAATTAGTGTGTCTGTTGTCAGTGCAGACAAGTATAGAGGAAATAATAAATAGGAATAAATTGCATACAGCAGCAATAAAATAAATATTGAACATATTTATGTTTCGGAAGCACCATTCATGCTGTCACTGAAGGAGGCAGAGTTTTGTAGAACAGCTTATGAAAATTTACCTGGAGATTGTTGAAGTATATATGTGCACAACAGTATTGTTTAAACTGGGACATTTGGTGTGTATCTTTTTGTTCTTGACTTGCAGTCTTAACATCTTTCTTGTTTGTTTTTTTTGTTGTTTTTTTTTTAGTACATGAACATGAATATAAAAAACAACCATAGCTGTATTTCGTATACAGTAAATAAAATACAAATGCATACTATAAAAATAAGTAAAAATCTCTGCTTTTGGGGTGTAAATAAGGTATTAGTTAATAGAGATGGGCAGAATCCTTCCTAATGGAGAGTCTTTCCATATTTGACCCCCATGGGGCATTGTACACCTTCTGAAATACATGATACTGATACTGCGTTTTGTTCTAACTGGGCACTTTTCTAATACTGTCTGGAAATTCCTATTTTCTTACATTTAGAAATATTTAAATAAAACATTTTTTGGAGTGAATTGATAATAGTTTGAAGGCGTTACTTGTATATGGCTAAAAAGGGAAAAAGAGTAGGGTTCTACATAAAAATAATCAGGGTACCGTTCTTCATTCTGTTTGTCTTGTAATGAGGCCTACTATTCTAAGCTGAATGTAGAGAGTACTTTCTACTTCATAAAAAACTTTAAACCTCTCTCTCATTTCTAAAGAGATTCAAAACTTTTGCAGAACGTGCTCTGACATAATTCTGTTATGCTGGTGTGATTCTAAAATAAACAGATCTTGCCTGTTTTTCTGCATACCTCTAGTGAAATCGCGCTGTTTAGTCCTTTCAGTTATACTGCAGAATCATAGAATAATTCAGGTTGGAAGTGACCTCTGAATGATACTTTTTGCAAACCACCTTTCAAAGCAGGGACAAGTTTGTTCAATTAAGTTTTGAGTATCTCCAAGGTCAGAGATTTCACAACCTCTCTGGGCAGCCTGTTGCAGTGTTTAATTACCTTTACAGTAATTTTTTTCTTAAAAGTCATCAGAAATTCCCTTTTTGTGACTTGTGTCTGTTGCCTTTTGTCCTATCAGTGTGCATTTCTGAGAACAACGTGTCTCTGTCTTCTCCATACCTTCCAGTTGTTGAAAATAGCTGGAAAACCTCCCCTGAGCTTTCGCTTCTGTCTGGACAAAGTTAGTTATCTCAGACTCTTGTTGCTCCTCACATGCCTTTTCTAATTTCAATCTCAGCTGAGCTTTTGCTTTCTTAATTCCATCACTTGCTCTTAGCCAGTGTCTCTGTATTCCTCCCAGGTAGCCCATCACCGCTGCCATCTGCTGTATATTTAATTTTTGTGTTTCAGCTCAGTCAAGAGTTCTCTGTTCATCCCTTCTTCTGTCATGTTTGCTTGACTGCCTGCACATTAGAAAGGATCATTCGTGTGCTTTGAGGCAGCTGTCCTTGGTGATCAACCAGCTCTCCTGGCACCCTTTGCCCCACTCCTGCCTTATTCTCCATGTAATCCTGCCAAGCTGATACCTGAACAGGCAAAAATCTTGCCTGCTGAAGTCCAGGGGTATAATTTTGGTGATCATCTTGCTCATTTCTCCCAGAATCTTAAACTCTACCATCTCATGGTTGCTGCAGCCAAGGGTGTCACCAACTTTTGCATTCCCAACCAGTTTTTGATTGTGAGTAACAATTCCAGCAGAGCATTCCCCCTCATCATCTTGTTGATTGTGTCTAGAAGTTGTCTTCAATACGCTCCAGAAATCTCATAGATTTCTTGTACCTTGTCATATTGTTATAATACTGTTTTCAGCTTCCAATAGTGCAGTGTTTCCACATTCAGGTTTTCTAACTGTGACCCTACCATGGGCAATACTCCCTTTTTTCAGGAGTATATCAGTAATACCCACTGCAGCTGCATATAATAACAAAGCTCAAGCAGAAATCAAACTTCAGGACTGGGACAGTGCTTTGCAGGATTGTGAGAAGGTACTAGATATGGAACCTGGCAACATAAAAGGTAAAGTAAAACATAAACTTGCCCTTCTATGTAGTATTTTATTTCTAGAAAATAAAATGGTACCTATCCATTCGTGTTGCGAGTTGACTTCCCTGAGCTTTAGATCAAGTCCACGTACATAGAAGGAAACAGAGTAGCTCCCCAAAGTACTTTCAGCAGTGTTTTCGGGGTCAGGGAAGTTCTATGCAGTCCATCCTGTTGGTCTGTAATAGGTATTCTTATGCAGTAACATGGGGCTAACTCTTGTTTTTTATATGATGACTATGAGCCTTCTTGTATTCGTGCAGAGCATTCTTTCTGTAATACCCACACTGTAATATTAATTACCTTAAAAATGACATGAAAACAATGAAAGTTGATTATTTAATCCTTTCTGAAGGCAAGGGCTTGAATGTAGCTAACTATATTTGCACGGGAGGAGGGGAAGAATTGGAAAAATACGAGAAGATGCTTCACAATTAATGATCGCTATCTCAAAATGTGTAATGTGAAATTGCATAGTTAAAAATGATCAAGAGAACAGTTATTACTAAGAATTATGAGGCATTATGAAGTAAATGCAGAATTTTAAAAACTGTTTTAATACATCTAGAAAAAATAAGTGTATTGTTATCCACTTTATGCTTTAAATATATAAATAATACACTTTGTTTCTTTCTAGCTCTGATGCGCCGTGCCACTGTACACAGTCAGCTGCAGAATTACCAGACAGCTATAGAGGATCTAAACAAAGTATTATGTGTTGAACCAGACAACGCTGTAGCTAAGGTAAACATAAAGGAGTTTAATATGACTAGAAAAAGGTTGTATGCAGTTGTAGCATAAAGTGAGTACAGTTTATATTGTTTGATTTGAATATGAGTTTTGAGGACATACTCGATCTACTATGCCGATTAGTTTTGCAAGACCACGCAGGTGCCTGTGGTGGAACTCAGGTACTTGAATGTGACCAGATCTTGTTCCCTACTTCACTGCAAGAACCTGTAGGCACTCTAGTTTTCTCTAGTAACATAATTTTAGTGCCTAAAAGTTTGCTGCTGAACATGCTTACAGTATTAGTGTCTTCACTGATGAAAGTTATGTAGAAATTTCTCTCAAAAAGATCCATTAGAATAGGTGTGTTTAAGTTTGACACATAATTCACAAGAAACATTTAAAAGAGATGCCAAACTTTTACTGTTGTAGTGGTAAAATTAACCCAAAAGGAGAGGACCTGAGTTCTGTCCTCACTTCAGTGTGTTGTTATAAATCCTCATGTCTCACCTCCAGGCGAGAATAAAAAACTTTTCATGCCTTCTGATGAATCTGGACACTTCTTAGCCAATTTTGGATCTAAGAAAGCCAGATGCTTTCTTTGGAAACTCAAGGTCAGGATGTGGTTATTTTACTACTATTACTTCAGCTATTTAGGAGAGGATTGGTCCGTGTTACTTCATTCATACCTTCTTAGGAGTATTTTGTGTGTTAGAACCCAGTTCTTGCATTTGGACTCTACGTGTCCTGATAATCTTCAGTGCTGGGCAGTTCTGATACTAAACTGGTCTTTTTCTCACAATTAGGAGTCCATCATACTGCTACCCTCCCCCCTTTTTTTTTTTATGCATGACTTCTGGATGCTGTGCAGTTGCCTTATCACCTGAATTCTGTTCAGCTCTTGCTGTTGGCACATTTTGAGCTGGTAGCAGCTTACTGATTGCTACTTCTTTCCGTTGAGCTATTTGACCACTGCTATTGCTTGGACCAGTGAGAGAAGTCCGAACCTGTTACGTCAAATTCATCACATAAAGCACTCATCCTTTTTAGGGTGTTCGTGGAGCTAAATTCCTGGCCAGAGTAGTTTCTGAGTTTCACATCACCAAGGAAGCAATCTGCTTGCTTCCCCCTCCCCGTCCCCCTTTCTTTCTTTTTAAGCACCTGTTTCTAGATTTGAGTTTTAAAAGAGCTCTTGGGTTTTTTTTCTCTTTACAGGACTGAAACACTAAATAGCTTGTGAGTCCATGTTGACAAACTCCGCAACAGTCTTTGTGAAAAGATTATCAAATAGGCTTTCCTGAGACTTGTTATAATACCAGATATAAGATACTTGCTCATTTTGAGTACACTCTTCCCGAGATCCAAATATGTTAGTAGCTTCACTGACCGATGCTTCTGTAGCTGAAAGCAGATAGCTGTACTTCTGTACTTTGTCCTTATTTATACCAGCTATTATGCCTTGGCTGAGACATCTAGAGGTGACAGGAGTGTTTGGCGGGCCATTTTTTGGTTTGCTCTTTGCTTGGAGGATCCTCAAAACCCTCTTGACCTAAATATGAATATATGGAACACTTGCAGAGTGAATGTTTATGTGCAGAGTCACTAAAATAAAGGTAAATTTCTTGTCAGTAACTGGAATTCTTCAAGGTGCTTTGTCCACATTAATCTTTGCTTGTTCCTGTCCTTGTTTTATCTTTTTCTTGAGGAAGTGAGTACTGAAATGGCACTTCCTTGTACAGCATTGAATTAAATTCAGAATAGTGCATAATGTCGGATGTGTCTTACTCTCCTTTGAAAATTTAAAGTGCAGTTGGAGTATTTTTTTTTTGAGTAATCAAAAATGTTTATGGAATGAGAGGCCGTTTGATCATCTCAATTTGCAGTTCCTACAAGATGAGCAAGCCTTTTTTTATTCAACAGTGTCCTTCTGCTACACATTGTTGTCTCTTTTGATTCCAGTTCCGTCAGTTACACTCCTCCATCAGATACCCATCAGACACCAAATTCTCTGTAGCATAAATTTGGATAAACTGATTTTAGGCTCTTTTGAAGATTCTGAAAAGAGCCTGTTTTCCACGAGTCTCTTCTGAGTAGACCATGCCAGATACCAGCGTAGTACAATCTACTTTTTTTCCTTTTGATTTAAATTTTTTTTGCTTAAGCAGTTAATTCAAGAAAAGTACTTACTTATTTGTGTTGTATCTTCTGAGTTTCTAAGAGACAAATTGAGTGTTAATCTTGGTTTTGATAGTGACTCCTGGAAAAGTCATGTTTATTTTCTCTGTTTTTATACTGGTAACATCTTGATAGTTCTTCGGGACCTTATGTGGATTATTTAATGGAACGTATTTTGTGTATATAAATTACAATTTATATACCTATTAAAAAAAGACTTTGCTATTGCTGTTTTTTCTCAATTGCAGAAAAATCTGCTAGAGATTGAAAAGAAACTGAAAGGTTTAAAGCCTGTATCTGAGACTCAAGGCAAAGGAAAAAGAATACTTATTCAAGATATAGAGGATTCAGAAGGTGATGAAGAAAGAGGGAAAAATATAGAAGAACATGAAAGACACAGTGGAGATAAAAGTAATGTCATGTCATTTCCTGTTTAATTTTAATCTGAGGAAAAAATCATTGCCTTTAATTTTTCAGTGTTTATTCACACAATTAATCCATATTTGCTTGCAACGAATTTTGCCTGTTTGAAGAGTAAAATTACTGTCACTACTTAAAGTTCATCTGAGGGTGAAATCTAGAATGCAGTTTTATTACACATCTTTGGAATTATTTCTAGAAAGGGTAAAACAGAGACAGATGGAAAACGTTGGTATAAATCACCTACTTCCCTGTGCCTCTGTAATTTTATAGCTATCCTTTGACGTGGACCCAGTTGGAAATTTCTTCTGGTGTTAGAGAACATTTTGTGTTCCTTAGCTCTTTCTCTTGCACAGCTTTCCTGCCTTCCCACCATCACATTTTTCCTCCCTTGATTGGATCAAAGAGTGTAAAAATGATCAAGTGGCAAGTAATTGGGTTTTTTTGTTGTTATTTTGAAAACTGTCAATCCTTTTTTTTGTTTTTAATGTTAGAGATCATCTGTGTGCTCCAAAAGTATGTGTTAGAGGTAAACAACGTATAATTCTTGTAGAGCATGCAGTTTACAAGCAGTTGAAGTGTAGCTCCTATTCCTGGATTAGTGTGTGACTAACTGCGAGACTGCTGAGATGAAACTGCTAGCATAATCAGAATACATGACTTGCAGGGGCAAGTGAGGCAGCAGGGCCTACTGAGGTTGCTTTTAGATTCAGCTGCGTATCTGGGCTCCAACCTGCAACAGAATAACATGCCTGGGTTGATTTGCCCCCCCTTCTCCTTTCTGTTGGTTCTTTTAAGCTAATGTGGCAAGACAGCTGTGGCTGTTGTGTGTTTTTGTTGCCTATGTAGTTCTTTATCTTGAAATTAAATCAGTCTCTGGGTTTTCCAACTTAATTGTGAATATTCGACCATACATGTGTGATTTAGTAATGCATTTTTTGCACACAAATTTAAGGAAAATACATTTTTCAAAATCAGTAGGTATCCACAACGTCTCCTCAGCTAAAACCCTGGAAGAAAGGATTGATCGTGTCCCCAGCCTCAAATATTAGTTAAATTGGGTTTGCTTTCAATTGGGAGCATTCAGGTGACTAAGTGCCTTCTAGCTTACAGGAAGACTCCCATTCCGTTGATGAAAGGTTAGGCTTGTAAACATAGGGAAGATTGTCTGCTGATGTCATGTGATATACATAAGTATTTTTGAGATTTAGGAGGCAAGCATCTTCATAGATTACTCTCTGTTTTCAAGTACAACTGGAAACAAGTACGAAGTCAGTTCAGTTATTGAATAAATCTGGTATGTTCTGTGAACCTAATAGCAAAAAGTAGACTGAGCATCTTACATGTCTTCTCTATGTATCCAGTCACGTACACAGTCAGTAGTCCAGTCATGTAGTCACATTTATTTCACATACTAGTTGGTAAGCCTCATGCATTCCTACTAAACTTATACTTTAGAGATCAGAAGAAAAACAAAATATTTTTTGTTTTCTTCAGCTCTGAAGAGTTGATTTCTCAGCTTTGAATGGAACAGTCTAAGTAAAGAGTGTAGTGTCTCTTCATCTGCTACGTATCTGAAAGCGAAAGTAAATAAAATCCTTTTTGTACAATAGAAATGGAAAATTACGTCCTAGAGACTGTAAAAACTAGTATTCAGGCACTGTGAAAACTGAAATTGACAGTGCCTGTTATTTTGACATGTTTATAGAAGTTACAATCTCAAGTGATAAATAAAATTTAAAGATAAATATATTTTAAATAGACCCTTTTAATTAATAAAAATTTGCTGAATTGTGTCATATTTACTTGTTCTATTAGAATAATTTTTTAAAATATTGTAGTAAACAGTTCTGAAATTTAGTAAATATTCATAAAAAGGAGATTGCATTTAAACAAAGTCTAAGTTAGCTTAAAATTATTTCTCAACCTGTTATTGCTAAAGTTGACAACAGATCTCTCTTTAAAAAATCAGAACCTTGTCTCTTTAAAAGATGTGCTTTGAGCACATAAAAGAAACCTCTTAACAGAACTGTTCTGAGTTGACCATGAGAAAAGATGTTGCCTAGAGAGTGTTTTCTTTGCGCATGCTTTATTTATTACACTTTGGAGGTGAAGAGAATAATCTTCTTCTGCATGAGACCTTTTTCGCAATTCACGATATGTATTTTTTTAATTTTTATATGTGTCCTCCTGTTTTGTGCACCTTCAGATTGCTGGTTTGGTACACTGATCCTTGATATTGAAGCATCAGAGCACCTCTTTTTCCTTTGTGTTAAATCCTTCATCTGACTTCTAGTTTTGCTGCCTGTGTGGTATTAAATGTACTTGATGCCGCAGCAGGTGGCTACAGAGAATTATTTTGCAATTTTTTTTTTCAGTCTATTTTCTACTTGGTAGCACCAAATTAAGGTCTTTGTCATTGAACATGACAGTACCATGATTTGGAACCATTCTTAGATTGCAGAGTATCTCCTTATATCAGTCCACTGTCTTGTGACTTTGTTTTCTTTCACTAGATTGTCCTTTTCTGGGAATGTTTTTAGGAGCTGAATAGGTATAAAAACTCTCTCCGAACCCTTGATGAATTACGTACTGTGTTCTCAAGTGGTCTTGACCATGTATTGTGGTTTCTCTGAAGTAATGGGCTTTCTGCCCTTAAACGGAGCTGTCATCATGACTGATTTACAGCTTTCCAAAACAAATAGGGGTTGATAAGGCTCTTTGAATTTCTCTTGTTGCTTTTCTAAACATGTTTTATGACGTGGACATCTTTAAATAAAACTGGATTCTTTGTCTTTACATTTTTACTTTTTCTTGAATTATTCCATGTAGAATAATAAAACATTTATTTGATATTACAGATAATTCTTCAATGTATGTGTTAATTTTTCATGGCTTTTCACAGAGAACAGCGCGTAAGGTCTTAGATTTGCATTTTGAAGTTTCTGATTTGTGGAGAAGCAAAGTTTATTGGGTAGGAGACAATTAGAGCTCTTTCCTACTTAAGCAATCCGTTGTGCTTGGTTGTATTTTCAGCATTCCTGGCATTGCTTTCTGCTCTGCTTTACCACTGAGGGACTGAGATAATTGAGATGTTATCTGTTGGTTAACGCTTACTGGCTGCTCTATATCCTCACTCACTTGGCCTTTATACATATATACAGAATCATACAGTAGTTTGGGTTGGAATGGACCATAAAGATCATCTAGTCTAGCCCCCCTGCAATAAGCAAGGTCATATTCCATTAGGTCAGGTTTTTCAGATCCCCCTCCATCCTGACCTTGAATGTTTCCAGGGATGGGGCATCTGCCACCTCTCTGGGCAACCTGTTCCTGTGCCTCACCACCCTCATCGTAAAAAAATTTCTTTGTAGTCTGAATCTGCCTTCTCTTAGTTTAAAACCATTGCCCCTTGTCCTGTCGCAGCAGGCCCTACTGCAAAGTCTGTCCCCACTGTTGTCACAAAGTGGGATCATTTACCCTGTGTGCAGTATGCCAGTATACACACAGAGCAGAGGTATGGTCTTTATTGTATATTTGCGCAGTTATAGGTGCTAGGTGATAATTCCACAAAGCTAGCACACCGCTTAGCAGAGTCACAAGGACTATATACTCTAACAAAAACCAAAGAAATTACTCATTACATTCTGAACAGTTCATTGCATTACACGCTTATCTTAGAGGCATACGCCTTTCTTACTTAGCTACACAAGCTTGCTAGCTTTATGCCATATCTGAATTTGCACCTATCCAGATCTTAGTTTGTAGTAGTGTCTGTGGCTAGAATTTTACTGTAATAGGAAGTTTCTTTGGCGTTGTAGCCTTGAATAATTGACTGTGTTCTCCTTGTGGTTCGAAGCCTTATGGATGAGGTCTTGTATGAGGACATTTGGCCACCTTGTTATCCAATATAATAGTTTTCCTTTATTCCTTGATCCTCTTTCCAGTGTGTTTGTTAATTCGCTATTTTGGATTTTTAGAATTGTAAGCTTTCTGAAGAAGGAGCTGTCATTTACAATTAATTTGTACAGTCTCTAGAATAATGGGGCCGAACCTACTGTGGCTTTTAGGCTCTATTGCAAGCTTGCAATATGAGAATTTAGATCACGTTAAAAGAAACAGTATTGAAAATTAACTCTAGAATTGCATTTGTAGTGCATATCCTGAAGTTAAGAAAAACCCTCCATTACAGTGTCAGTATAAATGTTGAACAGTAAATCTTTTTTCATTTTTTATGAACAAAAACTGCTCCTAAGTAGTCAGAGATCAGAATTATTTGAGATGCTGGTAGGATCAGGAGTCAGGCTGTCTGCTGAAATCTGTGTCGGAATACTGCGGTGCTAATCTGTTAGGAATTCAGGTGAATAAGGAAATTATATATGTTAATATCTGATGCCCTTATTGTACGATTTTTTTCCTCAATAAATCAATAATAGTGAAAATTTAATCTCCTGAACTCTCTATATAGGCTTTTTGACATGATGTTTAAATAAAAGCTTTTTGAGAATGATGTATAAGCTTTTATCCCTCCTATTCTACGTTGCATTTGAGGACAGTTTTGCAGTGTGCAACATTACCGGTTTTTTAGCTAAATTTAACATAGGAGCATTTTGATTTGGCCGTGAAAAATCCAAGTACGGGTATTGTAGTGGCCAGTGTTTACAGGGTTAATTTGGAGGTGAATTCTGTACCATCCCGACCCGACGGAACAGGGGCTCGCAGCGTGCCCAGGAAGGAGGAGGAGGTGTCCCGGTAACATGCGCTCAGTCATACCTGCGAGTCACGCTAAGGAGGAGTTTTTCTGCGTTCTTGGACGTGTTTCCGAGCAGATAAATCTTGGTGGCGTTAAGGCGGTGGCGGGCTTGGTGCCGTCTCCTGCGGGCGCACCCCCTCCCATGCCGGGACGGTGGTTTCTTCTGCTGATGCAGGCGGTAACTGGGCGCTTGAACTCCCCGCAGGAGGCGGCGGGCCGGTCCGCGGAGCGGCGGCGGCGGGGGCGGCGG
>Ga0065711_1035971_pt1 | contig 21596 bp, 18 predicted proteins | sample Hoacrofraction12_FD_59098 | JGI IMG/M metagenome (GOLD analysis project Ga0065711, IMG submission 59098) | Hoatzin crop microbial communities from Cojedes, Venezuela - Epithelial fraction 12 v2 (version 2) | ecosystem: Host-associated > Birds > Digestive system > Esophagus > Crop | place... | reverse complement strand
CCGCCTGGACAAGGTCCTGTGCAGCCTGCTGTAGGTGACCCTGCTTCGGCAGGAAGGTTGGACTAGATGACCCACAGAGGTCCCTTCCAACCCCTACTATTCTGTGATTCTGTGATTCTGTGATTCTGTGATTCTGTGATTAATAACCTTGGTCTTACTTTTGAGAGAAATCCCAATTAGATTTTGGAAGTTTTCAAACCTCCAAGTTAACAGAGATCTTCCCAAGAAAGAGTCTACAGCCATGGGCACATCAGTCTTGAATTTTGTCCAGCACCGATACGTTCTCTCTTCTACATATCTTCCCCGGGGTATTTCCTTGATAATCACAAATACCTCTGACGAGATGGTCCTGCTCATTCTTTCAGTGTAGTGTGCTCAGGCAGGTGCACAGCATTCTGAGCTGCTGACCTGCAGGACCTACATTTGCCTTCAGCAAAATTTTACCCACTTTAGGTAAAGATATCTGAACTGTTCCTTATTTGAAACAGCCATGTGCAGCGGTTGACAAGGGACAACAGTGGGTTATGAGTTGTGACCACTGGGCGAAGGGTAGACCTTCTCTGGGCTGATGCAGATTGGAAGCACTTTCCCACGAGAAACGTTCCTGAATCATGTATTTGGAAAAAGACTCACAGGATAACCAGGGTCTCCAGGCTCCCCTCGATCACCTCTGTCACCAACAGGGCCCTACAACAACACAACAAAGATTTAAGGTGGATGTAAACAATCAGCCATGTGCAATATCTCAATGGCTTTTGCATGTTCTACAAGTGAGGAAGCAACTCAACTAATCCACCTGCAAAAATCAGTCCATGATTGATTAGAGAAAGGATTTAACATCTTACTCTGTCTCCGGGTGGTCCCTGTGGGCCTTCTACCTTCCCGTCATCACCTTGTTCTCCCTGTGAATAAAAATGCTAGTATTAATATAGACAGCAGATTATATGGCAGATGTTTCTGTACAGACCCGATCCAGTCCTCCCATATCACAGATTCCTAAGTCAACGCCTCTGTTGAATTTACTAACTTTTCATCCAAAGAAAGTCTAAACAATTTGTTTGTTGTTTGTTTCACAGCCTGGAGTACACTGACTCCTCACATTGATTTCCTGGTTTCTTTGGTGTTGTTTTTGCCTCGTCTAACAATCGTCCCTAGGGAATCAGATGCAACAGGTTATTTTCAACAATTCCTAAAACTAAGCAAGAAGCATGCCATTATGTTAATATGGGAAGTAGTTGTCTGCCTGTGAATTTTATTGTCAACAGTTAAATGAAGCTCTTCAATCCAGCATTTCCTCACCCTCATTGAGTGCTGCCTGGGCTGGCACAGGAACAAGGGTGGGCTGGGTGAGCTCCCTGGTTGTGTGCCACCATCATGGGCTTGTCTTACAATTGATCAGGTGAGAGGGTCAGCCCCTTACATGCTCGCTGCGTGAGCAGCTCCACTCGTTGATGGGATGTTCCACAGCAAGAGCTGAAAGCTCATAGTTTGGCTGGTAGATAACATCACCCGGATTATTTACAAGTGAGGTCTCTCAAACATCCACAGAGACATCCCTCAAGACTTAACACAGGCACTATATTTTTGTATAAGTCATTCAGGGTCATGGTGTCCTATTTTCTCTGGGCCCTAGCTCAGAGACAGCTGTTTCTTTGCTCCCCATGGAAGACAGCTACATTCCAGCTCCTCCAGTTTTTGACTACTTCATATCACTGAGCCTCTGGCACTCTGGCTCCTTAGGATGAGCATGTCTCAGAGCTCCATTGATGTTGCAGCTACTGCAGAGACGAGGTCTGGGGGGTTCTGGCACAGTGGAGCTGCTGTGTTTGGAGTGGTTGGGGTGCTCCTAGAGCCTTGAACATCCAAAACTCCATAGCTATGCAGAGCCAAGTCTTCCACAGACTTCTGTAGTTCTCAGTGGTTGCATCAGCCCTTTCTGGAGTATTTATGACTGTCTTTGAGTTTCTCTCTTGGCTACTCTCATCTTCTGTTTGAGTTGCAGCTGCTGACAGTAACGGTGCTTGGGCAACTTCTCAGTGACCCTGCCCCTGGGAGCAGGCATTTGGGGTGCTTTGCTTGTGTGTGATATTTGGTAATGACACACCTGGGGCAGTGAATAACCCTCAGTGAAAAAACTTGGACAGTGGAGCCAAAAGCTTCTTTACTGTAGGACCTGGGTGACGGCTTGGAATCAGGGCTGTGCCACTGCGCTGGCCCACACTGAATTCTCACGGGCTGAGCACTGGTACTGACGATTACAGCTTGGTAAATGAAGCTCAAGACTTGGCAAAACCTCTTGCAGTTAACCTCAACAGCAAGGAGCTCAGTGCATCTCTCTCCATTACATGCTTGATGACAGTGGCATTTTCTTTCTCTGCTGCTACAACACATTTGGATGAATGTTGCTGGGATTTTATATATACTCTCTGGTTACGGTTATGCTGTCCTTAAGAAATCGTGTGCTGGGTGGGGGACTCCAGCATACTTGTCAGGGGTTTTTGTGAGGTATCACGGTAGAAGAAATATATAGGGAGCAACTGTGCCAGGATGGCTTGAGAATATAGTACTGAGCAATATGGATGGAGAAATGCAGGTGGCAGAGTAGAGAGAAAGGAAAGTAATGCCTAACAGGCTCTGCCAACAGTTTAAAGCGCTACTGAACTTGCTGGCTGAAGTCAGTAGCAGAATACCTGGCAACTGGTTTGCTTTCTAGCCACTATCAAAGGAATGTAGGCTAGAAGGGAAACAAAGCCACCAGCCACTTTTCTTAAGTCTCAGGAAAAAAAATCCCAGGATACATGTTACTATGCAGAAGTTTTGGCATTGATTGCTTCTTCCCAAAGAGGATGTGAACACCTTGCCATATGGAGCTGAGATGAGCGTGATGAACTCAAAGAAAGCTCATAATTTTGGGAACCATCAAGACTCACAGACTTTCTCACCAAGGCTGAGTTGTGGTTTTGTGTCCCCTTGAGTCTACTTCCCACCTTGTCCTTTGTCTTCTGACTGAGAAAATCCCATAGCCTGGTCAGCTCTAGGATTGTGAGACTGAGCTCCTCCAGGACTTCCTGATGCCTCAGCTGCTCGAGAGGGAGATGAAAGGTCTGTGATAATTCTTCGGAAAGTTGCAGTGAAAAAAAGTTAGAGTAAAGGGCAGCAAAGTAAACATGTTGGGATACAAATGGAAAATGCATGGAGAAGAAGGGAAGGCTTGTTGTTGTTGGCTCCTGTCCCAAAGTGAGATACACCAGTTTGTAATTTTTAAAAGGGTCCCATCTGGACTGCTTTAAGCAGCTGCCAAGTGCAGGCGTCTGCTCTGAGCAAGGCCTCTTTGAGGAGCTGTAAATGTTTTAAATGCAGCAGAGTAACAGGCTGGTACGGCACAAGGGAACTGGATTCCACAAGAATGCCTCTCACCAAGCCGCTTTCTTCTCTGGAAAAGGGAAGACTTTCCCCACCATTATATATTCTCCTTCTTCAGCACAACTAAGTTTACCATGTTGTTTAAAGCTCACAGAGCAGTCATGGTCCCATTTTTGTTTGCTCTTAATTTCTGAGATTCAGGCGTCCATTTGCATGTTCACACGCATGTGCAAGGTTACAGATGTCTGGAGGGAAGGAATTCACCTATCGTTAGGCTGGGATCCAGGCAAATCTAAGGAAATAAGAAGGAAGGATGGATAAGAAAACATAGATGCAAGACTTCTGTGGAGCACCTGGATGCTGCAGGAATCAGTGCTGGAGGCTCAGCATGCGATGCTGTGCTCTCCTCGTTCAGCTGGAGCTGCTGCCCAGCAAGGTGCCAGCAGACCTGCTGACCTTCCAGGAAGCCATGAGTGAGATCCGGCCGTCAACGGTCACTGACAGATCTGACTGTTCTCAGCAGGATGCTTTAGATGCTTCAGTGTCTTTGTCAGGCTTCAGCTTGGATACTTGTGTGTAGAATTAATTTTATCTTCAGCGTTGCTGTGCTCTGATGACACAAGATCCATGTTATCTCTGAGGGGGGGGCTCTTCTAGTGTCCATTTGCAGAAAAATATTTTGTTGGCGAAGGGGAGAGTGCTTCGCTGAGCGCTTCAGTTTATTAATTTCAGGACCAATTACTACTGGAATGGTGGGAGCTTTCAAGAAGATTGCGACTTCGAATGTTTTAAGATAAAAAATCAGCCACAATTTAAACAACAGAGATACATATCTGCACATCTTCTGCTTTAAGGCCAACAGCCAATCTTGCTTTTGGTAGTCACGACTCACAACTTCTTGCCAGGATGCTCAAGTTTCAACAGTGGGACTGTAAGAAACCTCTGGCCAGGCTCTCAACTGATAATGTGCTTGGTCGTGAGGTCTTGCATTATTATCCTGGGCTGGCTGTGCTTGGTTAACGCTTGCTACTTGCCACTTGACCACCGAAGTCTGGAAGAGCAAGAGGTGCAGCTTGGGAAGCGGATGGGGCAGTGTTAGAAAGGCTGGGGGGGGAGAGGAAAATCAGCAAGGCAGTGATGGAGATGTGGAGCAGCAGGAACATCACCAGCTGTTCCTCCATGGATGTATTTTGGCAGCAGGAAGTGAGAGAAAAAGCAGCATGACTATCGTTAATCCCCAGAGCAAAATTTCTGAGGCACGTGAATATCTTAGTGGAACACAACAGCTCACCCTGCCCCACCGACTCCCGGCCACCAGCACAGAGATTCGTGAGCGCACAAGGAGCCTCCAGGCAGAGCACAGAGAGCAGCGTGATCAGGGTGTGCTGCCAGCCAGGAGCCTCAGCTGAAAGGACACATTCAAAGCCCTGGCAAAGACAAGTCCCTGGGGTGTCTGTCCCACAGACTCTTTTTACAAGCAGCGAAGCCCCTGCTTGCACACATACAGCTGCAATCACACCCGTGTGCACAGGGAGAGCTGAAAGCTCTCTCGGCAATAGCAAGGTGGAAAATGAGCAAAAAGAGTTGATGCAGCCTTCCTCTTCATGGGGACCCCACGACTGACCAGTCCCAAGTGCCATCACTTCCGAGGAGGGACACTGAGCAAGGGAGCATCGCTGCTGCTCCCGAAGGCACGTGAGGGGTCCAGCGGCACGGCAAATGCAGCAAACGCCAGCCATCCATCCAGCTCCCCAACAGGAAACCGTTAAAGCGTGAGTCACTTCTCCAGCCTGAACTGGTTAAGGTTGCGCTGACTCAGCAAAAGGGGAAACACACAAGGGGAAAGCCACTGTGAAAGAGGGCTCTGACCCAGGCCAGCTGTGGCAAGGGGGCTCGTTGAGGGGTGAGGGGGACAAGCAAGGTAAGGGGGTGGCAGGCGATGAGAAATACGGAGCAAAGGCAATGGAGAGGAGACCAGTTCTTCCTCGCTTACAGCACACTATCCGCTGATTAAAGCACAGACAGCATGCTGAAGATCAGCTAGTTTGTGTGGGGTGTTCTTCTGACTTATTTTTGTCCCGGCACGGATTTGCAGAAGTAAAGCTGCAGCAGGAGTTCTGCAAGTGGCTGTGGTGTAGAGGAGGCACCTCTGCCTCTGCCGCAGGTAGAGGAGGCGAGTGCAGATGCATGGGTGTTGTGGCAGCGGGGCAATCAGCTGTATGTCAGCTCAGCTTCCATGCCAATGGAAGATGAGGTGACTAAACTCTGTGAGCTTACCTTTTCCCCCTTTGGCCCTGGTGGTCCAATTGGCCCTGGTGGTCCTGCATGTCCCTGCGGAGAGCAGAGAGATGTGAGGAGACAGCAAAGAGCTGTTTGACTGAAGGTCCTCCTTGGTTTCCTGCCAGATCTCAGAAGCCTTGTGTTGTGCATCGCAGCTTCAGAGGGGCACATGGGTCATGGCAGAGATGAACCAAATAGATCTGAGGAAGTTGTCACGGTGCAGATGGAGACTAGAGAAAGAACTAATCTGAACTCAAGGTCAGACATAAATCACAGTTTAAAAACTTATTTTGTATCCTGCAGTGGTAGTTTTGTGGCATTTGAGAACAGATAGAAGATGGAGCATGAAAATAAAAACCTTACCTGGTAACCCTTTAAGCCAGGTTCCCCTTGAGCACCCATCCTTCCTGGAGCACCCTGGAGAGGCAAGCACAGAAAGCACCATGAGAGCAGCCTGTGGGTATTACCTCACAAGAAGAGGATACACTGGGCTACGCAAAGCAAAGCTCAGCACCACATGGGAGTGCAGCCACCCGTTCCCTATGCCACTGATGAGCTTTGCTGCGGCCATTTGAAATGCTCTTGCTTGGCTTTAATCTCTTACTCATAGGGAGGGATGCTAGGAGTCCGGTCTATGTCTTAGTGAGCCTGTAGCAGTGGGTTTCCCACCTCATTTAGATTTGCTACCAGAAATGGCTGCATAGTGCGTGTTCTACATCTGTCCTGTTGGACATCTTTATATCCAAATTAGCTTTGTGCTAGGAAGTCCACCAGTGAGACCATTCTCATGCATGATTTAATCCTAAACTGCTGGGAGGAAACATTTCAGCATGGGTTCTGAGGCCAAGAAAGGAGTTTTCTGGGTTGTGATGAGGGCACCACAAGAGCTGTTTATTGCATCTTTAGCAGACTGAACAACAGGGTTAAAATCAGATCATCGGATTAAAGTGAATTGCAAACTTTCCATATAATCCCGTTTATTGTGGAAGAAAGCCCTCTCCACAAGACAGATTGCAGAGACGTGCTCAGTCCAACAGACGGCTGCTCAGATATTGCCTTCTTTCCTTGTGAAACAACCCATGGAGGCTTTGCCAAAGAATATGAAGGGAGGATATATGGGGAGGCCATAATTTTTAGTGCAGGAAAGCACTATCAGCGCAACCGTTACTTCATAGCTCATTTGCTACTGTTCTGAAACATCACCGTGATTCCTGGTTCATAAATAACTCCTGCTCTTTCACTAAGTTCTACCAAATGTAGTGCAAGAAGTTTCCTTACCAGTCTGCAATGCATGAGGAGGTACTTCTTACTTACCGCTGCTGTCCCAATGCATTTGTCTCATGTTCCTAAAGCAAGTTAACTTTCTTCCCTCTCCGTCATACTATTGCTGTTCTCTCTGAAAGCCTCACCTTCAGTCCCCAACTCAAACCCTTTCCCATGCTTTATTTCTTCTTGCTGCAAGTGTTTTAGATAAGTAGATCAAGAGTGGGTGTAGAAACAGGGCGGGAGTCCAAGGCAGAGTTCCTTATAACAACCCAGTTTGACTTGGAAGCAGCTCTTGCCACGAGTGTGCAGTCTCAAAGGGAAAGAACTTAGCAAAAATAGCTTATCCACTCACTCCCTTCTCAAGAAAAATCCCCAAGATTTCAGTCCATCCACCACAACGCAATGTGAGCTGGATTCACAGGAGACCAACGCAGCCCCCACTACAGTCTCTCCTGTACTGCTCAGAGCAAGCGTTAAGCTGTTTTGGTCAATTAAACCCATCTAACACCATTTCACTTTCTGTGCTCTGAAGCCTCTGCTGGGCTCTCTGCTTCCTTCAGGCCTGTGCCCACCACCACTCGTCACATTTCTGCGTGTTGTGTTCAACCATTTGCAGAGCTCTTCTCACCATAGGTCCCAGGGTACCTCGGGATCCTTTAGGGCCTTGGTTCCCCTTCGGCCCTTCCTTCCCTGGAGATCCTGTCTCACCGAGCTGTCCCTGGTAGCCCTTGCTGCCCTGCAGAACAAAAGCACTGACATTAATGCAGGATGAAATTGCTTCTACAGATTAATATTCAAGATGAGCAAAGAAAGAGAGATCCAGAGGAGGAGATATTATCAAAGGGAAACGTTCCTACCTTCTGGCCAGGCTTGCCCTTTTGCCCCTGTTTTCCTGGTTTCCCTTCTGGTCCCTAGGAGAACAAAAAAAGCTGTTGAAGTGGGAAAGCAAAGAAGTCCCATCCCAACCAACCATCCCCAGGTCACCCCCCTGGTACATGCAACCCTGACATCATCCTCAACCATCCTGTCCTAGCCCCACAGGAGCTAACAAGAAGGCTTGGAAGTCATGCAAGTAAGCCCATGATTCACAGGTACTACAACCAGAGTGTGGCTGAGTTTGTTCTTGAGCTGCTCCAACACATGGAGGAGAAGGAAACCTCATTGCTTAGAGGTGGAAAGATCTCTGTGCCTAGGTACCTATACGGCAACATGGCTGAAAGGTTATGTTTTTCACCTTCAGATCATGTCAAAGCTGGAAAAATTGCCATCTGATGTGTCCTTCTGTCCTCAAGGATGCAAAAGAGGGATCTCAGCAGCGCTCCTTGAAGACACCACCCACTGAACTGAAAAACGGTACCTACCCAGCCACTGCTCCAGAGAGGGCTGAAATGCAGAAAACACACCTACCCTGGCCCCACATAATGTTTCCTCTGGTCTGCGGACAGAGCTGCCATCTGCCTGCCACTGCTCTACAAACAGAGCTGCATCTTTCACCATCAGCTAAGGCACTGATACTGATATTCAACTCCGGCTTTTCACAGCATCATTTCCAATACTTTTCATATGGCTTTAGGATACCGGCAGTGGAACCGTTGCCTCAACAGCAATTCTTCTTGTTTTTACCTTGTAAAAACTGGCAGTGGATTCATTTGCCATCTACCTGCCAAGCACAGCTTTCTGCTCACAGTGCAAAAATCCTTCCCTGTATTTGTGTTTTTATTCCTGCCACACACAGAACGCAGGAATCACAATAGACTGATCAGGCATCTACAAATGGAGTGGGATGCAGAGCTTCAGGTGGGAGCCACAGCAACGAGAGACAGAAACGCTGGGCTGCTCCGTGCACCGAGCGTGGGTGCCTCAGGGGCAGCAGGTCCTGCTGCCCCTCCTTGCATGCACGCAACAGAAATTAGCTGTGACGGGTAACTAAGTATAGCACGCTCTCCTTCGGGAGCCAGGGAGTTCATTATTTCAGTGTTTGACCCTGTTGGCTGCAAGGCAGACAACATATTTTCGATTTGACAGAAAGAAGCAAAAGCATCACTGAAGAGAATAACTCATGCTTTTTGGCAATTGCGAGAAACTTTTCAACAGCATCTACACACCAGCACGGCATAGCTCCCTCTGCTCTCCAGCCTCCCAGTTAAGAAGGTATAATTTTCACCACCGCATATGCTGCAGAAAAGTATCAGTTTCCGCTGAACAAAAGCAACTTATAAAGGCAGCCGTATCGGAGGGGTTTCACTCTGATCTGAAAGACGGGCCTCCTAAGTGCCTGCTCTTCACACAAAGGAGCAATTCAGACTCACAGCCCTAAAGAATTGTGCCAGTTCTTCTCTTCCCCAAAGGGAATAGCTCCATTTTACCGAAGTCAAATGCTTCAAGAGCCCACTTTGCCAACACCATGAGAGCTTCACAAAGGACAAGTCCCTGCCGAGGAGCACACGAGTCCTCTTCTGTTGTCTCTTCCATACTGCTCGGGGTTTTTGTTTGCTATTTTTTGCTGCCACTTTCCAAGAGATCACTTTTGGAATTATTTTCCCACAGAAGCTGAGCAGCCACAATACACACTGAATTGTGGGTGCCAAGCCTCCAGCGTCACCCATGTGATTTACACTTTTGACAGGAGCAGAGAGAAATCCTCGCCAAGGGAAGCATCAACCTGGGAAATGGCCATCCCCATCCAGCTCTGCAGCTAGCTCACCACCGCACTGGGTACCAGCTCCCTCAACTTCCCCACGTATCAGTCGTGATGTGTGTAGCGAAGCAGCAATAACGCTCGCAGAGGCCGTTCTGCAGCAATACCATGATGCTTAGTGGGTTGAAAATACGGAGAGTGAATAGTGGAGTCACTCATAAAAGTCACTCAAAATAAGACGTGAACGAACAAAGACACAACTGGGATTTCTAATTAGGTGCATAGTGTTTTTCCATCAGTCTCCCTAGACTGTGCACTGAGATCTTTTGGAATCACAGGCAACAGATGTTTCTTCAAATGGGAGAAAGTCCCTTTTAAGCTAAATCTGTTCCTGGCCCCAGTGGTGGCCAAGCTCTTGATCTTCTCCAGCAGAGCCATTTTGCACAATCAGGTGTGCTCCTGAGTTGCTGTGTTGTAACAGCTCTTGAAACAAATACTTCCATGTTACTGGTCCATCCCCAGGATGAGGATGCATTATGCTGTCTGTGAAAAACACAGACACCAGCGCGTGGATGAGATGTACCCTTTTATCACTGCGCAGGGCAGACGGACCCTGTTCACAGGGGAGGTCACCAGGATCTCACAGCTACTTCAGAAGACTTTGAAGTACAGCCTGCCTCCCTCCACCCGGATACATCTCCCATGGAAGCAATGACTGAAGCGTGCTTCTACCCTGCACTAGAAAATGGCTTTGCTTTTTGAGAAGACGAGTTCAGGCCTTAAATCTTCCCGTCTGAAAAATGAAATTTCCGCACTGCTCCTAAAATCTGCCAGCGTTCAAGTTCACGGTTGTACCCACAATCATGAAGTGCAGATATACGGTTAGGGTCATCTGGGTGAGGGGAAAAAACAATGCCAAACACCAACTTTGACAGTTCAAGCCCTGCTCACAAAAATAAACCTGATCCACAGAAGACTGTGCCATGTTCAAACAGGGTCTCAGCTTTCTTTGGGCTCCTTCAGTTTGTCTTTCCCTGTTGGCAGAGTCTGAATACAGATATGGGCTCTGATAAACTCCCTGTACTGACTTTTCTCTCTCTGATGCCTTGGCCTTGTTGAGCAGGGATGTTCATCTACTCCAGAAGGCTCTCCTGGGTCCTCCAGCTGAGGTGTGGCTCCTGCTTCATTGCTGGAGAAAAAAAAATTGGCAGCATCTCCAACTCCTGTCAGTGATAGTGAGACCAGCTGCCACTTGAAGTAAACCCCGGAGATCTTGCTCTGAGCCTCTCTCACTGTTGTTAGCTCTCGTGTGATGGTTAAAAGCTATGCTGGTAAAAATAATTGGGTCAAACCACGCTGGCCACACCATCAGCAGAGACGTGGCTTGGATCTTGCAGCTTGAGTCACCTCCTCAGACGGAGTAAGCTCTATCAGCAAGGATATTGCTGTGCTCTACCAGCATGCTTTCTAGGACTTTGGCCAGCAGAGCTCTGCTGGTGAGTGGGAAGCCTACCATATGTCCGATTTTCCTGGATGTGCTTTCTCCAACTGCGCAGGAATTTTGCCCAGATGAGTTTAGAGGCAGTTCAACACTTGTCTGGGGTTCCCAGATATGCAATATCTCTACTTGCGACGTTCCAGATGTGGTTGCTCTTTGCTGCAATCCCAGGCATTCACGGGGCACATAGGCAGTGGTTTGCACAGTTCCCAGAAATCACTGCGCTGTCACATGCCACAAGCAATAACAAGCCCAGCAACAACTTCAGTAGCCTTCAAAAATTGTCAGATCCTTTTTCTTTCCATTCTTCTGACTCGTCTGTCCAGGGATGGAAAAATCAGGGCCAGAACAGGCGGGGGAAAAAAAAAGGATAAAACTAGAATTCAGTGAGATTGGAACTTCAGCCAGGATCTCCAAAGTGCATCAGGCATCTCGCATCTTTTGGTACCTCTTTCACTGCAATGAGAAGTTCCTAGGGTTCCTACTCTCTTTAGGAGAGACAGCAAGAAGGGCAAAAAATGTACAAAAGCCTATACATAAGAATAATTAATTCCAAGTTCTTTTTGCTGGATTCAGATCAGATGGGCTCGTGTACCAAGGCACTAAACACTCGATGCTTTTATTCTTGGGGTTTGTACACATTCTGTTGTATGCTTTGGGTTACTGGTTTACTGAGAAAACAAATCTTCTTTCCAAGCTTCCTCTGTGAGCCGGATTATTTTTAAATGGTGACTTCTCTTTACATACTGCACTCTTCACTAGAGCAGCATATTCAGTACATCCAGAAGATGATGGTATTTGTGACCAGGGACAGTGGAAAGCAGTGGTTTTACAGTCACATGCCTTCAGGTATGCCAAAATATCCAAGGAAAGCAAAAAAATGATCATCTTAAGTCTAGAATTTTTAGAATTTCATTGCCAGGTTCAGTAAGGACCCAATTCTGTAAGTTTTTTTTAGTATGGCCTTAGATATTCACCAAAGGGAAAAGCTGGATGGTTTATTCTCCAATGCAAATTGGTTAATTTTTAAGGAAAAAAGAGGCTTTCAGCTGCTGATGGCCTTGACAGCAAAGTTAGGTCTGTTTCACAGCACAGCAGAGCAGTAATGTTTGTTGGGAGCAAACAGATGAGCAGCCCAGCTTTAAATTCTCAAGACATCAACATGTGAAATCTATGTTACGACAACAACATCCAGAAAAACAAAATAAGGAAGTTGAATGAACTGCAGAGAGATATGCCCCAAACGGAGCCAAAATCCAAACAGTGTTAAAATCCAGACCCAGGCTTCCCCCACATGCAGTGATGCTCTGCTACAAGCACTAGATGCGGGGAAGTGGTTACCGAGACGTGACTCACGGTCTTGGCTTGACTCAAGGGCAACTGTGGCTCTTGGAAATTCAGAGGATAGATGTGGTTTGCTTGCAGACTTACAGCATGGCACAGGAGGGAAGCTCTACGCAAGCACGGTACTGGCAAGATAGCTTCCTAAAGCCTGGCTCAGGCACGATCAGGACGATGCAGGACTGTTGTGGAGAAGGAGCATATTTTCCAATTTTTTTGGGTGTAATTGAGTGAAGGTCTGAGGTCACTCCTCCCTACCAAACGTGAAGCAGGAAGAAACAGAAGAACCAGAATGTGGCTAATGAGAAAAGTGCCAAAGACGACGGAAAAAAAAATGGTGATAGTCTGAGGCACTGGACACAGAAAGGGCAGAAAAGCTAAAGCAGCACAAAGGTAGGAAGCATGAACCATAGGATGACCATGCCCATATTGTCCAGGGCCCAGCCAGTGAACTCCTTTAAAGGGAAATGAAAAAGCCCCATATCATTTCCTACCGCTCAGCAATGTCTCCATATGAGAACTCCTACTTAATAAAGTTTGATCGAGAGAAGCCTCCCCCCATGGAGGACAGTTCACAAGCACTCAGGAAATTAGTGGGATTATTGGGGCTGGGCATTTGAAGACATAAATGTTTCGGATTTATAAGAAACAGATTTCATAATCACTCTGCCTAGCAGTAGTTTGGAAGGGGAGGAGACGGGGCAGCAGCTCCTGAATGAGTATGGGGAGGGAAGAAAGAGTCAACTGTTCCTGAGAAGAAAGACCTGATTGTACTGCAAGGTTCAGAGGGCTTCAATGGGATCACTGGGAAGTAATGGGCCCTTGGCCTGCTTGTGGAAACCCGAGTGGTGAGTGCAGGTAGAGCTGGCTGGCTGAATTCAAAGAAAAAGCGAGATGGGGAAATCCTATAAAAAGATCTCGGATGGAAAGACGACAGCTAGCGTCACTATGACTTTCCTTTCAGCCGAGTTCCTCAGCTTAAAATGTGGAATCCAACCCAAAATCTTGTCTCTCAAACTCTCTGCTTTAGTGCCAGTTCTTATCTGCATGCAGATGTTGCTCTGATATATGCAACTTTCGGTTTCGTGGATGAGGAGGTCTATTTAACTTGTTTTTTCTCAGCAGTCAAAGCATAAGGCAGCTAAGAGAATTATGTGCAGAGCAGCACTGTGTGCTCTGAGCTGGTCTGGTTTGATCCAATAGCCCTGAACTGCCACCAACGTGTTGTTTCTGGGAAAATCTCTTTTTGCCCCCCTCTTTGCCTCTATTTCCTCATCTCTAAGGAAGCACAGCAGACAAAGGTGCCATCAAAAGACTCGATGGGTGGGTGAGAAATGCAAGCCCTCACCCCTGCTGAGCCGTGAAGCTTTCATACATGATGACACCAAAATGCTCCAAAGAATAGCCAGAGTTGGAAGCTGACAACTGGGAATAACGGAATAGACAGAGCGCTTGGGCAGTATAACTCTGATTTACACTAACGAGCACTACTTGTGTCTTTATTTTCCTCTCCCAAACACTAGGGGTTAATGTCTTCCTTTTGAAGGACACAGATGCCCTGGGGTTGTGGAAGAGGAGGGGAATGAAATCTTCTCTTGCAATAAGGAGGGGAATCTTGGAGTAACTGCACAGAAGTGCATCTCCTTCGTCTGAGTCAGGAAAGAAACCGTGCCAAGTCAATGGGATTTATTTCAAATTCTGGCTCATTTTGACTGCTATTAACTCTAAACGAAGACCAGCTGGGATCAGCCTCCCTTCCCGAGCAGCAGAGAGACCAGGCAGAGCTGGCCTACTCCCTGCGAGGGCGAATGGCTCCTCGGCTGCAGGAGAACAACCCGGTCGCTGTGAGCGATGGCTCCCCGAGGACTGGGAGAGCTCTGGGATTCCCTGCAGGATTCCCAGGGCTCACAGGTAACCCTGGTCCACTCCAAAGGTTTCAATGGATTTGGTGGACTGAGTCACAGACACCAGAATAGCAGACACAGGGAAAAAAAAACCCACTGTAAAATCTCCCAAACAAAATCCAGCACGTACCTCTCCATAAAATGGGACGTTTGGACTTCTACAGAAGAGGCTGAACCTAGGGCCATCAGCGATGCACTGATTATTAAAGCAAAAGAAGGAGAAGCTGACTGCAGCTAAGGGCAGCGCTGCCCAGGGATGACAACATTGCTTCTGGAAGGGGAAGGAGAGAGATCCTGGCATGCGGCTGTGCAGGGGCACTCACCCTGACCCTTGCTCTCGCCCTATTCAAAGCAAAGAGTTTAAGCACGTTTGACTTCATTCCTGAGCAACTTTGTTCGCCTTTGATTTTTGATGCTAGGCAAACACCTGCTTATGGCTTTGCTGGATGTTGGTCCACATGAGTAATGACACCCCAAGGCTGTTACGCAATGACATACCATGGCCAAATACAAGTACCTTCAGCTATAGAAATTGCACTCCAGTATAGGAACTGGCCCTGCTGATGTAGCGGCTACCGGAAAGGACAGGCTGTAGGGCAGGAAGAGCATGTCCTGTTGTGCCCCCTCCTTCTGTGTGGAAGCGGTGGCTGTGGTTTGGGATGTGGATCCCAGGAGACATTCAGTTCTGCAGCAAGGGGCCCGTGCCCTGTGACAAGCACAACCATCTCAGGAAACATCTGTGTCTGGCCTGTGGGCCCATACAGCCTGTCCCGAGCCACCGCACAGGGCACAGGAGCAGGGCTGGAGAGCTCCCAGTCCCCCTCTGCCACCGCATGACCCCAAGCAAGTCACTTCACTACTTTGTGCCGCTACTGCTAACACATTATGCAAGGGCAAGATCAGGAGTAACAATAGTAATTTCGTAGATTCAGCGTGCGAGGAGCTCGCTGTTACCGCTGACACACTGCCACAGCCCTCCCCTGCACAGCGAGCCCAGTATTCTCCATTCCTTCCATTGCTCAGTTGGAGGGTAACCCCATGCCCTCCAGTTCAGAGAGTCGAAGAGACTTCTTTCAAGTAAAAGCTCCACAGACAGTCCGTAGACCAGGGCACAAAACCCAGCTTTTCCAGGAAAAAAACAGCTCAGCACACTATCAAAAAAAGCAGAGATTCCTGCATGGACAGCTGAGATTAAAACCAGAAGCGACTCCATGATCGTCCTTCGGCAGCCCCAGTGTTTTCAGGGAGCTGAATGCCATGTAACTGCTGTGGCGTTGCCAGCTGTCGCCGAGCTCATGTGTTCGGAGTGAATGGCTGGATTCAGTGACAGCAGAGCGAGGCGCTTCGTTGCAGAAAATCTTTGAATCATCTTTTCAGCGGCAGGAAACAGAACAGAACAAAGAGCAAAAAACCACTCTGGGACAAATTCTGCTGTGAGAGATGTTTGGACAGCTTTATAAGAGAGCAGTGTGTCGGATGGGAATGAGCTCCTGCTCTACCCTGGCGTTACAGAGCCCAGAAACCAGCCCTGTCTCAGCTGTGACCACAGCGTGCTGTTTCTGGAGCGAATCTGCTAGCTTAGATCAGAAGGTCCATCTCGGCCAGCAAGTCCTTCTTCCACTTCAGGATTGTAGCCTGTAGATGATGGAGAAACAAGAACGAGATGGGAATAAAGCTGTCCTAAGGACACCATCCAGTGCTGCATGTGGAGTTGCTGCCGCTCTGAGGAGCGACGTGGCTGAGACCACAGCGCTGGAGCCAAGAGCTATGAGTTCACCCAGCGCTCTGTCCTGGGCTGGATAGCGGCTTTATCCGTTTCAAAGCACTGCGAGTTCCCTCAGAAAACCTTCTCAGATCTCCAGCCCAGCCCAGTTCCGTTACTCTACCCTCTTGGAGAGAAACCAAAAGGACTTTGGACCTTGTCTCATCAGGGCAAAAGGATTTACCAGCCCTTGGAGCTCTTTTGGTCTGCTGGTGCACATCTGCACCATGCAGCAGGGCCGGCACATGCAGCCAGATCTTCTCTGACGTAATTGTTTATGGCGATTTATACCATCGGAGCATCTGGCTCAAAGCTTTCTGAGTCCTGACATGGCTTGAATGACACTGCAGATAGGATTTCAGGTTAAAAACGACGTGGAAAAAGAAAAGAACTCAGCTCCCAGTTTTGCTGAACAATGAGGGATTTTCTTGTTTCAGCGCATGTTGTATTTCATTACCTCCAGGCTCTCCAATTGCTTTCCTGGAACTGTAAAAACCTTGCTATCAGATGTCTGCCCTGTATGACAACCAGCACATTACAAAAACCACAGTGCATAGCTTCAGAGCGCAGTTGGAAACCCACCGCCTCCCTCCTGCCAACTGGCTTGGGCCTTTTGCACTGCCACTGGTGGATCAGTTGTCCTCTGAGGAAAGGGCTGAAATGCTGTATTTCTGTAGGTGGACAGATGCGGCAGAGAGGAGCACTTCTGGGGGTTTTACTCTCAGGGACCACTTGCCCATGTCCAGGCTGATGGTTGCCTACCAGTGACTTCAGCCTTTGACTCTTACCATCCTCTGTTGTGAAGAGCAGGATCAACTGGCAGCCAGGTCCTTCGTAAACACCCATTTGCTCTCCAACAATATTGTTTGGGAATTTCAGGCTCTGTGGCACTATCCCCTCACACAATTACAGGTTGGCAGATAAATTAGCTTTGTAATTTGGCAAACTACACCGTGACACTCACATTGCTGATGGATGCCTTGCCAGGTTTCAAAGGGTTGTTCTGTCTTCCAGTTTCCCCACATAATGTAGAGAAATATCCTTGTCCCGTCTTGCTCATATGGAAAGTCTGGATCTCCAGTGGACAACTCCTGCTCCTGCACCGTTAACCCCAGGATCTGCACCTCCAGCCAGTCTCTCTGAACAGAGGTGCCTAAACAGTCCCTGGTGCTCTGCCAGGGGAAGAGGTTGTCAGCTGCTCACTGCTCCAACAAGCCAACCAGAAGTCAAATGGCCAAGTCCAAAAGACACTCAAGATCAACTGAAGGCAACAAGTTTGAATTAGAAGAAGATGGAAACCACTGGGAGAAGATAATACGCGAGATAGCAGTTCAGGAAAGGTACACATCTCTGATGCAATTTTTGAAATCTCAAGTGGATCTTACAGTCAGCTGCGTGTTAGTGTTTCAGGTACTCTGATTTCTTTCTTATGACCAGGGGGACAACTGGCCCATCCCTCTGTTGAGCAGGAACTGGAATTGAACGGAGCAGTGTGAACTTGGACAAAGTGACCGAAAGATAGAGGCTACTCGCGTATCTCAGCTCCAGCTGCCTCGAGTCCTGCCAGCCACAGCTGTGAGACTCATGGACCATCTCAGTTGCCAGGTTTGTTTGCTGAAATCCACTGGCTTTCAAACGTGTACAAACTACCCCTGGAGACTTGGCTGGGGCCTCCCTGCTGCTTTTGTTTGAGATTTAAAACCACAGTGGAAACCGGCTTTCAGATATGTTAATACTGGAAACGGCTGAGCCAAGTTAAAGCGGACAATCTTTGAAAAATGTTTCTTGAGCATCGAGGGAACTTTGGTTGTGCTCAGCCGTTAATGTTGTATCAGCTTTCTAGAAAATCAAACCTTATTCCGTAAAGCCGGACTTGTCTCTGCTGTAGGGATTGATCGCTGGGTGAACATCTCTCTTCTGCATGACCCTTTACACTTCCTCCAGTTTGATATCTGTGAAGGTGCTCCAGCACATCCCCTCATTGCCATCTCCCAGGGAGCTCTACGACTGTGCAGACCGAAGAACTGCTAAGCTCTTTCCATCCCTTGCTCTGGCCTGTCACCATGTGGTGTGCGAGCTCGTATGTGTCCTGCCAAGTTCCCCAGCTTCTACCTGCTCTGCAGCTACACAGGGCAATGCCAGCACCAGACCTTTGCCCCAGGCTGTTATGTGCAAAATGGGCTGAAAATGTACCAGCCATAAAGGCAGATCATTTCAGAGCAATCAGACGCCTCATTTCCTACATTTGTCAAGAGGACACTTGATACCAAAGTGTCATGTTCCTTTAGACATAAGCAAAATAAAGATTAAGACTAAACATGTCCTTGGTGTTAAGGAAAAATCTTCAAGAAGTGGTGCAGCTGCAGAGACTTGTCTTGAAAAAGCTTTTTCCAGAGGCTGTTGCTGATCATGGAGGGCACGTCTCTGCGGATCCCCCCTAGTGCCAAGGCAGAGGGCAACACAGGGCCAAGCCAACACATAGGAGAAGCTTGTCTCTATGTCCATGATTGCAGATGGGCATCAGCTTCTTCCTGAATCTCTTCCAGAAGCAGAAGATGAGCTACATGCTCCCAGATGGAGGTCAGCTTGTTGTCAAAGGTAACTAGACAGATCCTTGCGTGTGTCTCTCCCACGAACAGCACAGAGGCATCGACCTCTCCCCTGTCCCTTTTGTAGTTGAGTAGGATATCCCAACAATATTGGAGCAGAAGAAAACATCTCTAGACCGGGGAAAAGTCAATGGATCCAGGCAGGAATGCAGTGAAGCAAGGATGTAAGGACTCCTGGATGTCATGCCAGGAGAGACCTACTGAAGATGAAATAGCTAAAGAAGAAGTTCTCTTTAAAACCATCTAAACTGAGTATCGGACAGCGTAACACTACCTCATCAGATGTATTAAAACCATATGCAACGTACATAATGTGCAAAGACACAGCATCTGCAGCACACCCAAAACCAGCATGCCTCCTCCCTGCAACGCAAGCGCCTCTGCACCCTTCCCAGGCAATTTCCATGCTACCCTACAAACCCTGGCCAGGAGCTGGGCACTGTGCAGCCTTGGCATTTGTCCTTGGGTGAACACCTTCAGGATTTTTCCCTGACAAGATTTTTGTTATCTTTGTGCAGCAGCCTTAAAACCATCTGTCCATTGTACACGTTTGTGGTGGGCTGTGCCTGTGCTGGTTTTTGTGGCAGATCTCGCAGAGGATGGATTGAGTTGATATTCCAGTTTCCAATCCTCAGCTGAAAAGGAGGGGGTTGCAGTTATCTCTAGTGATTTGCATCTCTGAGTTGTAAACTTTACCTTGGCAGAAATCTAAGGAAGATCCCAATCATATTTGTACACTTTCTCCATGGGAAGGTAGTACAAAAGTCTCGAATTAAAAATGGAAAAGTTATTCGTACTTCTGTCAGAGGACTTCCAACTTTGAATTACCTCAGCGAGTACAGGAACACCAGCCTATACATTAGGTAACGGCCAGGTGTTTGGCAGAGGAGGCAGTGCTATCTGGAGCCTATGTGGGTCTCTGAAAGTCTGCTTGAGTTTACACTTAAGGATATACAAAGAAGCATATTAAAATAGTAGATGGAAATACAGCACTCTGCAGTAAAAAAGACCAAAAGGGAGCGATTATGAGCAGGAATCTTGGCTCTATTGACTTTTTTTAAAATAAAACAAAATACGGCATCATGTTCCCAGGGACATGCTGGCAAACAGCAGGGACAGAGTCTGAGAGAATCTACTATATTTTATACTTTATAACTTAATATGGCTTTTGCATGATTTTAGTATTTTTACTGGTTCTTAAAACATGCACAATACAAACACGTGAACCAGCCAGAAGTACAGCACATGCAGGGCGGCTGTCCGGCCATGCCAGCCTGCAGCTGGGAGGGAACTGGGGTGCTGGGGAGCACCCCTCGCTGTGGTATGGTCCCAGCCCCGCGAAGAGCTCCCTGTGGGCACCAGGGGCTGTCGCCAAGGATGGCCTTATTCGGGTCACAACTACAGCCTTAGTCTGCACTTTTATGGTGCTGCACCACAGTATTAAGCCAATGTTTCCACTTTTCTAGTCGAGTCAGGGCTCAGATCCCAATCTCAGCCCAAAAATAACACAAATCCATCCCCTTTGCTGCTTCCATCCCCTCACACCCTTCTCCTTGCCCTCCTTTTAGCCAGAAAAACAATACACTTCAGCATCGAGCATCCACCCAGCGCTCAGAGGTACCTGCCTGCCCTGCTGCCTCCCACCCATCCCAGGCAGCGATTTCAGAGCTGCCACTGAACTTGATCAACCTTGGGCTACTTGTTCTTCTGACAGCCCAGGGCTGCTCGCGTGGCTCCTGGAGACACGTGGGGTGGGAGCCGCTGTGTTCTCCGGCTGCACGAGTAGCAAGAGCTGTGCCATGGGTGAGCACGGCTGCTCCAGCCAGGCTGGCTGCACCCGACTCAACTGGCTATCGCTTCACAGAAAGAGCCTCATGAGTCCATGCCTCCAATAACTTTGATCCACAACAATAATTACCGTGAATAAATCATGTCGTCAAGTTGATGAACTCCACGTTTCAAGCAGAAGGGCCTGACTCGTCTTGCAGAGCAGCCCAGTGGGGCACTCGGCAGAGCTACTCTCTGCCTGGCACCACCGAACGAGCCCCAGGCCAGACCCTGCCCAACCCCTCTTGCCCCACAGCTCTCATCTCAGAGCCAGAATCACAATTTTTCTTTCTAATGCACTGAGATCAGACCTCCAAGTGAACCAGACATGCCTAGGATACTCACTGAGAATTCGGGAATAATTCCCTGCTAATTTGTTCTATTTATTTTCTATATTTAAGGAGGAAACCTTAGAAGGGAAAACCAGAAGTAAGCAAGTAATCACCAAACAGAAGTGAGGGAGGGAAGAAGCTCACCATTTCCAAACTCCAGGCCAAGACCAGCTGTGACAGCCAGGGGAAACTCCGCTCCTCACAGCCCTCTGTACATCCCTCCCTGACACCCTGTGAGGTGGACCACTTTACAGATGGCCACACAAGCCAGTCAACAGCCAGCCACACAAGCAAGGCTACATAATCTGTCCCAAAGTCTACACAAAGGCTGTGGCAGACCAGAGTTGATCCACACCTCAAGTATGCATCCCAATCAAAAGACCAAACCTTCTCCTGGATGTAGTTTTTTACAAAAAATAACATACTTTATGACAACATTTGCAACAAGTCACATCTTGGACAACCTCCTGCCCCAAGCAGACTGTCCTTGTTCACTGTCTGCATCTCCCTCTCAGTCTGACCCCAGGTGTTTTGCTGCAACACAGCATGCTCTGTTACAGTACTATTAATGTCTACATTGACTACTGCCCTTGGAAAAAAGAAGGAAGAAGAAGGAAGAAGAAGCAAGAAGAAGGAAGAAGAAAGAAAAAGGAAAAAAAGAAGAAAGAAGAAGGAAGAAAGAACAAAGAAGAAAAAATGAAAAAAACCCAAAAAAAGCAAAAAAAAAAAAAAAAAAAGAAAGGGGAAAGAAGAAAGGGGAAAAAGGAAAAAGAAAG
>Ga0065711_1035970_pt1 | contig 21600 bp, 6 predicted proteins | sample Hoacrofraction12_FD_59098 | JGI IMG/M metagenome (GOLD analysis project Ga0065711, IMG submission 59098) | Hoatzin crop microbial communities from Cojedes, Venezuela - Epithelial fraction 12 v2 (version 2) | ecosystem: Host-associated > Birds > Digestive system > Esophagus > Crop | place... | reverse complement strand
AAAAAAAAAAAAAAAAAAAAAAAAAAAAAAAAAAAAAAAAAAATTAAGGTGGAAAATAAAGTGACTATGCTGAACAAGACATAGTCAGTAATCACCATATGCCTTTTGACCTCTAAAATTTAATCATCCTACACAAGGGACCTCTATGAAGTTACCCCAAGTTCTCTTGTTTAATTTGGCTTTTTAATTGGCCAGTCTCCACAACTTTCTCTGTAGTGCTTTAAGAACATCTTGTTTGTGTTATTGAGATATAACTGGTTAGTCAAATGCAAAACAAAATACACACCACCCCCTCACCCCCCAAAAAAGTTACAGCTATTTTTAAGAACATTCAGCTGCACCAAGGTTCACACACTCATATAATCATAGCCTCATTTACACTGGAAGGAACTTCTCGAAGTCATCTAGTCCAACCTCCTGCTCAAAGCAGGGCCACTTGGATCTGGGCCTTGTCCGGTCAAGTTTTGTGCAGTCTCCAAGAATGGAGACTTCATGGCCTCCCTGGACAACCTCCTCCCACACTTAACTGCTCTCACTGGGAAAATATTTTTCTTCATATCAAATCATAATTTTCCACATTCCAATTTGTGTCTGTTGCCTTTCACTCTTTGCTTCTCATGCTGTCTCTGCGCAACCTCCAAGAAAAGCCTGGCTCTGTTTTCTCTACACTCTCCCATTAGCGAGCTGTGGACTGCCACAGGACCCCCCTGAGCCTTCTCTTCTCCTGTGTGAACAAGCCCAGCTCTCTCAGCCTTTCCTCACACATAATATGCTCGAGCCTCCAGCCATCTTGGTGAATCTCCACTGGACTCACTCTAGTGTATCAATCTCTCTCCTGTACTAGGGGGCTCAAATCTGGACACGGTACTCCAGATGTGGTCTCACAAGTGCTGAAGAGAGGGGAAGGATCAGTTCACCTGACCTGCTGGCCATGCTCCTGATCACACAGCCCAATACAGGCTTGGCCTTCTTTGCTGAAAGGGCACATTGCTTGACTAACATCCGGCTTGTTAACCATCAGGACTCCCAGGCCATTTTCTGCAAAGCTGATCTCTAGCCTGTTAGCCCTCAAACTGTACTGCTGCATGGGTTACTACATCCCAGATGAAGGAGTTTGTTCTTGCCTTTGTTGAATTTCATGAGGTTCCTGTTAGCACAATTCTCTGCTGTCTTGATCCCTCTGAACAGCATCCCAGTCTTCCAGTGTACCAGCTGCTTCCTCCAGTTGAGGATCATCTCCAAACTTGCTGAATGTGCACTCTGTCCCGTAGTCCAGGTGTTTAATAGCAACATTCAACTGTAACAGTCTCAGTACCAATGCCTGAGCAACACCACTTAGCAAGTGGTCACCAACTGGAGTTAACACCTTTGATCAAAACACTTTAGGCCCTGCAGTCCAGACAAATGTCCATCCACCTTTCTGTCCACTTACTGAGTTCCTCTCTCACCAATTTGCCTGTGAGGATACTACAGGAAATTATGCCAAACATCTTGCTGAAGTCAATGTAAACAACATCCACTGCTCTCCTGTCATGCACTGAACCAGCCATCTGATCATAGAATGCAAAGAGGCTGGTCAGGCATGATTTGCCCTTGCTCATTCACATTAGCTTTCTACCACACCTGCTTGACTTTCTGTGCATTGGAATAGGCCATTCTCATTCACCAAGGAAGATAAAACAGCTTTCCTGGGACCTTTTGTCCATAGTCTGATGATCAACCATGGCCAAGGTGGTCATCAACCTTCACACCATCAAACAGTTCTTTCTTGTTCATGTACAACAAGTCCATGAAAATGTGTCCCCCAGTTGGTTCATCAATCACCTGCATCAAGAAATTGACTTTCAGGAATGTCCTGGCTTGCTCGGATCCCCCATGACTACTATGGCCTGCAGTAATTGCAAGGCCGTCAGCAGTTACTTAAAGGCCTCATCTACTTCGTTTTGGCCAGATGGTCTGCAGCAGATGCCTACCACAACATTACTTATGTTGTTCTGTCCTCTGATCTCTCTTTTAAGTGCTAACAGGCTCAGTACCCATTCCAAGGCAAGGCACTGTGCACGCCCTCCCCTCCTTTGCATGCGCTGCCCCTGTTCGCCAGCCTGTATCCATCCACCTATCCATGGCAGCACTCTGTTGTGTGAACTATCCCACCATGTCTTTGTAACCCTAAGGAGCTCTGCAAGTGCACACAGACTTGCAGTTTCTCCTGCTTGTTTCCATGCTCTGTGAATTTGTGTACAGACACTTGAAATGGACACCCCAGTCATACTGCCTGCATAAGGAACGTGCAAGGTTTCTCCAATCATGTTGTTCCCCAGACACTTCCTCAATGTTCCCCATGCCTTGACTTCTCTTCAAATTGCAGCAACTGTGCCATTAAGTAGGTACGTCAAAGCCCTCGAGAAAAGGTTACTGAAACTGTCAGCAAAGACGCCCTTGCCACATGCCATCTCATGCATCCCGTTCCTGTTCAGCAGTCCTTCTTCCTCTAAGAGAGTACTATGGCTTTGCCTGTGACACCAGCCATGGAGCTACACTTTGACTTGACGAATGCACCCTCTGCCACCTGAGCATTTCCATCTCACTGGCAGGACTGAGGCAAATATCACCTGGGCATTTGTGCTCTTCACCCTTGCCCCCAGGGCTCTGCAATCATTTTTTATGTCCTTGGGCTCACCCAAGTAGTATCATGGTGGCCACATAGATGAACAGCAAGGGGGGAAGTCTTGTCTAGACAAGCCGCAGATATCTTCATCTGCAACATCTGTGATTGAAGTACCCAACAAGAAGTAAACGTCCAGCTATAGCAAGTAAACCAGGTTGGCCAGATAGGTGTCTCTGTCAGGATATGGTCTCAAATAACTGTCACCCTCCTTTTCTTCTTCATGTACACATTTGGCTATGCCTCAACTGGCTCTGATGTCTCCCCAGACAATCTTGCTCACCTCCATCCAGGGCACTACAGCTATCCTCCTCTGCAGGCAGAGAATCTCCCTTCTATTGCCAGAAGTCATAAATTTCCAACTTCCCAATCTTAGGAAACTCTGTCCACAGCTTATTTGAATATAATCTCTAGATGCCTCTATTTCACATAGTGGAGCTTGGGTTCTTGCCTCTGCAAAGATCCTGTTGATCTCCCGTTTTTCTCCTCTCTTGCTGTACAGTCTACTCATCTCCTCCCAGAGCTCCTTCACCTGGCAACTCAGCACCTTGACCAGAGTGCACTTCCCACGGGTGAGGCCACAGCCCTCCCCAGTGCAAGTCCTAGATCTGAGAGTGCAGCCCAAGACCTGGAGTTCTCTCTGGACCAAGGCCTCTGATGTGCCACAACAGTTGCTGGTGACCGTGCCCTACAGTACATCAGTACCATCACTGCACAGTCCTAAGCAGTCCTACATCGTCCTGAGCTAATTTTCTGCACCCCATTGTGCCCCTCTTGTACTAACTACTGTAATAACCACTAGGTCTCCTAGCTCCCTCTGTTTCCTGTGCTTTGGGAGCTGCACACTTGCCCACCAGTTGTACAGCTGCTCCTCAAGCATTCATCAAACAGGTGCTTGACACTTCTTGATCAACAGTCAGCTGAAGACAAAATACATAGGTAGTCCACAACCAGCAAGTAGCCAACAAAAGCTCTCTGTAAGAGCTGACAGAGGTAAACGTCTCCTCAGGCTGACCCTGATCAGCAGCAGCAAGCCACCGAAGTTCCCAGAAGGTTTTCCCTGAAGCTTCCTGAAGAAGCCTAGAAACCACTGCAACTGCTAGGTCTCAGATTAGCTGCCTCTGCTGGAGTTCTGCAACAGAGTGACAAAATATACTACAAAAGAACAACAGGACTTCTGAGCTGCTGCCACCACCCACAGCAGAAGCCCATGCAGCATCAGAAGACCACTGTGGGCCAGATCTAGTTCAGAAGGCTCAGTAAGGCTCCTACTTTAACATGCTATACCAGGAACGTAATCCTGATGCAGTCACAGCTTCCAGCCACACTCCTCCCCTGATGGATCAGAAGAATCTCCAGCCCTTTCTTACCCTCCACAGCAGGGGCTTTTGTTACCACATCTGTGTCAGTGAAAAGACATCACCCTGCAGTTCCGCCAGTGACAGTGCATCTGTGCACCTGTATGGAAGGCAATGGAGTAGTTTCTGCTTTTGCCAGAGAGGTCTACACCAAGATTAACACGGGGCTCCTGTCACTTTCAGTCAGCTCTGCCACTCAGAGCAGCAGCTTGAGTGGCTTCCCTCTAAGGCAGACCACATGTTCCTGCCTCCATGACACGTTGTCCTGCCCCTACCGCCCCCCCTTTTTTTTTTTAAATCTTTATTATTTCCCCAAACAGCCATGTGAATGCTTGTGCCAGCACCCAGGGAGGTGGGCAGCCCAGAACAGGAAAAGCAGCTTGGAGAGAGCGGGATTATTCTTTTGCCTGCAGTATTGGTTTACAGTAACTGGAGAAGGATGGCCTCAGACTGATACAACTGGTTCCCATTTCAGACTCCTCAGAGCAAGGCCTGTATTTCACCTTTTGTCAGTAACGCCATGCGCTCCCTCCAGCCACTCCCGAACTGACGTGCCAGATGCAGCTGGCCCGCCGGAGCTGTAACCCCTTGGGTTGCTCCATCTGGCATGAGAAGACGCAGAGGAGGGGAAAGGCAGAGGTACCACCCTGCTGAGGGAAAGCAGAATTACCAAGCTTGAAGCAGCCCCACACCCCCACAGCGTTCTTCCACTCAAGCCTAATGTCATGTCCCTGCTCTTGCACGTGATTTCAAAGCAGTTTTCCAGTTGTTGCCATTAAAACCAACTGCAACTAAATTTCTAAAAATCTGAAGAGGTGCTTATGTACAGACATCTCCTTCCACCTTCCCCCCGTAAAGAAAAGAAAACACAAGAGGCAAAACACAGCATGCTGTTAAGGCCTATCAGAATTCAATTTTAAAAGATAGGCATATTTCAACTTCAGAGAAAAGGCCTAAATTGTGGCAATATTTAACCATTTAAAGGAAATAATCAACAAGTATTGCTGAGCAAAGTTCACTAGCTACTGTACAGTTTAAAACTATTATTTATATTTTATGAGAGTTATGGCTTTTTTCACTTCAGAAATCTTGAATACGTTACTCAGTGTTGACTACCAGACTGTAATATGTGATTACTTCACTATATAATATTTCTCCCTGAAAGTACAACTTTAAAGCAAATAGCTACACTAATTTAAAAGTGATTTATTTTTCTTTCTTTACTCTCACTATCAAATATCTTATTAAGTTTGAGTTATCCTAATTAAATTATTTTATTAACATTGCCCATTCTTAAAAATTGACACACATCAACATGCTGGCCCGCCAGAGTTTGTTACATTGTTCCATTTCAGTGCACCATCCATCTGCCTAAGTAATCAATTTTCCAAACCAGTGAGAAAGTTTTTCATGCTTATTACAACTTCTATGGAAATTTTTACCTGGAAATAATGTATCTATTCATTGAATGGAAATACTGAAACCACCAAAGCTAAGTTATTTTAATATAAGGATTTTACAGTTTTTACTTGATGGAAAGTAATTTCCAGGATCTTGGTTACCACGTACCAGTACCACATACAAGCTCTTCCAGTCAGTTAAAAATTTTAACTTTGCTGCTAACAGCATTCAGTTACAGATTCCTCAACCACAGTGGACTTGCTCAGACTTGTTTCCTTTTTATTCTTTCTTTTATCTCATTTTCCTTTTTGTCTCCTTTTCTTCTGTTCTTTCCTTTCTTGTTCTTTTTCTTTCTTCTCTTTCTCTTTTCTGTTCCTCTGTTCTTTTTTCTTTTCTTTCCTCTTCTCTTTTTTCTCTCCTGCCTTTCATTTCTGTTTTTCTTTCCCTTTCTTCTGTCTCCTTCCCTCTGTTCTTCTCACCTTCTGCTCTCCTTTCTCTCATGCTCTGTTCTTTCCTTTCCGTTTTTCTTACTTTCCATTGTCTTCTCTTTTCTTTCCCTGTATCTATCTTCCTCTGCACTTTCTGATCTCTTTTTTCTTTCCTCTCTTCTCTTTTCATTCTCTCCTGTTTCTTTGTTTTCTTTTTTCCCTTTTCTTTTTTCTCTCTTCTTTCACTCCTCTCTTGTTTTCCTTCTCCTTTCTCTCATCTTTTCCTTCTCTCTTTTTTCTTCTCTTTTCTTTCTCTTCTTTTCTCTTTCCTTCCTCTCTCTTTCTCTCCCTTGAGTTCTCTTTCTTTCCTCTTTTGGTGGGTTAGCCTTGGCCAGCAGCCAAATGACCACCCAGCCACTCACTCCCCCTCCTCAACAACAGAAAAAAGGAACAGAAAAGGAAACAGAAAGAAGGGGATGAAAAAGCTCTCGTGGGCTGAGATAAAGACAGGGAGATTGCTTACAGTTACCGTAAGAGGCAAAGCAGGTTAGACTTGAGGAAAATTAATTCATTGCTAATTAAAATAGATTTGGGTAGAGAGAAACAAAGACAAAAAAAAATTAACACAACAGCTCCCCGCTTCCAGGCTCAACTTTCCTCCTTCACTCCCAATTCCTCTACCTCCTCCTCACTGAGTGGCGCTGAGGGATGCGGGGTGTTAGCATCAGTCCTAAGAGCTTCTCTCTGGCACGACTCCCTCCTCACACCTCTTGTCTCACCATGGGCAACAGCTGCTTCAGGAAATAATACCCAAGTGTTCCAGGGTGGGGTCCTCCCCAGGATGTAGCGTGGACATCTGCTGCAGCATGGTCCTCCCCAGGCTGCAGCATGGACATCTGCTCTGGCACCTGGAGCACCTCCTCCCCTCCTTTTCTGACCTTGATGTTCATACTACTGCTTCACGCTCTCTTTTTTACGCTCCTCTTCTGCCTTCAGTGTGCTACCACAGCGGCTCCGCCATCTCAGCAGCTGGGCTCAGCCGTGCCTGGCTGTGGGTCCGTTGGAGCTGGCTGGAACTGGCCGTGTCCGGCCCGAGGCTGCCCCTGCAGCCCCTCGCTGCCAGCGCCTTGTCTTGTACACCTCTTCTTTTCTTTCTCTCTTTTCTTCTTTTCTTTCATTTCCCTTTCCTCTCTCCTTTCCCTTTCTACTCCTCCATCTTCTCTTCCTCTTCTCCCTTTCTCATTCTTCTCTTTCTTGCTCTCCTCTTGTTCTCTCTCATTCCTCTTGCACTCCCCTCTCTCCGCCCTGTAATATCCTATTCTGATAAAAGAATCATAATTCTTTTAAAGCAAAAGTATAAAATAATAATAAACCTTTTTTATGAAACAAGAACTGAAATCACTAAATTTCATTTTATTTTGTTCATTTACATTCAAAACAAAGAAAGTGTATCATATCTTATTCCTTCTCACTCACAAAAATTCAGGAAAATCTCCAAAGCTTTTTTTCTTTGTTTCTTTTTCCCAGCTTTGAATTAGGGCATGACTTCTAACTGAAGAAATTTAGAATTCTGAAACTAAACGTAAAATTCTGGGATAATTACACAGATGTTTCATGTTTATTTTTAGCATCCAAAACTTCATATCAAACCCAAAATAAGAAAAATGAAGTTAGAACATATGAGAATGACCCATGTCTACATCATCAGTTCACTTTCAATTGACAAAAAAATAAATAAATTTCTAAAATCTGTTGTATCATGTGAAAGAATGAATGAAAGGAAACATTCCTTCTCCTACAAAAGATTTTTCTCAATATTCTTCTATTTAAAGAATAATTCAGCACTTGAGAATGTTTTAGTCAACCGCTAATACAGAAAGAAAAATCACTGATATAAAGAATCAGAAAGCGGGGAGTAATCACAAATAAATAGAGATTAGATCCACAAGCAAATAACTGTTTTCTAGTAATATTTATTCCTACAAAAGTACTTCTGTATGCAAGATACTTTCACAGTTTACATTAAAATATATGTAACTGCTACAACTTTGTTGACTAACAAGTGTCAGTTACGTCCTCAAAATATTTTGTTATGAGCTCTTATCTGTAAGGAATGTCTGAAAATGAATACAGAATGGGCAATCACAGTACATCATGTACCTTTAAAAATACAGCAACATAAGATTTATTGTATTGGGTCAAATTAAAACATTTGGGTGGATGTGAAATGTTGAAGTTATACTTGTTGTACGTAAGGGAGTTTAACTTGGCAAAACAGCATAGCAAAAGGTTCTTTCCCGCCCTCAAAGGACCGAACAGATACTTTTATTTTTGTGTTTTAACTTAATCCAGCTGTTGCAACTCATACTATTAGTAGATCTCCTTATTCTTTTTTGACTTACAACAGCTCATTAAGTCTGGAACTGAGAGACTTAGGTTTCTATTTAACTTACAACTAAAAATCAATCTAATTTCAAAATGTCACAGACAATTTTTTAAATTATAACATTAACCACCAAATAATTGTAAAAACAAAGCACTGAGAACTTAAATAAAAGTTTTCAACTAGCCATTCTTGATAGGCACTTCATTCCATATGAAAGGAAGCTTGATTCTGCTGAAGTCATTAATAAAGTCCCTTTGAATGTAGGGGCTGACACACACACACGTACAAAGAAAGAGCCAAAGAAACATAACTTCATGTGGCATCACAAACAAAATTCAGCCTTAACCAGAAACTGTTTTGTGTTAGTCATCCCATCACTGTGGCTAAATATTTTTAATATACAATTAAATGGTAAGTACAATACTAAATCAATTGACAGTACCAATCATGCAATGAATTCCTGGATTGTAAGCCTGGGCACAAATAATCTTGTCTCACTACTACTTTAGTTTATACAGTTCAGTACATCATCTGACTGAATGACATTTTGATGCAGTTGTTTACATTAATACCTTTAAGCTACTACTACAAACAGTGAAAGGTTAACAGTTGCATTTGATGTAGTGGTGTTGGTTTCAGATGAAGTGGACAAACAGTTAAGAGTACAAGTACAGTTTGAAACTGTCAAGAAAAGATTCCCTGACTGAAAGCAAGCAGTCTTTAAAACAAAACAAAACAAAACAATACAATAACTTCCTGTCTGCCATATATTCTTAAAGATTTCCTCTCCAAAAGTTCCTTGCTGTCCTATATAGGTCACAGGTTTTTTCCTTCATGATGACTGTAAGGGATGCGCGTTATTTTTGACACAATGATTCCACATTTGATAGACTGCTAAATGCTTTTGGTAGCCATTATAAAACAAAAACTCCAGATGTATTGGTAACATAACAAAAAGAAAGGAAGCAATAACAAATAAGGGGGGGCATTTGCAAGAGAAAACAGTAATTGTCTAGATCTCAGTTGTTTTGTTTGTAAATGAAATAGAAAAGCATGTAAGTGAAGCTCCTTTAGGAAAAAAGGTACAGAATGGTTTATCTTGATAGACTCCTGATAGCAGATAAACATACCTTAAGCAAGCTTATTGAAACATATAAAAGAAACAGCAGTAGCTATGGATGGTATAAGATGATAAATAGGATGACTCAGCTATTTTTGCTTATTTTTTATTTAGTAAGTACTACCTTCCAGCAAAAGAGCTACAAGATCCCATTTTCCTTTCCTCATATTACAAATAAAATGAAAACGGAAAGAAATAGGGGAAAAAAAAATTAATTTGACTTCTCTTTCAGCTACTGAGGGCAAACAGCAAAACAGTTCTTAAGAATCTTTTGAGCTCTTTCCCACAGTCTCTGCTATTGGAATAACTGAGCAAATGATGTATTTGAGTATAATTGTGTGATTTACAACTTTATATGCACATAAGTGCATGTGTATGTGTACATAGGTGAATTTGTGTCTATAGGTATATTTGCACACTCAAGCACATAAACACAGTTTCATCCATACAGTATTTAACTTCTTTTTTTTTATACTTTAATTTGGTATACATAGGCTTTGGTTCTCAGTTCTCTGTTGGTACTGTAAATATTTGCCGTACACACCATTACTGGTTCTAGCTTACAGCTATCATAAAACAGCCTCACTGACAAATGCAGAGTTTATTGGGATTACAACCAGAAGATGGGAGCTTTCTATACCACTGAAAGAAAATCCGATCTTGCATAAAACGTATTTTTCATTCACACGATAGTATGCAAGCAAGCAAAAGATGTTTAAGCACTTCTAAAACTCTGTTTTGAAATGAAGAGGATGCAAGTAATTTAATTTCACAGTAATTAAGACAACTACCTATGAGACTCAGATAAAAGGGAATTCCTATCAGCTAGCCTTAGACAGAAAAGAAATTCACATATGTAACAATTTTTCTGAACAGTTACACCTGATCTTTTTCACAGTCTTTGGACAGTGAAGTTCTGAGGCATTTTTTGGTCTTGATTCTATAAAAACATACTTCACAATTTGAAATTAAATATGCCAATGCATGACTATAAGAGAACTAGTAAATTTTTAAGCTCGTGTAATATGACCAAAAAAAAAAAAAAAGAGAAAATTATTATTTCTGTATTTTTTCCCCTTCAGTTAAGAAATAGTTTAATTACAGGTAGACTGAAACACATACCCATATCTTTATAGAAACATACAGACATCCACAGCAAACTGTTCCAGAAAATAAATTATTACTAGAAAATTATGCTTTCATAGAAAGCCTGACAATGTTTTCTTCTTTCACATTCAAGTAAAACACATTTAATTCAGTCTGCCAGAAATGGCTATGCTTCCACTCTGTGAAAAATATGCTAATGGTGAAAATAAGGACTTGACAATTTACTGAATACTAAGCGGAAAATCTGTAATGAATTGCCTGTGTTGTAGTGTTCAGTTTAAGCTCTTCCCCCCACCCCACCCCCGCCTCCAGTTGCTATGGAATACTAGAAATAGCATAAAAAAAGATTATACCATCTTGTGGGATGTTATGCATGTCCCTTAAGAAAAAGTGCTTAGAAATAAAGACAAGTCAGCTGTGGGATAAATGAAATTCAAAGCAGTAACAAATAATAGGTTTAAATACTAACTTCTGAATGAAAAAGAGAAATACAGAGAACAAAACAGAAATGCCAAAAAAATTCAACCCCAAGAAATAAATCTCAATCAGCAAATAGCAAGTTGAAACCTAGAATAATTCATTTTACACCTGCAAGAAAAATCAGCTTCTTAGGTTACTCAGATGTTGCAACAAAAGCTCATAGATACATTAAACCAGGCATGTCTTCAAGTTCCCAGCCAGACTTCCATTTTCACTGCAGGTTTTAAGTCCTCAACAGATTAAACTCTTTTCCTAAGAATATTTTACCAGTGTTCATTCAAAATGTCACTCCTTCTAGCTAAAGTCTCCACATCATTCTGTGTTTGAAAGTTTGATATATAAGGCTGCTCCTGACAAGCTTACGCTTTGAATCACATTTGCCCAAATACTTCCTAAAGGAAATACAGTAGATAATTATTGACTTTTCTAAGCACAAAGGAGCTGAACAAGGTTGCTGGCAACTCAGCAGCAGTTCTTGCATTTTTGCACCTAACTAGCATACACTGATATTAAGCTCTCTTGCAGGTCTTGTTTTTTACTTTTTTTTTAAATACTAGTTTATTACAGATGTACTTTAATGTTAATATGTGACAGATTTCCATCTCAGAACAATGATGGAAAGAGAACATGTTCTGTCAAATCTCAGTTTCCCAAAGATACTTATGGAAGTTTTGGCTCTGGACAACAATGGACAACTATTACTTGAAAGCTCTTATATGTCCTTGCTCCTCTTAAAAAGATGCTGGCAAAGCAGGCTGACAAAGGTAACAAAATCAAAGAACATATGTATCTACACACACACAAAACCAAACCATCCATCAAAACAAAAAACCCACCCCACTGGTTCCTATTACTTCCAGGAAAGGTGGTTACGATACACGTTTTAGCACCCTGACACAGAGAACTATTGTACCAAATGGAAAACTGAACACAAAAATGTATATTGAAAAAGTAACAGTAACATAATACTCCTTAAAAAAAGAGAATCAACTGTTCTGAAATCTCAGTTCACCTGAGCATATAGGAACAGACTTCAACATGATGGCAAATCAGAGGCAAATTACAAAAGGGGAAGCCATATAAACTTCTCTAAACTGTTGTAATTCATCTATTGAAGGTTCCAGACATGATAAAATGATGGAATTGTGGTTTTATTTCCTCATAATTGGTCCTGGAACCAAACTAAAGAAGAAAGAATGGTTGGTCCTGAGCCAGAATGTGAAATAAATACCAAAGTCTGGGATGGCCACATTGTATTACTATAGAAAATGTCAGGCACACAGAATGGTCAAATGAATGGAGTTTGAGTCCTCATATATGGGAGGGGAAAAAGGATGACAGAAGATTGGGGTAATTTGAGACTGTGGGATTGGTGACCCTGTTTGAGAAAGAGGGAAGATTAATCTAGCAGAAACTCTTGGGACAAGGGATTGCATGTAGACAGGAACCAGTAGAGATACTGCACCAGCAACACCGATTTAATGAACAGGATATTGGGAATGGAGGAGCAGAGGACCAGGCTACATTCTTAGCTCTGCATTTAGCTTTGAAAAATACTAGTTTGCTTCTGCTGCCACTTTCTTTTTGCATATGCTCAATTAAAATTCTTAATAGTAAGAACAGTATCCTCCAAAGTACTCTGTGTCATACTCAAAAGATTCCTAGTATTTACACTGTGCCATTTATCACCTGAAATATTTCCAATAACATTAACAAAGCAATCTGCATTTGTGACATAAGCATGATTTTTAGTCTGCCTGTAACAACTGGAACACCTGTACTACATGCATCATGCAAAAATCCCCAAACCCAAACAAACAGGTAATTTTATAAAAAATGCTGACATGCAGACTGACTTCACTGGACTGTTTTTTGAAGTCCCTAGACAGAGACTCCATTGTCCTGTGAAAGGAAGAAGAGCAGTATTCAAACAACAACAACAACAAAAATATCCCAGATAATTTCTAAAAACTGAAATATGGAGCAAAAATCAAGATAATGGTGTTCAGGAAAAAAAATGCATTCAAGGTAGTTAAATGTCTGATATTGAAATATATCTTTTATAGGTATACACAGTGGAAGAAGCACCATCACAAATAAATAAAAATTCTGTTGTCTTTGCAATTAGCTGACTGAAAACATCTGAGAGTTTATTATCTGCTCTTAGGCTCGAGCTAATGCAACAGTTGTTTTATGGCTACATCACTACCAAAAACTGAAATAATTATGAGAGTGGTGACATGGCTGTGATAATGCAGATTACAGTTCCAACGTTACAATGCAATAATGTAGGCAACACATTAGTTTTTACCAGGTTAGACTGCACTGTGCCATAACAATGCTGGGAATGCCTGGCAAGAAGGAGCAAGCCTGAGATTCTCAGCTGGTGAATTGCTGCTATCACAACTGCCTACCAAATCAGGCGGTTTGTTGTTACGCTGGGAAGAACAGCATTTCAAAGAGGCGTCTGAAGTGATTTTATGCAGAAAGACAGGTTGTACGGAAAGTTTGTTTCTTGCGCTGCTCTACATCCAAAAGCCACATACGTAGAGGCAATAAAAATCAACCTTATAATGCCAGGCGAAAGAACGCAAACAGCTTTCCCTCTCTCTTCCCATCAAGGCTTCCTTTCAGTCCATTGCAGGGAATAACTACCTTCAAGACAAAACAATGCACTGCTTCAGCTGAAGAGGCTCCCAAATAAATTCCATCAGAAACCACAGAAGCCTCTTAACTGTCTGTGCTCTTCCGCTAACAATCAGAGCCTTCAGACAAAAACTGTGGTTCTTTCAGGGAAATTTTTAAGAGCTTTTGGTTATTGGAGGGCATTTGACTTTTTTTTTTCTTAAGTTGAAGGTAAAAACTATGTTTTGTTAACAATTATGAATCACAATGACATCATGGAATTACTTTACAGAGAAAGGAAGTGAAAATTTCTGTCTACATACACACACAATAAAACAAGGAACTTGAAAACGATAAACAACAGAAGACAGTTGCCAGCTCATTTAACCTATTTACAGAAACAGCAGCATTCTGAATGGGTTTTATTTTTAAGTCAATATCTCCAAGGATGAAGTATGCAAGGGCTTAAAGAGACACTGTCAAAAAGATAAAAGGATTCAGAAGTGACGGTACTATTTTCAGGAGTACCATCTCACTTCAGAGCTAAAGACAGACCCTGCTCAGATCATGTGTTTTATTCCACTGATGACTCTGCTCAGCAGTTCAAAGTGGGTTTAATTCTAGCTAACCCACTAGTTCAGTATTTCTGCACAAAGAGTGTAAATCTAGTAAGGGTGTCTTGAGATTTATTAGGGTCACAATTCGCTGCTTTCCTAGGCTCAGAAGACTTAATATGTTATAATACCATTATCAACACTGTGGAGCGCAGAAGAAGCAGCACTATTGCCAGTGGCAAGCATCTCTTAGTCATCTGAAAGACTACTGTGGCAAAAATAAATCAATAGATAGCTTAATCTTGCATAGCAAAAGACAAAACATGCAGAGAAAACAAGGAGGAGGAGTTAGGACTGATGCCATGATTCTCACAGTTGAAATGAAGATCAACAAAAAAACATCAAGAGAAAGAAGTTTAAGACTCCTACTGGAAAATGAAAACAAAGAATGAGACAAAGGGATTTTTTTTTTTAACATCTTCTGTGAATTATCTGAACAGAATAATCAAAACTACTTGACAATATAGAGGTCAGTTACTCTAGCTGAATAGCAAACATACTATGAAATTATCCCATTCCAGAGTTCACAGTCCTGAGTCTAATGGAGGAGGAAAGTAATAGCTAGCATAGCTGTAGGCTGAAGTTGCACTCCAAAAAATTAAACATTGCTTGGCCCATTTTGAAAGTTTATTGGCTTTTAACTTGTACTGAGAATCTTTGGCTTTAATCTTATCCAGACAAGTCAATTTCCCAGCATCACCACGCAAAGGAGAAAGTGAACTACAGAAAGCCAAGATATAATCTAGCGTTATTAGCATCAAACATTTATCAGAATTTGGCTGGATATTCTCCCCTAGGACTCAGACAATATGTATGGCCCAAGTACTGCCAACTGATCTAAAAAGATTCATAGAAAAATATGGATCAGGGGATATGCTAGTTCATTCCCCTAGTTCAAGGCAGGATCAACCAAATCTACGTAATTCTTGACAGACACATATCTAAATTGTTTTTAGAGAGAGATCTAGAGATCTCATATCTTCTCCACAGTTTAAGAAAGAAATCAATTACACTTGTTTGGAAAAAAAAAAAAGCAACTCTTTGTACTACCAGAACTTTTTCTTGCTAAAATTTAAAGGACTTATTTCTTGTCCTGTGCATATCACACATGCAAGGTAACTTATTCCTTTAGCTTTTTCCTATCTTTTATGTATCCAAAGACCTACTATGTCTAAACTCAATTTTCTCTTCCTTAATCCAAACACCTAATTTGTACCAACTTCTGTCTCATTTTTATCTCCCTGATAATTTTAAGCAGTCTTCAATTGGTCCTACCCTTCATGAAGATGCAGAGCCTCAGACAGAAGGGAATACATAGGTTATTTCTGGTTATTACAGCCATTTTCTAGCTAATGACAAAACCAAGGATGATACTAGAGTCAGAGTTTAATATAGCAAGAAACCAGGAGAATGAGAGAGCTTTCTTCTCTAAGAAGCTGCAAAAATTTTTAAAACACATGACCTATTTAAATATCCCCATTATGACCATGCAGGCACCTTTTGGGAAAAGACAGACAGAGGGACAGAGAAGCATCTGGCAAGTCCCTGGGACTGTGTTAGGAACAAAAATCCTTGAACAGAACATGTAAAAAGCAGTTAGTAAGGAAAGCAGTACTAGGTTTGACTCGAACCAGTGGGTAAGAAGCTGCTGAAAACACTGAGCATTCATGAAGTGATCAGGCATGAATGTGAAATAAGTACTTCTCCTCCCCCCACCCCCCACCCCCAGAAGAAAACCATGTGTTTTCTATACCCCAAAAAAGTTTGCCTTAACAGTTTTTACTCCTTCTAGGTAGCAGAAGAACTACCTGCCTGCTGACCATTTTACAACCAACCATCATAACAGGAAAAATATTTAAAAAACAAAATTGAGCTGTACATCCCCCAAGATACAGGAAACCGGGTAGGTGTATAACCTCTCACAGGACATGTCAGTAAGTTTATATTTTAATTCCTAACATATATCTGCTTTGTAACGTTGGAATTTTCCTCCTATGGTATTTAATTATTTGAGTAATAAAAAAAAAAAGCGCAACTTCTTTTCTGTGTTTGCAGTAAAGACATCAAGAGGCTGAATAGTCTGACAGTATCTTTTTAAAGATTACACATAATGACAGTGAGCTTGCTGAAAATCGTATGTTATTCATTCAGATTTACTACCACAGCAAAAAGCTTTAGATTAATTAATGCTGCAATATATTTGAAAAATGACTAAGCCAATTAATCTCGTTCATCTATAAACGGAACTGCAGAGAGGAGAATTTTCGAAAAACTTCATTTAGGATTGCCAAGGTTCTACTGATAATGATATCTGGTATAAAAGAATAAATAAAGTATATTAAAGAAGTAACATATTGCTGGTACAAGATCAGTGTGAAGAATGCACAAATCAATACAGAATAAAATACGCTACTGCCATTCTACTACTTATGACCAGGTGACTGACATCATAAATTTACATCCCTTGCTCATCTTCAGTGGCTGCAGCATAGAGACCAGGAAAGATCATCTTCAGAAACAGGAAAAGATACCATACTAGCAGAAAGGTACTGAAAGAAATTGCAGAGCTGGATGAAGTAAATTGGAGAGTCTAAATTCAAGGACCGTGAAAACAAAACATTACTGAGGCCCAGTTAACAAATATGTGTATGAAGTCAAATACCTTACTGGCTCCTATCAGGAGTTTGGCACTCAGATAACTTTGCAGTTTTGTGCCTAATCAACATTAAAATACAGAAGAAACACAACTTTTACATTAAATTAGAAGTTAAATGAGAATCCAAATACTTTTAAAAAAATCAATACAGAATCAACATATTTTTGTTTTTACAACTGCAAAATTTAGAACTTTTAGGCTAATCAGTTTTGGATGACCTAGCCTATAACATAGTACAATGTTTCAAGTAAGTAGTAAAGAACATTGAATTTTATCCTTCTCAGTTATCTAGATACGGCATCCTGCAATCTACTACACATTCACGCATACCTGCACATACCATACCATGAATAAAAATCAGAATTAATCTGAATTTCCTTCCTATTATCCTGCCATTCTCAGTTTCTTAGTAACTGAAGAAAGAAGATCTAGCTTTGAACCTCTTTAAAGGAGTCCTTCTCTTCCTGTTCATTCTGCAGCAATTAGAAAGGGTTCCACATTTTCTATATTTAAATCATAAAAATACTGCCTTCACTCTCCCCCACAGGTCTTGCATACAAAATTTTATTCATGCACTCTTCACGGAAACAACAATTTTTAAAATTACAAAGAAATGCTATTATCAGACACATGAGCCTCTCCCATGCAGTCATCTCATATCACAAGACCTAAGATGAAGAAAGCAATCTATTCACTGCTGTGAGAAACAGTATCTTCATAAAAACAGATTTTCAAAGTTCTCACTTTTTTTGCTGTTGTATGCAAATCCTAGCAGCATAACACACGTTTGGACAATCATTTTCAAAAGTTTTCACCCCCTTGTTTCCTTGGTATCGTTGCCAAATACACTTCAAGTAATTTCTTGACAGGAACTAAAGCATTTTATACCTGTAAAAGGTGGCAAAGTCAACTTTGTCTTGCACACCATCTCTTTTGCAATTTTACCAAAATACAGCTATTATAAGCATGGTTATGAGGCTAACAACAAAGTAGCGCATGGTTATGCAGCGTAAAAGATCATGCAGAGTGTTCTGTTTCTTAGGAACAACAGTGAATTTGGTAAAAATATGTCCCATGGTTGCTTCTGGTTCACCAGAATAAACTCAGAAGTAACAGACATAATGTGTTATTACTCCTCTACACGGGCTTTGAAGTTCTCTTGTCCTAGATTTTAGGTTTCACACAAAAATAATATAATTAAAAGCAGATGTCTCCCTTTGCTTTGAGACAGCAACAAGTATTAAAACTATTTATTAGAATAGCAAAATTTTACTGTAACTTTTGGAGAAGAGGAAGCTGCATCTTGTAGGAGACCCCCATCAACCAGCCACTTTTTCCTTAACTTATTTTACTTCCTGACCAAGTTTCTATCTGCAGGTCACTGGAAGACCTATCAAGTAGTCACCTTTAAGGAACAAGAAGCTGCCCACCCATCTGAACCAGGAGTCAATGGAAGACAACTGTTGATTTCCACAGGCTCTGGATAACCCACCTATCCCCTAAGAGTTTAGTTATTATAGTTGAAATCTACATCCAAAGTACGCTGTTATTAAGCAACTCCGTATCCAACCTCTGCAGCCACAAAGACTAGCTCTCAGTGTAAACGCCTTTCCTTCCATGACCAATTCTTCATTGGTACAATCCCTGTCACCACAGGCAACATCAGTATGTCATAACAGTGATTTAAAGTGCCACACCACAAACCCAAGCGAGAGAAGGAGTGCATCTAGCTCCATCTCACACCTTCTCCATGCACATGGTGGCAGAAGCAACCCAGTTGTCAAGCTTCAGCCCTTAAGCAAAAATGAGATGTAGCACTGAGTTGTCTGACCAGATCACACTGTCTTTCTAAAGAAAGGCCATTGGACTGGATCTGGCCCATAGACTCCTGTTGGAAGGTACAAAGTTAAGACAGCTACTTATCATTTTAAAAGCCTTGAACTAACAAACAAACAAAAACCATCAGCTATATTTCCCGCTTTGGTACTGGAAATCAATTCAGCCATTAACCAGCACTTTATGTTTTGTAAAGATTATACACCACTCCTAGACAGTTTTAAAACAGATAGCAAAAACGCAGAACATATAAACACTGACCTTGTTTCTTTTAACCCTTCTTTCTGAATGACTTCCAGTATTTGTTTTGCAGTCATTGGTGAATTGGGGTACTTTTCCAATGCCTGAAAAGAGATAATAAATGTGTAAGTGACAAGACACAGCTGTTCTGTGAATCTGAAAGGTTATGCGATCATGCAGTTTTTATGCAGTCATTTGTGAAAGGCGGGGGGAACAGCAGTGTTGAGACTGGAGTCCTCTGTCTGGTGCAAGGCCAGATACGATCCAGGAAACTGCAGCAAGAATAAGATTTACTTGCTGCTTTTGCACATCATCTGCTACATCTGCCTGGGAAAAATTCTTACCAGGTTCCAAATAAAAGAGTTGAAATATGCAACTAATTTTATGACACAGCAACAGAGGAGTTCCTTTCAGGCAGGAGGGGAAAAAAAAAACCAAAACAAAACGAAAGAGACAGCTAGTCTTTTTTGATTTTTATTACTTTAGAACTATCTGAGGTCATTTGAATATTCTAACACTTAGGTTTCGTCATGACCTCAGGAACAAAATCAGCTAAAACCTTCCATTTGTGGAGCAGGAGCTACTGTGAGAATTGACACAGATAGGTTTCAGTTTTAAAATGTTTTTTGTTTCTAAAAACAATAAAAAATTAATTAGAGCAGTAACAGCACACAAGATGCTACATGACAGAGCACAGTATATTTTTCCAGTTCAGCTCAGTTTTCTACTCCTTTGTCTTTTCAAATTGAGCCCAAGGTAACTCCCTCCTCTTTCCTGATCCAACCATCTCGTAGACATTTTTCTGGTTTTCCACTTCCTTTTTGTCCCCATCAGTTTTAAGGTGTTGAAGAAACAGCCACTCTTTTGCTCACGTAAAGTGCCAGACTGACAGCCCTGGAAAACGAAACTTTTCAATCAGCAGTAAAAGGTGCCGCACAGGCCACGGCAATCAAGCTTCCCAGAGCATCTTGCCAACATGTCGCAGCCAGAACTTGCATTTCTACCCTGGGTAAATAAGAAATCAGTTTGGTCTCCAAATTCATCCAAATCTGACCTTCTTTCTAGTAGTTCCTAAATGATGGCAATTGTGAAAATAGCTACTACTATGTGGATACCTGCCCATTAGGAACTAAAGACACCACTACATCGTATCATGCAAGTCATCAAACTGTGAAGGGTGCCAGCCAGGGCTGTAATTCAAGCCGCTCACCTAAAGTCAAAGCCTTCCTACTCACTACAACTTCACCAGCTCAGCTCTCTCCTGCCACTTTACAGCTCTGATTTACTGCCTGTTCTCCCCTTTCACAGCCAAAACACAGTTTACCAAAGACTTCGGTTCTTTCTTACAGATGAGTTTGGTATCCTTTATCTTTCAGTTGCACAAAGGAAAATGCAGAAGTGAGGGCTGCACTAGAAAGGTCTGGGAGCTGAACTGAGCTTATCTCACATACATCAACAGGCAAGATTCAAAAGGGACCTGTCAGGAAAGGAAAACCGAAAGGCGATTTGAAAAGAGAAAGAAGAGAGGGTAGGAAAGAGTACAGCAATGAGTAAGGATGGAAGGAACTGCACAGGGCTGGGAAAAGGGCCGTTCTACAGGAAGGGAAGAGAAATGATATGATGTATTAGTGACAGAACCACAATGACACACTGTAAAAATGACAATGTGTATAAAGATTAAGACTAGGATGAGAATAGATTAATGGCACGAAGAAGACAAAAACGGAAATTTTAACCTTCAGAAAGAAGACAAAAAAGACAATGCAAAATGAGAATACACCAAAATAAAGGTAAAATAAGAGAACTGAACTGGGAACATTCCAGAGGGCAAACTGGAAAGGACAGAAGAGGAAACTACACTGTACTGGACACGGCTATGAAGGAAACTGTGTGCACTTGAAAGTGGGGTTACTCACTGTGGAGGATTCCCTGTTTCTCTTCCTGAGTACAGGCCCCTCAGCACACCTGGGCAGCTCCTCCCTGCAATTGAGAAAATTTGGGTAGCCCTGTCCCCTTCTCTACGACATCACATCCTACTCTATAAAGCCAGTAAAAGTGCCAAGTATTACCATGTGAGTTTGACAGTAATGAGAAGGAAGCAACAAAGCTACGCAAACATCAGAAGTCACCCTGTTCTGGACAATGGGAGATGGGAGAGCCGTGCTGAGGAAGCTGCACTGGACTGGCTGTGGAAACAATGGCCAGACATACGGATACGCAAGATCGTCTTCACCAAACAACAATGAAACCAACAAGCAGGATGCATAGCTCCACTACAGAAAGTTTAATCAAACCCACAAGGCAGATTTCAAATACCACAGTATGAAGTGAACACATTCAGGGTATAATGACAAACTGAAATGCAGAGCATGTTATACAGGCTAAAGTGGTGAGGCAAACAATTGCCCATTGTGTGGACTTGCTTTACGCCGGACATGTAGCGTGGGCTGCAGCTCATGTATCCCAGGAATTAAATCTGTTCATCTAACCCTTTAAACCCTTTAAAACCTGTTATTTAAAGAACTGTTCATACCCTAACTGAAAAGCATTAATTCTCCAATTCAAACACTAGTTCAGCTGAAATACCTGTTATCGTGTACCTGATTACATTTTCTTTATCAGAACAAAGATTAACTTAGCAGAGAACCTCAGCAAGGATGGGGGGGGGGGGTTCTGCCCCTCCC
>Ga0065711_1005003_pt1 | contig 21600 bp, 18 predicted proteins | sample Hoacrofraction12_FD_59098 | JGI IMG/M metagenome (GOLD analysis project Ga0065711, IMG submission 59098) | Hoatzin crop microbial communities from Cojedes, Venezuela - Epithelial fraction 12 v2 (version 2) | ecosystem: Host-associated > Birds > Digestive system > Esophagus > Crop | place... | reverse complement strand
AGGTCCTGTGCAGCCTGCTGTAGGTGACCTTGCTTCGGCGGGGGGGTTGGACTAGATGACCCACAGAGGTCCCTTCCAACCCCTACTATTAAGTGATTCTGTGATTCTGTGATTCATGCCTTTTAAATTACATTTGAGAATATAAAGCAGTTGAGCAGCCACAACAGGTACAAACCTAATAGTGAAGTTATTGGCAAACCCCTTGCTGCTGTCAGTCAGGTCAGGCCTTTGCTCCAGACACGGCTCAGGAGACGCTGGGCAAAGCACAGACACAGATGGACTACAGACTTGTCCTTCAAGACTGGGGTCTGGCAGCAGGTAGACGACTCAGCCAGTAAACTTGTTAAGATCTTCTGAACACTTATTATGGTCACACTGTGTTCTCAGAGGCTCAGTACGATGTGCAGTTCTTCTTATTCCAACCAGAAAACCAGCAACCAGCAATTCCGTCTTATCTGTGTTTCAGTTTTCCTTGTGCCTCTATACGGCTTCGATCTCCTTAACAGTGTTGGTCACTGCAGTACCCAAACAACTCCCATTCAAGGGGCAATCGCAACCCAGTCCATCTTCGCAAACAGCTGGAAGATTTACTCATCTTTTAACTTTCTGCTGGGCAGTTTGCTACACAAAAGCTTCAGCAGAGATTGTGCTAGCTACCGTCGACACACAGACACAGGCAGTACCCCACAGGGCTTACAAAAAATTGATAAAGGGTTGTCTAGAAAACAAAATAGTGTTTTGCCTTCTGATCAAAACAGCTGAACAGTTACAGTCATGTGTGTTTTCCATAAGAAGAAATCGGCTGTCATCAGGTGTTGCCCTGATGGCCCTGAGGAACCTGTAAAGCAGCAGCCATGCTTTGGGAGGCCAGCAGTGCAGGAGCCAGTTTTCAAGACTGTTGCCCAGTTAGAGCTTAGATGAAAACCTTGTCCATCTTGTCAGCTCCTTGCAGACTTGACCCTGATACTTGCTATGGCTGACAAAGACCTGGGCATTTCTACCTCTTTTCCTAGGTTATTTTTCCTACTTCTTCTTCCCAGATACACAGCTGACTTTCAGCACCCTGGGCCATTCCCCCTCCTTGCTCAAACATTGTTTCAGCAACCTTTGTGCACCTTCATTTCTGAAGAGACCTTAACTTCTGCTGCTGTGGCAGCAGTGCACAAAGCAGAGTTTATCGCAGAACAGGATTTTAACCCTGATGTTTTTGACCTGCAAGATGATACTCTGGTGCCTGCTGTCAGCCTGAGCATCCTGGTTGTTTGGTACAGGAGGGTGACTTCTCACCAATTTCACTCTCTTTTTTTTTCATATCTTTTCATAATTAAAAACAGAAGTAACAGTGGAGCAATGGGGCATGTCCTAAGTGTGTGTAAGAATGGTGTCCATTTTAACAGCTTTATATCTGGAACAGATTTGGCTTAATTAAATAACTATATTATAACTTTCACTGCTTTGCACCAGTCTAGCCCCTTCCAAGCTGCAGTGATTGGTGTACATGCAAAATCACCACACTGCGGTACAGCTGCGTCTTTGGAGCAAAGAAGATTTTCTTTCCAATATATTCTGAAGCTTAATGATCATAGAACAGCTTGCTATCTCTCCAGACCTTACATTTCTTTACATTTTAAATACTACTACAAGTAACTAAATCTTTATCTGATTTTTTTATTTAAATGCTTGGTGTTTTCCAGGAGATTTGAAAGCTTTAGAAAGGCACCTGGTGACAAGCCTGACAAAAGCAAACGTACTGTGTCTGGAGAACAACGCAGTGAGCCCCAGCTGCTTCCACCACCAGGACCATGGGACAAACCAGGGTAAGAAGCAGTCAAATGCCCACACCCCAACAGCGGATTTTCCCCTACAGCCACCAGTGCAGTGCCAAGCTGTATCGTCCTTTTTAGTCACACAGGCTTTGGACATGGAACGGTGTAATGGGGGAAGGAGGAGGAGAGGAGATCTGGTGTCTTGTCAAACAGGTTGTATACACAAAGCCATCAGCATTGAACGCTCACAGCCTGGGCTGTGTTTTGGCAAGTGAGCTAAAGATGAAAGGTTTTCTGTTCCCGTTGGAAATCCCCAGAGCCATCCATTCACCCTATCATATGTTCGCTATCAGAAACTGCTCTTCAAAGCTGAACAAAAACTACTGTGCTGCATAAAATTGACAAAGTTAATCATATGCAGCATATTTCCTCTACCATAAATATTCCCAAACACCATTTGTTTCTGGATTTTACTGTTCTCTTAACTGAAGAACAGCTACATTATTGTTTCATCTGTAGCCCAACTGTTTTCTTTACATTTTTACCACTAAATTGAATCTACTGCCAGTAATCTAATTTACATTTAAAATGCACAATATGCCAACATGACCAGACTTCAATAAAAGTTTTACTAAAACTCATAAATGCCTTGATTCTGGTGTTTATAGAAATTTTAGACTGTTCATTCCCTGAATGATGTGTCGCTAGCATCCTGAAATCATTCCCATATGAAATAAGAAACATTCTTAGATTCATGCTGTGTCAGGAAATACAAAATATATTGTCACTAGCCATGACTCTCAAAATCAAAGATTTGTCAAGTCTCAACAAAATGATTTGGATGGCTTGTCCAGACTGCCATAGCGTGGGATCCTAGCTCCACTCACCTGCGATGGTTATTGACTGCAGTGCATCTCGTTCCCTGCATTTCAGATTGTTTCTTATCACCCGCGCTTCATTTATTTTTTTTCTTGTGCACACAACTGTTTGGCTTCAAAATATTGCAGAATTCTTTAGGACCCTGATGAGCACTCTCTGTCATCACTGAATCTACCCAGAGGCATCTTTCCTGAGCAGCCATTTGACAATACCAGGAAGATCATTTACTAGAGGTTTGGATTACATTTCTCGGTTTGATACTGACTGACAAATTCGTAATTTTAGTGAAATGAAAAATTATCAGAGATTGAAGTAAAATTGGGAACAAGGTTTCAGGGTGGTCTTCTTTCCTTTTGGTTCTTTTTTTTATGTGGAAATTGATTATGTAGTAGACATCTCATTTTCGTACTTTGTAAACATTTTTACTTCTTTTTTAAAACCCAAGTTTTCAGGGGGTATTAACTAAACAGAATTTTTAAAAGAAAAAAATGAAAACAAAGAATACATTTATTTCCTATTAAATGACTTTCTATCTTACTTTGAAACAAAGTGGTGGGATGCGTGTAGGCTTGCACATGTTCATACACAGAGAATTAGAAAGGGTTGGTCTTTTTGAGACAAACCCTCAATTTCTTATTTTGTTCTTCTTTATTCTTTTACTTCAGCAATCAAACCTATTATCAATTACTTCTGAAGTTCTACTCACAGCACTTATTTACATCCTTCAGCTAATCTTTGACTGTGCAAAAACATCTTTGTCTGGTTGCTCGTACCAGAAATGCACTCAAGCTACAACAGCAGCAGGATCAATGGCTGTCTCCTCAGCACAGTCATAGTTTCAATCAGCATCCCTATCCCATTATGTGTTATGGGTACGCTGATTCAATAAACAACTGCTGGTCCAAAAATATTTGCTTATTTAAAAGTATTTATGTAATGTTTTGCTTTGCAGTTAGTGTCCAGCTTGGATGCCTGCGTCCTGATCCAAGTGGCTGAGAGATCACATTGGGCCATATTTTACTTTACACCTTATTTTGAAAACTCAAGTACTGTATGCTGGCTTTGCTCTGTGGAGGGGGGAAACAACCATTTAGAGTCTGGTGAATTTACAGTAGCAAAACACCAAAGAGAGATGAACTAAGATACAGGCTCCTTCATGCTTAGATATTGGGATTATAGTTGCTTTAGCTGGAAGACAAGGTTGCAGCTGTTTCTTTTAAGGATGAATCAGATACCTCTGAATCAGATACCTTTGGGTATGCTTTGCTCCCTCATCTCTAGATACACATAATGAACTTGCAGAAAACCTGTCAGTATGTTATATTGCTTTTAAATATCTGTTCAACTATGAATGTACCTTCCTGTATTGAAACCTAGAACTGTATGCTAAGGGATCAGTTCTGCACTTGGGTGCAAGCATCTAAAGGCACAGTTTGGCTTTTAATAAAGAAAAAAGTAAGGACGTCTCCTTTTATGCACTACAGACCATTGCTCAAACTGTGTTCTTCTCTCAGGAAACTTTAATAGGATTTTTGTGTACAATAGGATTGTTGTACTCCAGGGTGCAACTATTTATGTAAATATAATCATGCTATTTATGTAAGAAATTGAAAGGTTTACAATACAAATCAAGAACAATTTCATCCTGAAGGAGTAATCATTTAATTGAGAATACAGAGTTAAGGTTTAATGTTTCCTTTTTTCCTTTTCCAAGTGGTTTTTGCTAGCATTCTTACTACACTCAGAGTTACATAAAGTAAATATACATTTTAGCCAAGCCAAAACTGCTGTGCCAACAGAAAGCAATACTTTGCACCTGCTGAGAAAATCTCCCTTCTTGGTGCCTGATTTTTGCAAAAGTTCTTGTTGGGACACAGAGGCTCTTCGTTGTCCTGCCTGATCAGTGAGAACCACTGTCCTTCTGAAAACTGAGGCACTCTGCACACTGCTAGGAGAGCAACTCTAGACACTTAAAATCATGTACGGAGCTACCCTGCAGATAGTGTGCTGGGGTTTTCTGGCCAGTCATTTAAATTTCAGGAGTACATTTTTTTTCGTCTAGTCTACACAACAACATGATAAACGTGATCCATGTGGACCCTGAATCACAGTGTGAACACGACACATAGTGTGTGGTCTATTTACTCAAAAGTCTTCGTTTGCTGCATTCGCTTACTAGGGTCCAAGCTGCCCTGGTGTGGTCTTTGTCCTCCCTTGGGGGATGTCAGCAAGGATGTCCCAATATCTTGAAATGGTATCCTGAAGGGCACAGTGACAAGGTGGCACATCTGGCTATGAGACCAGAGACCCTCCGGTGCCTGGGGAGAATAGTGAGGCAGAAATGCTTGAGGGTGTTAAATCTAAAACAAGTTCCTTCCTGACCATCTGCAGACTTCAGTCTTGGTGTAAGTTTTCCAAACAAGGTGTTGAGGAAAAGTTGCATTAAAGGTTTTGAGAAGAAATCTGATAACCTCACCAAGGGACAGAACCAGGTGATCCCTGGAAACAGAGAATTAAACTTACGGCAGGACTTTCTGGATGTGGAGTTACGAAGGGGCTATTTAGAGGGGATGGACTTAACACATTTTTACATTTATGCAGTATTGAACCAATATTCCGAACATTTTTACATTTATGCAGTATTGAACCAATATTCCGAACTTTACTCTTCACCTGACTCATATCCTTCAGGACTGTGAACTCCAGCGGTGCATGGTCACTGCAGCCCAGGCTGCCTCCAATCTTGATGTCACCAACTAACTCACTTTGCATGAGGTCACAGGTCCAGTGCTCACAGGTCCAGTATTGTGTACTCTCTGGTAGGGCGGTCTATTACCTGGTTTAAGAAGTTATCCTCAATGCACTCTCGGAGTCTCTTGGACTGCCTACATCTTGCCATGCTACTTTTCCAGCAGATATTTTTGTTTCTTTGCAGCTCATGTGGAGCACAAGCTCTGTAGATCTGAAAGCTGGCTGCAACTGGGGCCTTGACTCCATGATCCAAAGGGTGTTCTGCACATCTCGAGACTAAAGACACTGGATTAACACGCTCAATGGAAAAGAACTCTCTTTCAGAGGATCTAGACTCCCACTTGGGCATGAGCACTAGCGGCAGAAGCAACTGCTCAAGACAGGTCTAGCCACAACAAACTGTTGGTTGAAGGGCAGTATGTGACAAAAATGTCCAACAACATTGTTTCAGAATTTTCTTGCACAGATTGTATTGTGAACCCTAACACAAACATCTCTTAAACGAGCATTGAGCAGTAGTCTAAATTTCTTGGTAAATGTAGCCTAAATGACACATTTCAGTATAGTCAGCTTGAAAAGTCAGACATCTGAGTGCAAAGTATGTAAGTCTCCTTTATGAGCCTGGGAAATGGTATCCTGAAGGGACTTGGACACCTTTGTGGGCATTCAGATGAACAGCGTCTCCACCACTGTCTTTAAAGGGCTAGTTCTTCTCTGGAGTGGGTACTGATGGGACAACTGAATGAGAGGTTGTAAAATCCTATGCCTAGGCACTCAGACAGCTGCAAAGCTGTCCAAGCTAATTCTCGTCAAGTACCCATACAGGCCACACACATACGATGACCGGCTTTGTCAGTCTTGGAGAGAAAAAGTATGCAAGATCTAGAGGAAGAAAGATAAATCCTGACATTTTTATCTTCAAATCAGACCTGTTCACCTTGTGAGGGGGTGTAATGTGCAAGGGGACACGGCCGTGGGAATGTCACCATGCTGTGGGAGGTCCTCTAACACTGGAAACTGGAAACCAAGATTAGAAGGTTGGGTTTGGGTTCTTTCCTAAAACATATGCTCTAGCTCAACTAGCGTTGTTACTGGTCTTGGAACGGCAGTCAAGCAGTCAAAGTGCATTATCACAGCGGTCTCTCTTGGCTATGCAAATCCATGAAAACAAGGAAAACACAAACAACACTTTAGAGGCTTTTTTTTGTTAAAAACCAATGATTTCAACATATAATTCCAATAATTTAATTTGAGTTCTTGTATAGTACACCTGCTTGTCAGCCTATCCTAGGGTGAAAGGCAGAGAAGCTGGCATGCCCAGCACCCTGCACCAGCACGCATTCGCACCTCGGCAGAAGAGCTTCCAGCATCAAAGCCTCAGACTGGGACCATTTACTTGAGCCAAGGACTTAATACTGTTGTGAATTCTGTGACTGCTGGTTAACCTGAAGACTGAAAAATTCACCTTAATAGCCAGAACAAGATTCAGATTTATCCTTGGTGACCTGAAAGCCCAGATCCTAAGGTGGTAGAGACGTCTCTCATGGTTGTTAATGAGTCTGACAAAACTAAGCACTACTGGCTCTATCCAGCAGAGGGAAGCAGCAAAAAAGAGAGCTAGATTTGTTGGTTTATCATTTTAACAATCACTGAGTAGAATAACCAGTTACTGCCTAAAGAAATATATTCTTAAAGGGCAGCCATAGCCAAAGTCCTGACAGGCAGATTCATTCTTTTCTACCCATTGACTACGACCATGTAAAAGTGGGACATTTTATTACACAGAGATGTTTCCTCTGAACCTGTCAAGCACTTTAATATAACCTCAAATCCCTGCAAGCAACAAAAAATCACTACAAATGATACTAAACCTATGCTTTTACCAGCCCCTGTAAAACTGAATAAAAAAGTAACAGTACCACTATTGTGATTCACACATAATTGAGTGTGCCAGCTAATGATCTTTAATATCCACTGCTGACAGGATGGAATTAACTGCATTTTTCCCTGTCCAGCTTTCATTTTTTCCCTGTGGTGTAAGCCAGTATCTAATCCCATCCTTATATCATCTTGGCTATATTAACTCAATTGAGGAGAAAGTACTTAGCCTAAAGCGGGTTAGGGTGAGACCTTGAAATAACAATGTTTACACAAGCTAAAGATGTCTTTTGTTGAAGCTCTCCACCAATGCTTGCCAACAAAAGCTTCTCATGCGCGAAAGAGTCAATAACGAATTATAGTTAAGCCATGTAATAATTATCCTCATTAGACGTAACCAGAGCACGGATAGGATGAATTCAGTTATAAACTCTGCTAATACTCAGGAAGCATATTCTATATATGTAATTTAATAATCTTGGAAATAAATACACATTTCTTTCTGTCTTTGAGCACAAAGTCTATTGAAGCAGAGAGGCAATTCACTCCACAGTGAGAAGACTGATTTTTTAATTATTTGTTTTTAACTTAATCTAGTGGGAGCTTTTGAATACAGTACTTATATGAGTCTAGCAATGCTTCCTGAGAGCAAGAGAGCTGACCACCTGGCCTCCGGTGTGTCATCCTGGTGGGGAGATGGGCATGGGTGGGAACTTCTCCCCTGAGCAGAGAGTGCATACCTGGGTGCATTTTGTCCCTGTCTGCTCCTGAAACTGGTGGGAGGGGAGTGGACTCCCTGTGGAAAGGTGCCGTGGGTGCACTGAGGTTTCCAACTTCCCTGTCCCCAGATCATGATTCCCTGTGCTCTCTGACCCACCCCTGTCAATTTTTAGAGATCCTTTTTCTGCTTTTAGCAGCCGAAGTGGTTTTAGCACAAGTAGCTAACACTCAGGTCCTGGCTAGAGGCTGCCAAACCGCTTCCAGACATTTTCTGCCAGTGTCTCAGAGGCTGGTGATTTGACAACGTGGATGTGCTGTTGGCAGCACTGGCATACGGAACTACTCCTCCCATCCCAGTCCCAGACCAGTCACTCTCCCTTGCGCTCCCCAGTTCTACCATTGCCAACCTGCATGTTTGTCAGGTGGTACTGTAGGCAGGTCACCTTAAAAACATGATCTCAAAACAAATATTGAGGGCAGAGGATGGTGGAGGAGCAGGTAAAAAAAAACAAACAGCCTTTTCTTTGATCTGGGGTACAGCATTGCCTCACTACAATGTGAGCAGAAACTCAGGGCAGTGATTCTCCAGGCTGGTTCTTCTTCCAGTATCATCAGATGGCAAGCAGCAGCAGCTGTGGACATCTCACTGCGTTACATAGCCTGTGAGACCTTCCTGATCCTGCAGGGGAAGCATGGCAGTTCTTTTCCCTGGGCTTTTCTTCCCCTGGGAGAGGAAGCCTGGCTTGGCTGCCTTCACACAGCATCAAATTCAAGCATGGTCCAGAGTCCCAGAGTCAACTAGGGCTCAGTTTCTCCCTGAACACTTGACTTTCAATGTCTCTAACTTTGCTGTTTCTTCTGTAGCAGGGGATAACATTTCTTCCCTATCACAGAATTAACCAGCTGTGTCTGCAAGCATGAAAACATCACTTTTTCCTCTTCAACGTTTCAACCTGATGCCTCTCTGTGAACAGAATTTTCCAGAAAATTAGCTTTTGGATGTTGAGAAACTACAAGAGACAGGAGGCCGTTTCAGTGCTTCTCTGATCAGCCCTCAGGAGGCCCTGGCAGACCAAGAGGAAAGCATAACAAATCACGGCAGCTCCCTTCCATACCCTGCCTCACCTGTTCCAGCCTTGCAAGTACTGAACACAGCAACAGATGTGTCAGCAAGACTTCCGTGGTACAGGATGTTTGGTTCTCAGTATATATGTATGTGAATTTTTTAAAATAAGGGGCTGAACTAAAACAGCAGTCATTCACCACATTGCTGACAGCTGCAGCACTCCTCTCACAGATGGCACAGTCCGTGGGTGAAACCCTGCTGTTCTCTGTAAGCCAGTCTACTCCGTCTGAGGCAGTGGCAAAAATCCCGTAATTACAATGAGATGAAAATCTGCTCCTTTCTAGTGGTGTAACTCTGACGTAACTATCAAAGCTGGTGGTACTAAACTGATGTGGCAATAATGCAGTTCTAAGTCTACCATGGTAAGGAAAGCAGACAGGTAGTGGGAAAAAAAATGCTTAATGGATTTATTTGTCCAATGGTTATTTATGTACTTTTGGCAAACTGCAGTTATCCAAAGAAGACTGATTTTTCAAGTATTGGCATGACTCACAGTGATAAAGTGATCAGCGTTTCTCAGAATATCATGAAAAAGGCCTGTGTTCCATGGAAAAGTCGCATTTAAAACAACTGGTGTAAGAATGTGTTTATGTAGTCTGAACATTTCTAAGCAGTGAGGCCAGGGCACTAAATTAAATATCCCATATTTTAAGTTTTCATTGCAAAAATATTTTGTAGTTGTATTCAAAATTATCAACATTTGAGGAAAGATACAAAATAAGATCTAACCTCCATGCTATTAAATTAAGCTGTTGCCAGTGTTATTATTGGCAGTAAAATTACTTTGATTGCTATCAGCTGTAATCAAATATAGGAAAAGTCTGGAATGCCGGTATCTTCCACAGCAGTGTGTTCTTACTCTGACATATCTATTTAAAATTCTGCTCCACAGTAGCAGATAAATAGCATAATGAGTTCTTGAGTTGCTGCAGCCTGTATGTTTAAGCTTAAGTTATTATTTTGTTTCCATTTGTCTGTTTCAACAGTTTAATGTTGTAAGTAAGCCAGGAGTCAGTAGACTGAATTATTCACAAGCCTGTGGAGCACAGATGCCTAACACAGCAGTTCTGGAGAAATCTCTCCCAGAGCTAGCCAGAATCTGCATGCCAAAACTTAGAGGGCAGTTCTCCAGCACCCAGATCACCCTGGTCCATCCAAGTCCTGCCCAGGGATGGGGTGAATCTCTGCTTACTGTCTACGGGTGGATTAATTCTTCCAATTAGGAGCCACTCCAACCCACCAGCAAGGAAAGGCAGGAGCAGTACAGAGTGGAGCAAAGCACTTCATAACCTGAAGGGGAGAAAAAATGTTTGAACAGACCTCTGGGGTGGCTTCTCAGACAGTCCACAGTCAGGCTTCATGCAAAAATTGCACACAGCTCTTGGGCTGAGCCTGAGGTTTGCTCCACTTGTGGCTTTCATAGAAACCAAGAAAACACGGGCCGAGGCTGTAAACACAGCTGGACTCCAGCGTTTTTTCCTTCTCTGGCAAGAGCACTGCAGGGCTAGTCTTCTAGCCCCAGGACACCCACTTTCCCCCCTCACAGGGATGTCTCCCCCAAGGACCTCTGAAAGCAGGGAGCAGGGGCTGGGGCACGCTGGGTGAGGGCAGCAGCTGCTGGGGATGTTGGAGTTCATCCCACCCTCATCCCGCAAGGCAAAATGCAGGGGCTAGAGGACTTCCCAGCTCTGCAAAGCCACACCAGTGGAGAAAAAAAAAAAAGGCTTCATAAAACAAATCCTGCAGGATTTCCTCACAGTAAGCCTCTGCCCGGGGTAGGGTACCTGCATTGCTCTAGTCACCTCCTGTTCTGAGGAGCAGAACTGCTGGAAAAGCAGGAGGGCAAACTTACTCAGCTATTTTCCCCTCATATATTCTGAAAAAAAAATAAAAGGGCTGCCTCCAGATGCCCTGTCTCTGGGCGAGGATAGAAGAGGAAGGTAAAATTCTCCCCGAGGTTCGTGTTTTGTTGTTAAATTTCAGAAAGAACTCAAATTACAGCTAATTGCACTTGGACGACAAGGGCTTTTTGCTTTTTGCTCCCGTAAGCTCACTGCAAAGCTGTTGCAAGAGCTGGGTTTTTCAGAGGGGTTGCATGCGATGATAGTGCCACTAAGTGCTTTTGAAAATTTCAGTCTAAATGCAAACCGCAACAGATCATCCAACTCATTTGACACTCTGCCTGTGACCCAGCTACAACTAGCAGCTGAGAAAAAAATAAAACTCCCCTTTACAAGATACGCTTGTGAAAATTATGCGATACAATCTCACCTCCAGAGGTAGAGTAACTTTCCTCTCCTGGCTGATGTTCAATGTATGCCGTAAAAATTCCATCAGATAGTGGAAATCCAATATACCATGAGACAACATAGATGTCAGAGGGGCCAAATTCAGCCCAGGAATAATTCTACAGTGGTTGTTAGAAATAAACCTAGAATAAGAAACGGCAGGTATTTTTAATAGTTAATTATTTTTTATTAGGTGTAATCAAGAGCGTTGAAAGAACAAGAGTTATTTTATATAAGCAGTAGAGGAAGTGCCAGATACCGTGTTACCTCTAAATTAATTTTACCAGTTGGCCCCTTTCTTCAAAATTCTAGAAGGCTGAAATACAAATTAGCAGTTCATGAACTGGTAGGTCTTGGACACAAAGTGCAGCGGGAGCAGCTGGACCTTCCGCTGCCAGTGCTGGGAGGTGCGGGGCCAGCTCCGTTGCTCCCACGACACCAGCGGCCCTGCATCCTGGGCATCCCCGCAGCAGGCCCAGGCACGGGAGAGCTCAGCTGAGAGATGGCTCCTGATGGGAAGGTTCAATAAGCCACAGGCAGGCACAAACTTCTGCCCCAATCCACCCCAGCTGGGCCCAGCTGATCGTCTCACTCACTGTAAAACCAGCACCCAAGCATCCACTCCTGCCACTAATGAAATGGGCAGAAATGGGGAATGGGTCAATAGCAGCACTCTCTTTGCACTGTTAAAGGTTTTTCTTTAGATTTTGAAAAAGAAGTTTATATCTGATCTTGTCGCATGAAAGAGAAAATACGCCACTTGTAGTTATGTCACTGCATGCTATGTAGGAAAGCATAGACATTAACAAAGAGCCACAGCAAAGCATCGAGTGCATCTGAATTCTTTGTCTGCAGCCCAGGCTTTTCCTGCCTCACAGTGACAGGATCAGGGAAGAATTTTCTGTGACTAATTAGGTTTTAACTTGCCAGAGAGAACATGGACATTGGCAGTCTATTGTATAATAGTGAAGTGAAGTTTGAACTAGATTGAACTTAATTTCCTTTTCACTGAAAGGAAAGAAAGATTAATGAAATATCCCCAAATCCATCCTGTTAGCTTTTATTAAATCAGCAAATGAAATTTAACCTCCTATTCTGTTATAAAATCTTTTCCTGTAGATTAAGTTTCTGCAAACATAAATGAAATAGACATACTCTCCTCTGCAACATTTTAGATTTGAAAATTACATTACTTCAATCAACATCAATGTTACTTTAGGCAAATGTCATATTAAGAAACTATTATTTCTTGTGTTTCTTTTCACAATGTTACCTAGCTTTTATTAAATGCCAGAACTTTGCTAGTCATTTCTGAAAACCCTTTGCTGATATTCCAATATGTCGTTGCTCTTTCTGCGAATAGTACAGAGTTAACCCTCCAGGAATACAGAGCTTTGTTTTATTAATGTTATGTTTCTCATCTGAGGGTCTCTAAGTCATGTTCCTCTCTCACCTTCTCTCCTGCTTCTCAGTTCTAGTTATTGCATTAACACCCTGGTTTACTCCTCTCCTCCTAAGCACCTTACCGATGTCAGAAGAGTTACATCAGGAAAGCCCAGCTCCCCCCAGCCTCAGTAGACGAGGACAGGTAGAATTGCCTGGGCGCAGGCAATTCTCAGGCATTCTTTATAGAGCATCAGTTGGTGGAGGCTGGTCCCTAAACTTGCTTCCAGACGTAACCTTGATGGATCAGTGGAGGTCAGATCTGCCTGGAACATCTGTAACTGAAAGGCAAAGTCTGCACTTTGGGAGCTGTTTACCTGCAAATGTTAAAACAAACTTTGAGGGCGGGGGCTTTTCTATTTCTCACCTGGTGAGTAAAGCAGAACTGTAAATGTGAGCAAAATGAGCACAACCTGCACGGGGAATGGCCCAGCCCTACTGCCTGCAGACAAGGCCCTCATCCTACTGAGAGGTGGGAACGAGAGTCCCCAAGGGCTCTGATGTGCTGCCACGAGGAGCAGAGCCCCTCACCTCCAAGGATGAGGTCCTGCTGCTCCTCCCAGGTGAGTGCTCCCACCACGCTGAACGGGCCCCCTGGCACCGAGCCCTCAGCAAGGGCAGGGCACTGTAGGGGGAAAAATGTCGCTGCCACAGAAGTTAAAGCATTAACACTGTTTACGTCAAACCGCCAGTGCTCGGTACTACACAAGACAACATGAAACTGTATAAAATATTTGCAACGGTTGCCAAGAAAGTAGACGCTGCCAATACTCCAGAGCACATCCTCTGGAACTGATTACTTCTAATCCTTTAGAAAATGTACAAATAAAATGATGCCAAGGCTGATGGACAAGCCAGGGCACCTACTCATGTTTCGAATATATTGCTTTCCCTCCACCCCCTTCCCTTCTCTGTACAAAATACTCTCGTTTTTTAGTAACTTAAGTTGACAATCATCAAAAGAAATCAAGCTGTATATAAATGAACATTCTGAAGCATGTCACAGTGTGTCAGAAACTATTGAAATCTACTAGAAGTCTCCAAAACAAGTATTTAAATCTTTTAGTAAGGCTTTAGTAGAGGGATTATTTAACTTACTAGCAAGAATGCATTTAGCAGGAACATCAGAGGCGTTTACCCTTAGTATTAGCTACTCAATCACATAGCCTAATCTCAGAGGTCTAATCTGTGTGTTAGAGGGAAGACAGCAATTACCTACATTCATTAGAAATTAGAAAGGGGGAAGGTGAACGAGAAAAACTCAATGGGTGGATAATTAGTTTCACATACACCTATTGTTTGCATGGGGCCAAATCCATATTGCCATTGAAGTGAAACGAGCTTTTACTAGACCGTCCTGCCTTTTCTTGGCATCCAGACCACCAGCTATGATCATCAGGGCTGCTTGTCTTTGCTGAGGAGACACAAGCTTGTTCTATCCTTAAATGCATTAGAATGGTCTTTCTTTCTCATAAGATCCTAGTAAGCTAGAGTAAGTGGATTTCAATAGCCTGCTTGTTGGTAACTGCAGCTGGTGCCTGCTTTGGATTCTGTATTTTGTGCTTAACACAATACTGCTTTAGAACAGATGGATCTAGCATAGCCTGCTAAGATACTAAATAGGAATAGGGTGTTCTTAAAGCAGCTGGACACAAATTGGGTAAACATACAATGGAAGACCATTTCTGTCATTCTGCATTCCCCAATAAACATGTAATGATTTATTATATAGCTGAAGAACTGACATTCCTCTCAAAGGAAAGGTAGTGTTACGCCTCACTATGAGTCATTTATGTTTAACCCCAGACAGGGGAAGAGAACAGGCTGCTCTTACAGCATCATTTCTGCAAGTTCATTATAATTACAGCTGTCCCCAAGCTGAAGAATTCAGATGTATTTCATATCTCCAAAGTTTTACTGCAGCTCTTTATAGCAACAGTTCCATGTTCATTCTCAGTCAATGCCACAATAGTAAGAAGATGTTCTGCAGTATTCTGTATCATTGTAAACCTCTTTTTCTAAAGCCAGAAATTGGTGAAATCAGTGCTATTGAAGGTGTTTGGACTTGTCCGTTTACTCCAAGTGACCAGGAATCTGTGCAAGATCCATCCTCAGACAACTATCTTAAGCTCAGAGGCTGGAATTTAGAGATGTTCTGTCTTCATTGTTAACACATTATAAATATAAGAATTAAGGGCTTTCTAGCATGAAAAGCTTGGCAAATGCTTATAATTCTCTTTCCTTTGAGAACATACATCAACAAGGGAAGAGCTATGGTTGTCATCTGGATTTCTTTAAGGCCTTTGACACGGTCACCCACAACATCCTTCTCTTTAAGTAGGAGAGATACGAATTTGATGGGTGGACTGTTCAGTGGATGAGGAATTGGTTGGACGGTCACAGCCAGAGGGTAGTGGTCAATGGCTCAATGCCCAGGTGGAGATCAGTGACAAGTGGTGTCTCTCAGGGGTCCATAGTGGGACCAATACTGTTTAATATCTTCATCAATGATATAGACAGCGGGATCCAGTGCACCCTCAGCAAGTTTGCATATGACACCAATTTGAGGGGTGCAGTTTACGTACCTGAGGGTTGGGACACCATCCAGAAGGACCTGGAGAAGCTCAAGAAGTGGGCCCATGTGTACCTCATGAGGTTCAACAGGGCCAAGTGCAAGGTCCTGCACCTGGGTCAGGGAAAACCCTGATATCAGTACAGGCTGGGGGGTGAAGGGATTGAGAGCACCCCTGCCAAGAAGGACATGGGCGTACTGGTGGATGAAAAGCTAGACACGAGCCACCAATGTGCGCTTGCAGCACAGAAAGCCAACCGTATTCTGGGCTGCATCAAAAGAAGCACGGCCAGCAGGTTGAGGGAGGGGATTCTGCCCCTCTGCTCCACTCTGGTGAGACCCCACCTGGAGTCCTGCATCCAGCTCTGGAAGCCCCAGCACAGGAAAGACATGGACCTGTTGGAACAGGTCCAGAGGAGGCCACAAAAATGATCCAAGGGATGGAACAGCTCTCCTACGAGGAAAGGCTGAGAGAGTTGGGGTTGTTCATCCTAGAGAAGAGAAGGTTCCAGGGAGACCTTATTGTGACATTACAGTACATAAACAGGGCTTATAAGAAAGATGGGGACAAACTATTTAGAAGCGCCTGTTGCATTAAGACAAAGAGTTTTAAACTAAAAAGGGGTGGATATAGACTGGATATAAGGAAGACATTTTTTACCAGGAGGGTGGTGAAACACTGGCACAGGTTGCCCAGACAGGTGGTAGATGCCCCATCCCTGGAAACATTCAAGGTCAGGTTGGACAGGGCTCTGAGCAACCTGATCTAGTTGAGGACGTCCCTGCTCATTGCAGGGGGGCAGACTAGATGACCTTTAAAGGTCCCTTCTAACCCAAACTATTCTATGATGCTGTGAAAAGAAGTCTTCCTCCTAGGTCAACTGACAAAGTCTATATCCAAGCAGCAAAAATGTGTGAATGCTGCTAGAGCACGACTGATCACTGAGCCTGAGGTGTAAAAAGTTAATTCCTCCACAAGAGCTTCACATCCTCTGCTGAATGTAACACTGATTTTTGCAACACCTCTTCTGCACAAGGCAAAGCAGAAGTACTGGGATGAGAGGATGTTCTGTACAGTAGCATGTTCTAGGAAGTGTTTGATGCCAGTTGCATTGTGACTGCAGAAATAACCTGAAAGCATTTCTGAAGACATTAAGGAATTTTTGAGAGAAAGAAAGGACTTCAATTTCTGGATCCATCCACACATGCGCTCTCAGCGGTGGCAAAGACCAGTTACTTCAAATGTGCTATAAGTGAAAATCGGAGAGATGGAGGAAACAAAAGGTTGCAAAACCTTGCCATGCTGCACAGGTGCTGAAGGACCACTTGCCCATGCACACCTGGGTACTGCAATGCTCAGCATGGCGCTCTGCTACTTGATACCTTGGCAGACATCTCATTTGCAAGCACTTAGCGACAAAAAATGTAAAGTGGGAAGAACCAGAAGAAATTCTAGCCAGGAGTTCATTTTCAGAAGGAGGTCAGGGATACCTTTTAAAATGCAAGTAGGATCATAAGAAAATTTGTTTTGGAAGAGATCTCAGGAAGGCATCTAATCCAGCCTCCTGGTAAGATCCCTACTGCACAGACACGCGTACCCCCTTTCACACTGAGAAACTCCTTGTAATGGGGAAGCTGACAGTTAAAAGCATAGCATTACCCAAGGAGTATCTTTTGCTGGAGTGATGTTTCTGCAGTTGAAACAAGCAGTAAAAGGCCACCCTGTGATGACAGAAGAGTGCAAAAGTGCCCTAGTTGAGGACTGAAACAAGGATTTATTGGGGTGAATGGTTTGTAATAGAGTAATTATTTTATGATGAAAATCTGACTGATGTCACTTTGGAAACACTTTACTAAGAAGTTACAGGAAGCAGGTCGACAAAGCAGGAAGACAGACTCCTTCCATGCAGCCCAAAAGAAGATACCATCTGCACGGCAGGAAAACAAACTAGAAGATGCTTCCTGGAAAAAATGTGAAGAGCTCACTGAGAGTTTCTTTCCAAGATGTGTGTTGTTGCTTCCCCACTTTCTGGGTGGTGGTGGTTCTCCTTTCTCATGTATCAACTCAACCTCAGACACAAACTCATTATTATGTAAAATACAACATGCAAGCTCAGAATCCAAAACCCTATAATCTTAAAATCCAGCATATGGAAAAAGCAAATGGGCAGTATGGTGTGAGAAGCTGTTTTCATCTACTTCTGACAGTAGCTGATGTCCAGAAGAAGAAAAAAGAAGCTTTGTTTATGTGCCATCCTTACACCAAAACAAATTCCAAAGAGCCATCACCTGTCCCAAGTGGGGCCACTCATTGTTTTCTTCTTCAGAAGCCTATAAGCAAAATTTCAGCAGTGTGAGAAAATAAATTTAAAGAATTTTACTGAAATAATTTTGTTCTTTCTATGGACACAAAAACAAAACCACAGACACTCATCTTCTGGATACTGCTATTTCTTTATCTAAGATAGGAGCAAAGTGGGGGTGGATCTTCATTCCTTCTCCTGCCGGTGGCCCGTCCTTAGGCACAGGCAACAGGGGAGGGGATGGCAACACTGCATTTCCTAAAACTAAGTATCTGAGCAGGGCATGGGGGTCACCACTGAAAGAGCTTTGGAGACTCATCTAAATAGTGGCTGGGGAGAGGTTCTGGGAGCAGTGCGGGTGGTTCTGCTGGACGGGACTGCAGGGCCACATGGCACAGCCTGTGATGGGATGGGAAGGAGCCTGTGGGGCTCAGGGCAGCTCAGGGAGGAGGAAGAAATTTTGCAGGACAACTGGAGAGAAGAACTTGGTCAAGAGAGAGCAATGACTTTCAGAGTTGAGGTAAAGGACAGACCTCTCTTCACGAGGAACCTCTATCAATGGTTCACAAATCTGCCTTAACCAGTGACACTGCTGGACAGCTATTGTTTTGGGAGGCTTTAAAACACAGCCGTGCAACATATCTATCCAAATTCTGTTGTAAGCATGCAAAGTAATATACTTCAAGCAACGTATTACCACCAATAGCCTGGACCGAAGTAGTAAAGACACAGTTATAAGAACCAGTTATAAGTACCCCATAAAATAACAAATGTATGAGTCTCCAGAATTATACTGTTACAAGACTTAAAGCATTAAAGGACACAGCCTAAGATTAAAAATGTCAGTGCTACAGCTATGACTACATTTGATAATCAATCTCATTTAGTGTTTAAGAATCTCTCATAGGTTTTTAATTAAACTTTAGAGGATTCAAGTGATGCTTTTTGCTGTTGCAGAGTATATGTTTACTATGAGATTAGTTCTGGTTGATTAATGTGCATGCACTCAAGCCGGTTCAGAATATTCTGCTTGCAAGGCATGCAAAGTCTGCTCACACTGCAACATATCTCAGCCGCAAATAGCTGTCATGAATTTATTTTCAGGGAAGGACTACCTATTTTAATTATCTTTACATTATATTGCCAGGTGAACTGGTTTAGCAGCTGTTACTTTTCACTCAAACCTTTGTCCATTTTTAGAAGTTAACTATGGGGGATATTAGCCTACTTACCTAAGAAAATGAGGGTTTTTCAGTCACACTCTTCAGGACTATCTGTGTGTTTGTCTTCATGCCCCTGCCTAGGAACTTTTGATCCCCTTAGCAAAGTTTAGCTGAGCTTGACAGAGGTGGATGGTCTCTAAGATGCTGCTTTCCTGTATTTCATGTGAACAGACATTCTTCTGGAGAAGGCAAACTCTAGTATTCTCCCCACCGTGAGAAAAGCTTCTTTATTAGACAACAGAACACCTACATAAGAAAGATAATTGAAATACCCTCTGTCACAAGAAATACTTCATAGGACCATAGGGTATTTCAGGCTGGCAGGGGCTCCAGGAGGGCCCTTGTCCAATATACTGAGTGAAGCCATGAGGCCGGACCAGGTTGCTCAGGGCTTTGTCCAGACAGGTCTGGAGAATCTCCAAAGACGGAGGCCGCACAACATCTCCAGGCAACGTGTCCCACCACTTACTGTCCTCACAGGGAGAAAGTGTTTCCCTGTACCCAGTCTTGAACCCCTCCGTTTCAATGTATGCCTGTTGCCTCTTGTCCTCCCACCATGTGGTGCTGAGCAGAGCTTGGCTCCAACTTCTCCATGACATGCCTGTAAGTACCAGTCTGCTGCTGTGTGGTCCCCCTGAAGCTGTCTCTCCTCCTCGTTGGACAAACCGTGGTCCTACAGCCTCTCCTCAGTGGGGCTGTGCTCATCTTGCTGCCCACCACCCCTGCAGAGCCTTTCCTGAAGAGCAGACCAGTCAGGCAGTGCCAGCCTGGATCCCTGCTGGAGAGCTGCCTTCCCATGGCAGGCTTTCGCCTTTGCCCTTGACTGAAATGCCAGAAACCTTATGAAATACAAGACGCTGGCCACCCTGCCGCTGGTGTCAGAGCCTGGACATGTGGGATAGACCAGCTGTGCTAAGCTGCAGCCGGAGCCCGGTGGCTTTCCAGCACACCAACAAAGATACAGGACATCTGCTCCCAAAGACTGTGTTAGCTAGGCTGGCTCTCATCTCTGTGGTCAGAGCCACAGCATGGGTCTATTTTAATGTCTACTCAATTTAAACATATTTTGAAGACAAAATTTTGCCCTTGCCACTTGGCAGAGGCTAAGAAATCGACAGACACATCTCATCTCCTGCCATCCTGCCTGTGCAGGACTGGACATATACTAAGTTGCTTTTCACCAGGGGTAGCATGCATTTCCCAGAGGTGTAGACCAAGAGAGCAAAGAGGTAGGTTCCAGATTCAGAGCAAACCAAAGGAAATCGTGCTTCGTACAACCTACAGGTGACTGCCGAAAGTAAATTCATGTTCAGACGGCAATTGGGTGAAAGAGAAATCATATTCACAGCTATCATGTGAGACAGCCTTTGTCTCTGAAAATCCCTAAACCAAATATCACTGGAAGATGAAATTGTATTCTGGGGAATATTTTTGCCTTATTTGTGTGCACATACTCTTTCCTAGACAACTATGGTTGGCTACCACCCAAAACCCAAGCAGGATAGGTACCTAGCATTGGTCTGACATAGCATGACTACTCCTATGCTGAGCCAACATGCAGGATTCACACAGTTAGGCCACATGAATTGCCCCTACCACTGAAGTGCCCCTTCATGTGCTCCCGTGCCGTCTTCTTTCCTCCCCAACTCCCGGGAAAGGTGACCACGCAGGCAGCCTCCCAGGCCTTATCCCCTGCTCAGACACAGCACAAGATCACACCCCTATCCATTTAACTGGCATTAGATCTTCATTCCCATTCAGGCAGTAAAGATCCCAGAAATTGCCCAGTTTCAAAAGGGACCAGAAGCCTGTCTATTCAGTGGGCTATTTTTCACTGTATCAATGTTTTCTTCAAATACATGTAGTAATGACTTGCTGAAAAACTAGGTTATATGACATTGTTTTGAAGTTCAGACTGTCTTCAAGGCCCTTACCTTCAATTCACATGTTTCAAGCCTTTCGAGTCTGGTATTAATAATAAATATTATTGCCATGCATCCTTATTTTTTGCTTAATTTAATTAGAGAAAATGTAATAGCCTTATGAAAACAATATATGAGTTTTCAAACCTAATTAACATGATACTAGTGCACAGGTCACTAAAAGAGTTGTTTTATCTGGAAGACTTCCATGCAAACAGATAAAAATAAAACTACATTCAATTCAGCAACTTCAGTTGAAGGTTAAATCAGAGAAGACTAGTTCTTGCCTAGGGGTGCAGCCTTTCTGGTAATAAAACCTTTCCTCTTGTCATGATTTTAGAAAAAGAGAAAGCGATAAGAGAACCCTATCAAAGAGTTTAAAGTATGGCCAAGTCAGCCGTGACCAAGGCTTAGCTGTTAGACCAACCCTCTGTCACCAAGAAGAAAATCAACCCAGATGTATTGCATTGTTTTATTAGCCTTACAGCAAATTTTATATTTAAGGTAAATGCACCCATTTCTCCCCCTTCCCCACCTTGGTATACCTTCTGTATCACCCATAACACTCCCAATTTGATACTACAATTCCTTTTGGGGTATAACGTAGACCAGCAGGAGCTCTGTGTCCAGTGAGACAAAAGCTGAGCCATGTGCTTTTACTCTCATTCTATATTTTTTAATATTCTTCAAGTGTTGTCCTGGAGTAAAAAAAAAAAAAAAAAAAAAAAA
>Ga0065711_1035968_pt1 | contig 21601 bp, 13 predicted proteins | sample Hoacrofraction12_FD_59098 | JGI IMG/M metagenome (GOLD analysis project Ga0065711, IMG submission 59098) | Hoatzin crop microbial communities from Cojedes, Venezuela - Epithelial fraction 12 v2 (version 2) | ecosystem: Host-associated > Birds > Digestive system > Esophagus > Crop | place... | reverse complement strand
ATTTCTACTGCAAATAAATGCTTATGGGGAATACTTTCATCCCATGTGTGATGGAATAGGTACACACAGAAACTGCTCATTCTGCTCACAGTTGTTATCCCATTTCTTAGCAATTCTACCAGGAGCTGCCCTGCATGCAATCAGTGAGCTATCAATTTCCTTCTGTAAAACAAAAAGAGTGTAAGAATAAATTTCATGTTGAGCCAGTTACTCATCTGTTACTGGATTTTTGCCTCCTGACTAGCCTCACTGCAGCCTTTGGACTCTCTTTGCTGGTTTTCTCCGGCTTTTTTAATAGTGATAGGTAACTGCTCCCTGTGCAATGCTGCAAGGAAGCAAACCCTAGCCCAGGGTGGCGGGATGCTGTCCCTCATCTCTGAGCCTCACCAGTCCCAAAAATGAAGTTTTTGTTTTCATCAAACTAGGGTCTACTTGGGAAGTTCTTCCTTTCGGCTGGAGTGGGATGGGACCGTTGCCCTGGATTACCGATGAACCTCAGTAAGGAGCAGCTGGGCTGCAGCGGCTTAGATTTTCAGAAATGCACACCATTCGCTGCCTGGGAAGCTACATGAACTTAGAAGCTAATGGCCAGGCAGGTACATATTGGAGTTCAACTTATTCCCACAATTTTTAAAGTTGCTCCACTCCCTACAAAAAGCATCTCAGAAGCTACAAGGTGGAAATGTTAAAGTCTACAGCCCAATTCTGTTAAAATCAATGCCAAAATTTCTGCTGAATTCCCCTGCTCCAGGAAAGGTCTGCACTGAAGATTTTGACTACAGTCTGTTGCACACTGATACATTCAATACAGCTTTCTGCTGCTCAGCTTTGTTGTTCAGGAAATGTGTGTCTGCTGATTGCAAAAGATTAACAGATTAAACTATTTAAGAAACTTCAGAAAGCCTAGGTTGCTGTTGGAACCTTATTTTATTTTGAGAACATCAATTATTTCATCCCACTTCTTTCAAAAATCTGAACTCTGACTAATTTTCCTCAAAAATTCTAGTTTTCAGAAACATATGTAATTGATTGAAAATATTCAACACTGCTTTCACTGAGAGTGTAGAGAAAGAGAAACTTTGAAGGCAGAAAAATTAATAGTCAAGGCAAATTAAGGTGAAAATAGAGTGTGATGTTCAGAGCACATGGCCATGCGAGATGAGAGCCCAGCCCGCAATCTCTGCTTTCTTCCCTTCCATTTGAAGAATTTTAGTCTACCAGCAAGATCACAGAATCATAGAATCATAGGTTGGAAAAGACCTCTAAGATCATGAAGTCCAACCGTCAACACAACACCACCAGGCCTACTAAACCATGTCCAGAAGTGCCACATCTACACGTTTTTTAAACACCTCCAGGGACGGTGACTCAACCACTTCCCTGGGCAGCCTGTTCCAATGTCTGACCACTCTTTCAGTACAGAAATTTTTCTTACTGTCTAATCTAACAGATACAACAGAGGCTTATCACAATATGTTTCCACGGTTATGCTCCCCAAAACACCTTTCCTCCAAAAGCAAGGGTAGTCATAATACAGACTGAGGTTTGTGGATCAGCTTCCTAATGAGAAGGGTGAGGTGTTCATAGCAGAAACCCTTCTGGTGTTGCTTTGTTCTGTCAGCATTTCTATACTTCTGAACAGGCCTCTGAGCTCCTGACTAACAAAATATATTATCTGTCATACTTGGAATTTATTTTTACTGCAAGGAACAGTAATGCTCTGTTATGGCCAGCATGGGGTAGCAGCGGTCAGAGTGTGTCTGTTAATTGAAAAGGCATACCCAGACACTGATGCTACTCCTCTGATGGATTACTAGCATCTAGTCCTCAGTGACCGCCTTCTGGATCACAACATACCCCTGCGAAACAGGATCAGGCAGCAGCATCCCATCTGCAAGCTCACAGCCCAGCCTGACAGTGGCTCAGAGCAGTACTTCTCCCAGGAGGCAGCTTGGAGAAAACAGCCCCTAAAGCACGTTATTCTGCACACTATGGATCAGTCGGAATAAAAAATGCTCAAAGCAGGGTAGTGGAATGGTGGCTCGTCTTCTGGAAACACCTGGTTGAACCCAGAAGCTGCAGTGTGGTGGCACTTAATGAATGACAGCAGCTTTAATGGGAAGCCAGTTCAATTAACGCCGCTGCAACCAGGAAAATAGCAGACAGCTACTCTGCATGGGAGGGAAGGGGAGGAGTGAATTAGACTCAGAGAACGGTAATTAACAGCTGGCTGGCAGAGAGGCATTTTGTCTGCCCAGCAGTTGAAAGCTCTTTATTACAGATAAAGTCCCAGCATGGCTCTGACAGGGCAACCTGTCTCCTGAAATGTTGGAAGTGGGGAAGCAAGCTGCTCTTTTGCATTGATCAATGTGCCACAGTATCGATAGGTAAACAGTAAGTTCATTTTTCATTTTCATAAAATATATCCCTCAGGATGCAGTTATGAGAAAGGCACCTAGGAGCTCTAACAGGACTTTATTAGGAAAAGAGTATCTATAGTCCTGGGCTAAAAGCAAAAGAAATATTTCTATGAAACATTTATGGGAGATTGTTTTAATCTTTGGTAAAACAGATAAAACACGGATTTTGAGTACTAGAACATTGCTTTCTAAACCAACATTTCTTTGGTGTTCTTATAAAATGTTGCTGAAATTACCCAGGTTTAATTTCATCTTCTGCAGCATTACAAATAAGAAGTTGATCAACAGAATCAAACTTGTTGATCCTACCTGTTGAAATTACAGAGTTGCTTTCCCTTCAGTTTTTTTAAAAGAAGAATGAAGCCTTATTCCTAATCTCTCAAAATATTTTGCAAAACTTCCAGTCACTGACACCTGCCTATGAACAGCTAAAACATGAATGCTGCTGGGCAAAATGCTGCTGTGCTGAATCCGTGGCAAGTTTCAGAAATGGAAGTGCCGTGTTGTCAGACCACCACTGTAACTGGTGCCTCTGCAGACATAAAAGTCATTCCACCGGCCCTAAAAATACCTTTGATTTTCAGTTGCCTGTATTTGAACCAGACAAGGCCATTTTTCATCCCAGTAATTTTACCCTGTATTCACAGTGTTTGCTAAGAAAATTGTAACTCAAGATGGCACAGTGCTCAAGAAGTGGCACATTTCTTAGAGTTTGAATATAGTGTCACCCTGGATATGGGTTAACGAGCAGAGCTCTGGGCTGTGATCTCACTCCTGGGCACAGGATCCAGCTCCTGTAGCAGGGGTTACAGCCCCCCAGGCAGACCTCAGCTGCATGCAGCACTCGCCAGCTCACTGTCTTTTTCTGCAAGACAATTTTCTCCTAGTCGGTGTTACCTGACATCCACTTTGCTCCCTGTTTGGTAGAAAGAAGGATCAAAAACCCCAAAACCAGCTAGGTGTCTTCTCCTCAAGCCTCACCTCACTGCTACCTTACTTTTATGCGTGGGAAATCCCATTATTTTCAGGACATGTTTACATCCCTGAAGGGAGAATCAGACTCTTAAGCACCATGGCTACATACCAGTCTTACATCTCATGGCAGGAAGTGGTTCGGATATTATACTGAGGATGAATTCACCTTCAGTTATCTTCACAGAAGCACCTTTATTTATAATTATGTAATTGTAGACCAACAACATTTAGCAGATGTTGTTCCTCACTATTAAACAGTAAAATCATTTACCACCAGCTTCAACGTGCCATTCATTTTCTGCCTTTACCGCTGGGAGGAAGCGGCGCAGGAATGAAGCTCCGCAGAACTGGTCTTGTGTTTGAAGCCTTGGATGCAACAAATGTCTGGCTGGGTGCAGGACAGATCACCACGGCTGCATCCTGCTCCTGCCCACTGTTTTCCCTGCCGGTGGCTCTGCTCTTTGTCAGCAGAAGCTGTTGCCCAAGGAATATTTGTCCACAAAAATATTCCTCCCACCCTCCTTATCTGTGATTTGGTTACAAAAGGCGTTTGCATCTTTGAGCACTGCGAAGGCATGAAAAACCTGTGTCCACAAGAAGAAGTGGAGGTGAAGTATCCCCTTTCTATCTAACTATCTCCTAAGCATGACAAAATCTAGTGCATAGAGGGCATAACACCCCCTTCATACTAGATGTCATTGCCTTTTTTTTTTCCATGGAAAGTAAAAATCCTTTATCCATGCCTTCTTGCTCTTTTCCCATCCTTCCTTTTTGAACAGGTAAGCTGGTTTGGATGTACTGAGAGGTAAATACAAACATAAACTCCACACTCCTTTTGATGCAGCACTGATGAAGTGAAGGTGAATTGAGTTCAAAGCAGTGACCAGAAACTACTACGTGTTTCTGTGCATTTTTAAATTTGGGGATTTTTTTAATAAAGTACACTTTGTAAGAATGTGCCAGTGTAATTGCCTGGCTGATTCCCGAGTCAAAGTGACCATTAATTTCTGTGCTTCTGGGAATATAGCATTGAAAGAAAGTTGTTCATTTGGACATACAACATGTGCTTTGTTATTGTACATTAAACATTCTTATCTTTAAAATAATGGCCCTAGTTTATACCAGCCACAAGATTCCCACTTCTCAGTTTAGTTCAAAGACGGGGACATAACTGAGGTTCTCCCAGGGTGACACTGAACACTTAGAGGAGTATTCATAGTTGAAAATATTTCTTTTCTTTTTTTTTTGTTACAGAAAAAACATGCCTTTTCATTTGCAGCATTGTAGTATTTCAGTATTCATTAAGCAGTAAAGACTAATGGTGCAATCCTTAATCACTCAGTGCAGAACTGATGGGAGTGGGTAAGGGTCCACAGAGAAGTCAAGGATGATGTTTTAAAGGAGAGTCTCTCTCCTACAATTTTTGCTGTTGATGCTACACAGAGCTTAAGGCTGGACACTCCAAACAGGGGGGAAGATAGGAGGCAGAGGGTGAAGAGATAAGGAAAGGAAGGGGTAGCTGAAATAATATAAAGAGGTTTGTGCATTTCCTCCAATCCAGTGGCACCAGCCTCACCTCAAACTAGAACTAGGCTGTATAGACACCATGAAGTCTGGTATGCTGATAAATTAGGCCTGCTGTGAAGGTGGATCATGTTGGAGACAGACCATCCCATCCCAAAGAGGCCTGGGGCTGAGCTGTGGAGCACCACAGAGGTACCTGGGGCGGCACTGGTTAGCCTTGCCCAACTGCTTCCAACTGCAGGTAGGAAAGGAAGGAGACCCTGGGCTGGGTTTCCTGCTGGGGGCAAACAGAGCAAAACCATACTGGAGCCAAGCCCAGAGAAGGGGATGGAAGGAAACAGCTGGGATTTGAGGAATGAGGGCTGTAGGAGCTGGTCTGGCTTAGCTGCATCATCGGTGCCTGCTGCCTCCTCTTTCAGCAGCCTCAATTACAGGGAGGATGTTTGTAGCAGTCCCCTTGGCTCCAAAATCTCCTGCCCACGTCTCTCTATTGCCAGCCTTATCACAGCACTTACAAAACTTCAAATGACAGTAATTTCAGTGGAAAAATCCTGTAATTTGACATAGTCTCATTTTAAGTTACCATGTTTGCTTCTGCAAAGTCCCCTGCCCCACTTACAAGAATCTTTCAGTTGTGGTTTCATCCCTGACTCACTGGTGAGGGAAATGCTGGTCATGGTGCAAAGCCACCCACCTGAGAGTCCATGAAGAATATGAGTAATTTCCCTCCCCCCCGGCCAGCACTAACAGGAGACACTGATTTCTCTACGGTCAGTGTTCCTTGTTCACTTAACACAGTGCTTACGGACCTCTGCTGAGCTTACAGTTTGAACATGCCAAGCATTGTACAAACACATAGCAGAAGATGGTTTATTTACTATTTTTGTTAATGTAAAGTTCATAAGGCAGAAGGTATTAAAGGTATTAAAGTTCTTTTTGTAATATGATAGCATGCGTGCCAGAAATGAACACTGCTCGGCACTGCTTCCCCCCTGCCAGCTCCAGCCAGTTCAGGCAGTAGAGCAGGAGCTGCTAACCTGGGCAGAAGATGGCCCGAATGGCTGTCTCTTCCTTCAACATTTGCTCTCTTAAAGCAGTCATAAGAAAATGCCGTGCAAAAAGGCAGCTTGAGTTATTCTGCCTGTGGGCTAGGGTCAGTCCCTGTGTAAGGCTTGCTGTCTATCACGGTGTGCACAGCATGTGTCACTTCTCAAGTGCTTAAGCACACAGTGCCCCAGGAAAAGCCGCAAACATCAAGTGTGACCTTCAGGGTGTCAGGAACAGAGTACAAGGAGGGGGGTCAAATATGGCAGCATTCAGAGCAAGCTGTTTGAGTCAGGTAGATAAAAGACAAGACTTCTTTGATCAAGGGATCTGCCAGATGCAATATGCTACTTCTGTGCTGCTGCCATTCTCCTTATTCAGCCAAAGAAAATTAGCTGTTTGTCAATTGTTTCTCCTTCAGCTATTTATATAAAACATGGCATTAAGCCCAGATGAGTTTTCCCTTCCCTCTACTTCTCTCCCCTTACAGCAAGGGACAGTTAAAACAGGTTTATATAAAATGCCCACTGCAAAAAGCAGCACAGTGGTGTGATGCATGTAGCTTGTAGTGGAATAGCATCCATGCAAACATAACTTCTCCCCTTCAGAAGCAAGATGCCGCAGTCACTGAGATATGGGAAGAAGTCAGGCTGAGGTACCACCTAAGGCTCAGCACTGCACAGTTGGGATGCTCAATGGGAAATATCTTGTAAGAGCAGCAGTCTTTTGTAAGCTAAATAAGGAATCGTGTTTTCTTACAAAATAAAGCAGTTTTACTTCCCAATATCTAGAGGACTCTGGGTGTCAGCAAATAGCTACCACTTCCAATCAGAGGCCTTGTGTGAGTCCAGAGATTGCCTGGGTCCAAGCAGTCGCTGATGCCACCTGGAGCTCTGGAGAGGTGCTTTTCTGAGTTAGCCTGGCTAAATACAAATAAAAGTCATAGACCTGCCTCCTAGGTTCAGCTTTAAGGCAAACCCAAAAAACCCCACCAGGCTCTCACCACTGGGGCACAGCCTGCCTCTCCCTAACACCTGACTCAGCTCACACCTTTTACCACTGAGTCTCTGCCACCAGTCCATGCCTCTACTAGCTGCTTCACAGGCTTCCTGGAGCCCCGAGCTCACTGACAGCTTCGTTACCTGGGAAGCCTCACCTGGGGCTCAGCCATACCTGCATGCTCTATTTAAGCTCGTCTCCAGGCATCCGCAACCTTCTCTGAGCTGGGTTGTGTTCTGCAGTTGCTGCTCCAGCCTTGCCTCTTGGATGGACCTCAGCCAAGCTAAAGCTGTAAGCCACTTTTCTTTTTGTTCTGGGGACAGAACTTCTTTTTCTTCTCTGCAAGGTTACTGTATTTCAGCACAAAGGTGACCTTTGTGCTTGGTACTAGCTCACCTGTGACAGCAGTAAAGCTTTGCAAAGCACTGGGCTTGAGCTTAGCAGTACAGTAAGTGGGGGGCTTATTTTTTCTGATAACTGATCTGGCTGCCTTGTAAGTGCTTAATAAGGTACATCAAAGAGAATTTCATAAATTAGCTTCTTATGAACTGTGAGCTGTCATGTCAGTAATGCATCTGGAATCCCATGGTAATGCAGGTCCTTTTGCGTGTATGAGGTGTACAGGGTGGAGGGTGTGTGTGTTGATGTGTTGTGGGTTTTGTGTGGGTGGCAGAGCAGATTTCTCTACGCTATCTCCACGTACCCGTCTGCAACACAGAGACCCTGGTCCCAACTCACACTTAAGGCAAAGCTTAGATCATTCACAAATCACTTTTGTGGGTAAATGTACAGCACATAATTATATCTGAACCAAACATATGCTCTTCTTTCAAAATAAATAAATACAATATAGCTACGGTCTGCCAGAGCTAAAAGATTCAGAGTCTGGGGATCTGAAAATACTAACGTGCAGTGCTTGGAGAACAGAATTGATATGAGGCATTTACGAAACTCAGACTCGCAGCTTTTTAACAGCCATGAAAAGACAGGGCATGAGGAAGAAAGAACAAGGAGCAGTGCACCATGCTGAGGAAAAGTGAAGTTTGTTCATTGGACTCTTGTGTGCCAAATTGTTCCTTAGCACAAAGCCTCCTGCTCTTTTTCTCAATTGGCGTCCGTAATTACTGACTAACTTACCTTGTTCTGACCTGTAATTCTGTTCTCCTCCATGCCTGGCAGGGGTCTGATTTCTGGGCATGAGATGACTGTGGTTGACCATACTGGGCTGAGCACATGCAGAGTGCAGTCAAAATACTGTAGTTATTAACTATGGGTCAATCATACTGCAGCTCTGTTGTTACAAGGTTCTCAGGTAATGGCTAAATTCAAGGAAACTCAAAAGAAGCCAGTCGTCTTTGGTGATATATTGGCAATGCAATTCTGATGAGGGGGACAATCTAACTACCATGTAGTCTCACTGCTCTTCTTTCTCTCACCCCCTCCCAGAGCTGATTTAAAGATGAAGCTATTGGTGCAACAATGTCTTTCTAGTTTACATCTTAGCACTGCAGTTTAAGACAGCTTCAGTATTTTTTGAGCTGCATTTTCATGTCATTATGAAGACTCAAATGAAGCAGTCTGCTCACATCAACAAAAAAGAGGTACAGAGGCTAACGTGAAAAATAACCCCCGAGTTTTCTTAGAGAAACTGAAAATTTACCAATAGAGAAGTGCTTTTTGCCTGTGGTAGCAGAGCACGGGCTGTGTGTGCCTGCTGTTCTGGCAGAGGCAGCAAACAAACCCACAAAATAAACGTGGCACTTGAGCAGGAAAGGTGGGGAAGGAAGGTGGCATTCCCTCTGAGGCACTCAATTATGCACCCTGGTGCAGAATTGAAAAACAAACAAAAAAAATCTCTCAAAAGAGCCCACATATGGAAGGCGTAGTCAAAGGGATTAATTTCTTTATCCCTTATCTGTACTTCAGGAAACAAATGACCCTGCAGCCACACTTTATGTAGCGGGCAGCATTTGAGAGATGTCTGGATGGTTCAAGATGGTGCTGTAGCAACATTAATGAATGATGTGAAAACTGGATTCAGCTAAAAGCAGAACTAAATGCGACTGTGCTTACAAATGCTTCGTACAGACATGAACATCAGCAAGGACAGACCTCTCTCCAGAGGCCACACAAACTGTCATAGGAGCAGTGCTGTCCGGGGAAAAAAAAAAGTCGTGATCTCTGACAACTGACTAATACAAAGTGACATCTGCTAAGTGAAGAGCCAGGCCCTTTGCTGGTGCCAGCCAGCCATGCAACTGGACAATTGCCTCTGCTAGCTGCTCTGCTTTGCTGTACCAACAATGGGGCTTGCATCCAGAAGCATTAAGCCAAAGAACACAAATCCAGTTGGACAGCATCAGTGAAATCATGAAACATAATTAAGGTTGTGCTGGTCCAGCACAAACCCAGAAATGCCTCATTAAGGAATTTTTTTTTCAGTGCCACCACTGGGGGAAAGCTTTGTTGCGCCCTCTGGAGGGGAATACCAAGCACAAGGCTCATTAGGCTGTATGTAAAACTTTGTCTACCACACAGTGTTGGCTTTTGTGCAGCAGAGTCAGAGCAATGACATGTATTAATGAACTTCAAGAGACTTAAAGCGACCCCATATCCAGCAGTGGAAATGTGTTATTTCAGACTTGCAGGTCTCCTCCAGGAAGGTGTGGTGAGCAGGAGCCCAGCCTGGTGGACCTAGACACTGTCTTGTGTAGGGGAGCTTTTGAGCAGCTGCACTTGAGCTTTGATTCAGTGTGGGGTCAATTGCCACACATTTGCCCAAATATTCCTTCTCACTAGGTATGTGTGTGTCTGTGCAATGGGTGACTTTTGATTGTTAGTAATTTACTCTCCACCACACTCTCTCTAAAAAGCAAATGGCTGCAAGGCTTCCTACTGATTTCTTGACAGTAGAAGAAAGAGGCTGTACGCAAAGTAATTCAAAATACTGAGCACTGGAAACCATTAGTACTGGTAGTTTCTGTTGCAACAGCACTAGCCTGTAGTTCCCACCCCTGTCCTTGAGAAACAACTGACTACAAAGAAGCAAACGTACCCCTGGCTATTTATCCAAAACTGAAGACTTGTGACTGTTAATATTACCACGATAAATGTAACGCAGGCATTAGACAGAGACTTTATGAAGGGAGACAGGAAGGAGTGAAAGCAAATGCTTCCCACAGCTGTTGTCCCCATCAAATAATGGATGAAGCAAAAAAGGGGGGGGGGAAATCTCAAAGGCACTCTGAATTCAATGCATAAATAATTTTAGACTTCAGGAAAGGGCTTAGTAACCAGATGCTGTAGGTGTGGTGTTTCAGCTGAGCACAAGCAGTGATTGGTGGTGTGGAAGTAAGGAAGGGAGCAGCAGCACGGATAATCAACTGTGGATGGACTTCTGATGTTAGGCTTCTGGATCGGTAATTAGCAACTCAGATTTTCAGAAGTGATGAGTGCCTGACATCTCCAGCTGGTTTCTGTCATAATTATTAGGAGTTTGATGCCTTGGAAATTTTTTTTTTTAGTCTATCCCTGCATTTAGAAGTCTAAGTGTTGGCAGCAGTATGCTAAACACTGCCCAAATGGCAGAACTTGCGGGCTGATCCCAAAAACACAGTATTGCTGTAAGAGCTAGAGGTAGGAATGGTGTGATAAGGCACACAGATACCTGCATAGAAATTTAGTATGAGGGCTTCCTGAGCTGTTTTGCCATGTGTCATTCCAGAAAGCTGCTCCGAGGGGCTTTATCTACTCCTCTTTGTTATCTTCTCCTCGCAAGAATCCTTCAGCTGGAGTGCTCTGACTCTGGCTCCTATAGTGGAGAGACAGATAATTCGTAAGGTTGGCAGCAGAGGTACCATAGGATAAATGTCCAGAGAAAGTATTAAGAAGAAAAAAATGAACTATTGTAAGGTTTTGATAGACTCTTTTTGAAAGAAACTTTTTTTGAGAAAGGTTGGTGTCAAAGATAGCAGCAACACTTTGGCAGAGAAGAAAGAGGAGCCAGTGACTGGTTTGTCAGCTTTTGGTCATTTATTGGTCTTTTATGTATTCCAGACAGAAAACTCAAATATTGTGAATATCTTAATGGAAAAGGGAAGGCACTGAAAGGAAAATGAAAGATCGATTATTTATTACATAATATACTTACTACATTTTGACTGGTAAGATCCCTGTTGTTCAAGTTGCCAATGATTTCCCATGATAATACTCTAGTTGGATTTAATTAAAGTTTGGTTGAAGTTTGTAAGAATTTGGGGTGAAATTTGCAGTGTAGAGCTCTGAGCTAAAAGTTTTGGCAAAAAATTGTGGAGTTGTTTGAAGCCAATGTTTTTACTGAACTTTTAAAGTCTCCTTTTTTTGTCTTACGTGAAATGAAAAGCCTTAGAAGTTTACAGGCCACCTCCCGTTGGAAGGCCTCAACTTTCTGCTGAGATAGCTGACTTGAAAGCTCATGGAGTCCTTGCGCACTTCAAGATCTACTGATGAAAAAGAACAGGTTATAACTGAGACTGTCTGAGAAGGTATCCATCCAACTTAGGTTTTCCTCTGTGTATAGGATTAAAGCTATAATGAATGTAATGCAATTATGAATGGCTCTTGGGTACTTGGCTTGTGACACAGCTAATGAAATTGGAGGTGCAGAGCACTCGGCTGCAACCCAGGGCAATTTGTTATGCAAGGCACAGCTTGAAATAGTTATTCTTCTGGTGTCTCTGGTGGTTGTGTCTCCTCTAGTGCATGATGAGGAATGGAATCCTTAATATCAGCTTACAAAGTTTTGAAGCAAAAGTCTTGATTTTCTGCACCTCAGTGACAAGAACTTGAAACTGCACATGTATTTCTAATTTCTTACTGATATCAAGTATTGCCTGATATCTCCTTGGCATTGTTCCTTCAATTTGGACAGTGAAATCAGTTTGTTGCTTGCAGCCCCTCAGAGACTTACATTAAGATACCGGAGGCCAGTTATGTTTTTCAGTATGATTCAGTTACTAGTGCTTCAGATCTTCTGTTAACAGTTCTCTTGTTCTTGCCTAGGCACTGTAGGATCTCACTGGTTTTGTAGAAAGATGATTAATTACAGTGAAAGTAATTAACTATGAAATGGCATTATGGAATACACGCAATTCCAAGTGAATTGTCTCAGTTATTCAAGCTTCTTAGTGAAGCACAACTTTAATGATCAGTGTCAATAGATTTTGCTGGTGTAAGAAGTAAACTTACAAACAAAGTGAAAAAATGTAACTAAACTCAGAAGGAAAGATGAAGTCACAAGCAGTAACCTCAAAAAGTTTAAACTTTTGGCAACGTTGTAGGCCAGGTAAAAGCAAGGTCCTTTTACATGAAGTGTCAAACACCTTTGATAGGAAGTGTTTGTATCTGAGCTACTTATAAGTGAACTTGAGTGAATTATTTTATGCAGTAGCTCATTGAATATTCACATCGGCTGACACAAGAGCTTTCTCAGTTGTATTAGTGAATGGCTGAAAGACTCGGCAAAGGGTGACAAATGTCAGGCCTGAGCTGAGCTAAAACATCTGTAGAGATGTTATGGAAAATGATGATAACTTTTGTCCTTTTAAACCCTTTCCCTAGCAAACAGGATGAGAAAGTACAGTGTGTTGAAACAGCCTGAGGATCCTACAGTGCACCTACCAGTACAAAAAGAGAAGTTAATTCAAAAGGAGATGAAGACTGGCAGAAGAAAAGATGCCTCAGCCTGGAAAGGAGTGGAAATCCTCACCCTGTGGAGGAGGCAGGTGGACACAGAGGAAAGGAGCATGAGCTGGCAACTTCCAGAAAACAGTAGGTGCACGTTTACAGGTTTTTATTATTGGGCAAGAGGGAGCTGGGGACACTGAGAGGAGCAAATCTGTTTCTCTTTCACAAACACAAAAGCATGTAAAACAAACATACAAAAGTGCCTTGCAGCAGACAAAAGAGCAGGAGGGAACAGAGAACGGTTTCAGCAGTGACTTTGTGCACAGGTGAGAAGTTGTCTTCAGTCTCTCTCTGCACAGCAGTCACCCTGCGACAGCACAACAGTTTCTGGCTATTTAATTACCAGGAAAATATTGACAGGCTGGAGGATATTCTGTGAAGAGGAATAATTACTTTGAGAGAGTTGAGAGGAAAACTGACTTAAGCTGGAGGCCTGGAAGGAAGGAGGGGAGGGAGGTGGATGACAAAACACACATCAGGCCACCAGACCTGGGTCTGTTCTAGAGAGGAATATCCTCTTTAGATCCAGTCTGTATTTTCTTCACTGCATGCTAATGTGAAATTACTTGCAGCTTTTCAATACCCTTCCTACTTGCTTTTCTGTCATTGCTGCACCTGTTTGAAAGTGTCTTGAAGATGAAGTTATTTCCTAGAGGAATTCTTGTACGTTTTTCTCCCAGCAGTTCATCATTCTTATCTGCTATATTCAATGTCAGGAGGACGATGTGTTTGGTTTGGGTTTTTTTTTTTTTTACGTATACTGAGCAATTTAAACTACTCTTTCTCATTTTTATTTTTGGAGGTTTAGTTATTAACTAGCTCCTGCTGACTTCTGGTGTCTAACCTTTCTGGAAGTTTTTTATTTGTTTATCTTTTTATTATCATCCAGATACTAGGTTTTTTCAGAGAATCTGTTCCTGAATTCTTCTCTCAGTCTTTACTTAACTGAAAGGATGCAATGGAACCAATTAATGCATTTCAAGTCCCACTTTCTGCATCAAAAGAAAGCAGAATATTCTGCTAATTCCCTCAGCTATTTAGGAAACAAAGGAACTGAAGACCAAACGCAAGTTGTGTGGAGTATGTCCTAGTATGACACATCCACCCAGATGTTCATTCATCAAAATGCAGACATCCATCACATGAGACACATGTCAAGACAGGCAGTAAGCTGCTTGCATTTCATGTCAGTGCTTGAATGTCCTGCCCATGTTATGGGTATCTTCCCTAGCAGCGGCACAGAGATCACGTTATTCCTTTTCCATACAGAAATCCTTTTCACGTATGGAAATTTTTATTGGTTCCCCTTCACTGCTCTGAGTACCGAACAGTCATGCATCATGTCCCCATCCCATGTGTATCTTTCTTACAAACTGGAGGATATTGCCAACTGCCTCTTATTATCATCAATCCTTTTTCTGCAGAACTGTCAGCTGCCTAATTGCACCTCATCTCACAGCTGGGTAGATGATTATTACAGACTATATGTAGGAACTTTATTTGTCCTTCTTTTTTCAGTCTATTCCTGTAACTTCTCAAAAGTATTCTGAATTTTGTCCTAAATAGGCCTAGAAATATATATACAAAATGCACATTCAGAAGGAGAACTTTGAGATGATTCCTCGCTGCAGAACAATCTAGTGGAGTCATCGTTAAGGGGAAACGGAAGGCCCAACAGTGAAGCAAAGAAACACTCCGCAAACCTAATTAACCAGGGAGAATGTTTGATGAAATGACATTTCTAAGTAAAGAGTTATATCAAAAATAAGTTTAAAAAAAATGGCAGCAGTAACAAGACACATCATCACAGGAGAAAAATCAAAGCTGCAGTCATCTGCATTTTTAGATTATACCAATTGGAAGTTAAGGAAACAGAAATAAAGGCTCAGTTGTTAATGGAATGTGCACTTGGAATGAATCAAGATAGGTGTGAAAATATCAGGGACAAATGACATTTCTGAGAAACCTACATATATTGGCCTTGTTAATGAAGTTTGAAGTCATGGTAACACTTTTCTGCTTCATGAGAGTTTGCTTGCAATGTCTTTTCTAATTGTAATGTGGTCAACCTTTTTAGCAAACAGACATGGGAGGAAAAAAAGCCCTCTGTCTGTTCTTTGGCAGCAGTGGAGATCCTCCAAATTATAGTAGTCTGAGAGGACCAAGCTATGTCTCTGCCAAACCTTATGCCACATAGTAAAGAGCTTTCTTCTAAATGAATAGAATATACAAGAAAACCCATTGATTTTTTTACCCTAAAGATAAATGTATGTGACTTCACTTATGTCTACTGAACCACTGATACTGGTGTAACTTTACTGCACAAAGTATGACCGACGCAATCAGTGTCCTTTAGCTGAAAAAGGAGGGGGAAAAGTCTTCTGAAAGAAATCATCATATGAGGTTGAGGTCACCACTGATATCTACAGGAGAAAAGGAAGGATGAAGTGAGGTGTTTCTTGGCTTGCAATTCCTAATTTATAGGGCTAAAGGCTGTTTATTGTTGGCAGAGTTATTAGTTGTTTTCAAGCTATTTGATTTGTTGTGATTTGGGGTTTGTTTGTGCTTGGGAGGGAAAGGCATCATTATATTAGACATAGTAATTGGTGAGGAAGAAACAAATTAATGTGTTATGGAAAGGCTGTTTCTTTTGTAGAGGCGCTACTTGAGGAGGGATTTACTTGTGCCCTGGAAGGCAAGCTCCAGATTTACCCTCCACTGCAGCTTTTGTTTCTCTTTCCTCCTGTGAGTGTGTGAGCAGGCTTGGAAAACACAGCTCCATTTCACCTGATGCAGCAAAGCACCGAAATATTATCACCTGAAGAACAGAGATAGTTCTCGGATGCCAGAGATGTCAGTGGAGAGATACTTGTGGTATCAGAGAGATGCTGCCAGAAGAGGGAAGGCTTTAAATACAGGTATAGTTTTCTTTTAACAGAAAGCAACAAGAAGTATTTTCTCAACTGGGGAGGAGTAACTTGTGCCTAAAGCCTTGAGGGCAGCACAGTAGCAGCCTAAAAAATTATTAAAAGCAAACAAAGTCCAGTAGCTTCCAGAGCTATTTACCAGCTAGGACCAGGTGGGCTGGAGTGCTTGTTGTCCTGCAACTGATAAGGACTGAAAAGTGGAAGAGATCTTTTGGGGATGTGTGCGTGTAGCACTGCAAATCCCTCTGTACCTTTGAAGCACTGCTTTTCATTATATCCACTCTGAGATGCTTTCACCCTCCCTTTTGCAAGGGTATGTGGAAAGATGTGAGTGTACCTGCTTTGTTTACGTCATCTGATATGGGATATTATAAATTCAAAGGGAACAATAAGCAACAGAGAAAGAGATAAACAAGCACAAAAACATATACTGGGCAGACTAGTGAAAAAGGACACAATATCCAAGACTAAAACTCATCAGCCCCTAGTTGATGCGCCACAAAAACTACAGGCATAGCCCCGAAAAGGTTCCACCTGGACTTTGTAACTGATCAGAGGGAAAGAAGATTAATGGGAGCATTACTCAAGGGGCAACTGTGGGACTATACAAAAAATTTTTAAGGAAATATCCCTGACTTATGTACACTTCAATACTAATGTGTCACCATGAATAACACTAGCCATGAACAGGTGTATCTGATCGAAGATGTCTTGTAGATGCTTGTGCCATCAATAGCAACATATATTTGTAGGAATTACCATGCATTTACACCTAAAGTGACTCTGGCCCACCCTTTGATTGAGCTCTCCTTCAGAAGGAGCTAATAAATCAAGAGAAAGGGATCAGGGTCTGCTGGTGTGGGTGTGCTGCTCATTTTGAGTGCATCAGCCTGTGGCCTCTGCAGTGAGGGAACAGAAAAAGATAGCAATTACCTGAAACACGGTGCTGTTCTGTGTGTGCTGGAAAGGGCAAGGCGAAGGGAACAGTGAAACCCAGCCATTGCTGTAGCGGATTGAACGCTGAGCAGTTCTGTTTTTCAAAAGGACAGGGGATGGTTGGAGAGACAGGTCATTCCCAAGTGACAGTGGGATGTGACGGTCCCAGATTTAGCTTTTCCCGCCTTACACAGCCCTACAATGCTGTATCACCATGCTTTGAACCCCAGGGTGTACAAAACACAGATTGATCTTATGCTGTAAAATATCGCTGGGGTTGGCTTTCAATACAGCCACCAGAAGTATACAGGGCACTTGGGATATTTTGAACTGGAAAGACATATTAAAAATGACACCTCATGGTGCTCTTGGGCCATTTTAGGCTGCAGGCTAGCAGAAAGGGCACCAGATCTTCCACGGAGTGTAGGAAAACAGCTGCAAGATATGAAAGATTCCTCACATTGATGTGTAAACATTATTTTACATGCACAAGGACATTTCCCTTTGTCTTTACAGAAAACCACTAACTAAACCTTGGCACCCCTTGGGATTACTCTCTGTTGTGGAGAACAGGAAACCTCACTGCTGGTAAAGGCAGCGGTAGGTTTTGCATATATTTCTTTCTTTTTTCCATTTTCTCAATTTTTGGTCTTAAGAACCCTGTGCTGGAATTGCTGCTGGTGTTGGTGAAACTGCTCCATGTTAACACTGTGCTTTGGCCTGAGGCAATTCTAACAGAAAACAGCCCTGTGGCTAATAAATCAATCTTCAGAGTGTATTTATGCACTATTGAAATAAAAGCAGGACTGTAAGCTGTCTATTTTTCCTGCTGAAGAGCTGGCCTGAGCTGGGTAAGCGGGGTGGCTGTCGCCCATGCTGCGGTGACCCGACCCATCGAGAAGGAACACAGCTTTGTGCCATGTTCACACAGGTGATTTCTTCCAGGAACTGGGGGACACCAGCGGCTACACTTGTACTGCCGAAACACAGTCCCTGATCCGTTTCCTTATTTTACCATTTACAGGGTAAAATACTGTTGTGTTCTTCTGAACCTTGGGAAAAGCAAACTGGGGCAGTGTGTGTGAAATCTCTGTGTACGTTCAGGCATGCATTTGCCATCCTGGAGCTAGATTCATCTACATTGTCTGACGTTACCTTGCAGTGAGCTGGACGTAAATTGAGAGTTAAGCATAGCTGTGGGCAACTAGCTTTTTGTGCACAATTGCAGTAATAATTTAGAGTAATTTCTTTTGCTGTTTTGTTATGTCAGGTTTTTAACATTTGTAAGCCATTTAAAATGAAAAAGACACATATGGGGAGTTTGTTATAACCATGCCTCAAGATGCCATTTAGAATAAATGTGATACTCCAGCCTAGCACAAACCTTTCACAGGGAGGACATAAATACACTTTATTAAAACAGGAGATGTTCACAGTGAAGACCAACATTAAATAACTGCAGGAAGCAACATAAAAATCACTTCTTTCAAAATTCACTCATTTTGGTGAATGCACAGCCCCCACCCTGGCATAATTTTGCTTGAAGCGCTGGATACTGAACTGAAGAGAAGCCATCTAAGGGGAAAAAAAAAAATGAACTGTCAACTGTGTATGAAAATCAGAGTTCATTACTTAATGACTCAGCACTTTTATACTGTAGGGGATGCTTCAAGATCTGGAATTGACTGGGAAATAAGTGGTGTCTGAGTTTATTTGACTTAGGCTTCTTTTTCTAAACAAATATACTATACCAAAAAAAGTGTCTTGCAAGGGACTAACTGGCTATGGTGTAGAGTGGGATCTTATTTCCTTACGGGCTTTGGTTCGGCCCTTCCTTTTATCACTCGGAAGCCTACTCTCAGAACTGCAAGACGTTTACATTAGTGAAACATGAAGGAAGAACATTTCAGTCAATAATTAAATGGCATTACAAGCTCATTTAGACACAAAGCTAAGAAAATTTTTATTCCTTTTTTTTTTTTTGGTTTTGCAAAATCTCCTAATAGTGCTGTGAATGTGGGAGGTGGGTCACAGAAAATGCCAATGAAACTCCCCCTAACATCTGTTCTGTGATTTATATGCATGTTATGGAAAATTGGTCTTAAGTCTTCATGTTCTTCTAGTTTCCAGGTAGACTTTGCGGGGGGGGGAGCTTTGCAGTGATAGAAGGGTTTAGATCGTGAAACGGAGCAGTTCAGTTCAATCTGGTCCCTGTTAGTTTTGGAACTTTCAGTGAAGCCATTAAATGAATTACATGAGACACTGGAAGGAGAATTGTACATCAGCACCTCATTCCTAATGATTTGTAAGATTTACAGTAAAACAATACCAATGCTAATAAATTGTGTCCTTTCTGAAGACGGTAGCCATAGTTTTATATAGATTATTTTACAGCAAGAAGCAATTTTTACATAAAGTAGCCTGCACGTGAAAAACTTGTAGTAACACTGAGAGTAAAAAGGAGTATAATTCAGAAAATGGGGTTATAGTTTGTGGGTCAGGCTTGGCAAGTTGTGAAGTTACAGCATTGCAGTGGATGTGGCAGTAGCAAGGCTGATCAAAGGAAATGCAGCAAAAATGTGCAAGGCTGCAAACAAAAACAGCAAGTCCACCCCTGAGCTGGAAAGAGATTGAGTTTCAGAAAGCGAAAGATAGTCAAAACAGAAATGGTGTGGTCTTAGAGCAAAGGGCACATGGATGAGATGGAGGGGAATATGCTAAAAATAAGTGATGACAAAAGGATAAATTGGTCCAGACACCTCAAGACAACCGGGAACGCGTAACTTGGGTGCAGTCTGTTCAGATGTGAAGCAGGAGCTGGAAGATAAGGGAAATACAGATAACAAGTGACATGAAGCATTCCCCTCCTCTGCTCTCAAGGATGACAGGAGTACAACTGTGACAGCTGGGACCAGGACTCAGTGAGAGGAGCACTGTGGGCATCTGCCAACGCTGGTGCTGCTGGGCCAGATCCTTCCCCAGGGAGCTGGAACCTGTGGTGGCCACAGCTGCGGAGCAGGACAAGGGGAGAGATGTACCATGTGCCTGAGAGCCACCAGATTTAAAGGCTGCTTTCCCCCATTATCTCCCTCAACTCCATTTTCTCTCCACAGCAATGAGAATTCATGTGTTCGTGGCAGATCCTTCCCAATTTCTTGACTCAACCTGCCAAGTGTCAGAGGGAATTTGTGGCATCGCGGAGGAAATGGGAATTAATCCTGAAATGCATCTTGTCACAGGGTAATTGGTGTCCTTTCTTCCAGCTGGCACTAGGGATCTCTCTGTCCCTAACACATGATTGCATAGTAACGACCACTTTCTATCCTTGTATTAGGGGGTCACCAAATAATACCGTGTTTGGGGGATCTGGCAGTGACCCCAGTGTACTCTGCATGACCAGAGTTGAAGAATGTGCCTTGAGTGTTTGGGAAATCTTCTCTAAACTCTGATGCAATGAATTCAAAGTAAATTATAACTGGTTTCCTTTTGTCAGGTACTAGAGTCTGATTCTGGCATGGTTTAGGGTGCAATTATTTCCTGTACTTCAAGAAGTCAGACTGTTCAGAACACTAACCTGACACCAAAACTTTGCTCCATGAAAAATACTTAGTGTTTGGGCAGAGCCCATACAGGAGGCTATTGAGTAATCTTGCAATGAACACCCAGTGATATTTTTCAGATTTTGGAAAGCGAAGCCTGTGGCATTGGGAGTGTTACTTCATGTGAGCGCACCTCGAGGTTCAGCTTGTCTGCTTTGCTTCTAGTGTTGCTAGCAGCGAGGGCAGACGGGAAGGACAGTATGGCTCTTCTGAAACAGAGCATCCCCTTGTCAGAGATCTTGGCATTGCTTCCTTGTTCCTCCGATACAGTCTGTGTCATATTTAATCGGCAGGATCCTGACATTTTGGCTTTTTTTTTCCACTGTCACTACCAGAGGACAGAGGATCACAATCATTGCTTTGCACAAAATCAGTGATGATGCCCGTCACATTGGTTTGAGGGGCAACTGGTCCCTCACCAGCTGCAAACAGCCCTAAATTGACCCTAGGATTTATCTGCATAATGATCGTATCCATTTTGTGCTGAGAAGTTGGTAGCAGCCTTTTTGGATGATAACTGCCTTTGTGGGCCTTTCTGTGCACCTTATTAACTTTATAAAACACATGCAGCAGATTATATTCTGTGCTTGTAGCCTCAAGCTGGATGGCTTAAGACACAAGTAGTTTGTGTTTTAACATATTTGGCCTTTTATATGCTTTGGAAGATTTATGATTTTCAAGTATTCACAGAGCAACATGTGTTTTAGTCTAATCAGGGAAACAAGTAATTATTTTTCTCAACAATGGAACAGTGATTTGAGTGTGTTTTCACAGCATAAAAGGCACCTTGATAAGCCCAATTAGAGAAATACTTGTATGCTAATAGCCTACATTTGTTCACATCTCTGGTCTTGTAGGGAAGGCCGCTCTGTTTTAAAACAATTTTCTTAAAGAAATAGTCTCTGCCCTCTCATCTGTTTGGGGGATTTCAAAAAGGAAAGAAAACTGTGGTGTTTCTCACTGCAGAGAAGATTTTTCCTGATTCTGACTGAGCTCATTCCAGAAGCTTGATCTGACTGACAGCCACCCCAGATTGCTACGGTGCTTATTGCTGTTGGTATCTAGATGCAATCGAGACTGGAGGCTTGACGACAGTCAAAGGTACTAGAGAGGAAATCTCCGATGACTCAAGTCACAGCAGCACTGGCATGGGCAGAGTCAATGAAAAGCATCAGATTACTTAAAAGGCTAAACAGGACCGTGGCCTTGAAGAGGCATTTTCTAGCACTGTTCTGAAGCTAGAAACAGATGAAGGTATGCACTTCACGTTACCAGTGCTACTCTGAAGTTTTCCAGCAAGCACTTTGTGTGCAAAGTACGGTGGCTTTAAAGTGGATTTTAGTGAGAGAGTCAGTGAGGTGTTTAGATAGATGATTCATAATAGGCTGTATGAAGAACCAAAACATTAAAAAAAAAAAAAAAAAAATCAAAGTGGGCATTTATTTGTGAGATT
>Ga0065711_1035967_pt1 | contig 21602 bp, 21 predicted proteins | sample Hoacrofraction12_FD_59098 | JGI IMG/M metagenome (GOLD analysis project Ga0065711, IMG submission 59098) | Hoatzin crop microbial communities from Cojedes, Venezuela - Epithelial fraction 12 v2 (version 2) | ecosystem: Host-associated > Birds > Digestive system > Esophagus > Crop | place... | reverse complement strand
GGGGGGGGGGGGGGTGCGGCGGAGCAGTGTGTGGAATTGTGCAGCAGCACATCTCTGTGCTGAGAAAGCAAATAGGTTTTCTAGATCTAAATCAACTTCTTGTCCTGAAAAAGCATTACATATATTGTGGTATTTCTCATGCCCTACACAAAAACCACACAACCCAAGCAAACATCTTTCTTCCTCCTTACTTTAACAGGGATCTGAACTTTTGGGCTATAAGAAGTACAGGACACATGGTGAGGAGAACAGTACTTGCTGCGAGACTGTGCAAGTAAAACCATTAATTAAACTGAGTTTAATTACTCCAGTTTAATTAAAGAAATTTAGCATGTGTTAGCCTTTTTACGTCCCAAATGAACAGATATTTCTAGTCTTTCACATCATCAAAATTAAACTATCACGCACATTATTTCCGAGTACAGAATCATGCAGGACTGGAAGAACCTCACAGTTACTCAGTCCAGGACACACCTGAGGGGCTGTATTACACAAGTAAACTTTCCAAGCATTGACAACAAGCACCTACACCTTCCTGCGCTCATAAACAAGCACAGAAAATGGCATGATGGATAGGAGAGGAAATGTTAAACAAAAAATTAACTTACACAATAACTACATTTTATTGTATTCAGAATGCAAATTCTCCATGACAGCACTGCACAAACCAGTCCTGGATGAGTTTGGGCTTATCCTCAACAACATTAGCCAGTGCTTTGATCAAGTCTATCATCCTGCAGCCTGGCAGAACATGTGAGGTTGCACCCATCCACCCTAGCTCTGACACAGCAGGTGTGTTATTGTGGACTGGCTGTCCTTCTTGGGCCATTTGTGACTGCCTGCTAAAGGACCACAAGTTGCTTATTAGCTGAGGAATTGGGCACTGGAAGACTTTTTGGCGTTCAGCATACTAGCAAATCTGTCTATGAGATGTTTTGATGTAGCTGCACCGATTGCCTGATGGACTTAGTTCCCCATTAATCCATCCGATTTTGATATTACACATCAATAAGTCACCAACTTCATTTCTTACTGAGGCTTAATGCATTAAACCATTACCTACAAATGAAAGAAAACAGTACAAATACGCATATATAATACATATTGAGCACTAACTGTAACATACCTACACATGATTTAAAATGAACTATGCTTACTGCTCATAAACATAGCAACTTCTCTTAAATCAAGCACTTTATTCCAAGGTGAGGAGAGAAGGAATATTAAAAGTTTTTTAAAAATATCTAATTTGATACCATAAATACTAATTATTTTCATTTTTTTTTAATCAAGCAGCATTGTTACTGTCAATGTTACTTGGGTCCCTAACACTGTATTTCCACATTTTGAAGTATTAAGATTTATTTTAACAGTAAATTATGAATTTTCTGATATGCAGTACTTGTTTCGGGGATAACTAATATCCCTAGTTGTGATTTTTTTTTTTTTTTTTGCTCTTAAACGATTGCAAGCACGTCAGCCTTAGCTGCATCTCACCAAAGGGGTTTATCTAGCAGCATGAACAAAAACATTCAGTGAAATCTTGTATTCAGATTTTTTCTAGTGGGATTATTTTGATGAGAATATTTGTTACTGGATTTTGTAACTGAATGGACAGGGATTTTGCTGTATTATCAGTATTGCCTTTTTCTACTATAAAACTGGTGGGGGGGAAGGTTTTTATGATGGAAAGCTAACACAGCTACAAGTTCAGAACACTAATGAGTCCCAAATGTCCTGCAACACCGTTCTGCTTGTTAGTCTTATCATTAAACAGTCTTGCTGGAAAGCCTTCATATTTGCTTCCAATTGCCATCAGCATATGAAAAATATGCTCGTGGTTCTTTCATTATCCTCCCAGACACTGTCTCTCCACCAGCTTCGCCACAGAAGCTGAAGGATGGGGCAGACCTGAGGCAGAATAACGCTCATCGGCCAGACTGGAGCATGGTAAAAACCAAAAAACAAATGAACAAAAAAGAAAATCACACCACATCTCATGCTTTGCAAACAACGTTTGTAGTAAACCTCGTGCTAGATCGTTTGTAGATGACCTGATTCTGCAGCCCTTGCCCTGTGAGGAAGGGCTGAGGCAGCTGGGCTTGTTCAGCCTAGAAAAAAGCTGCTTCAGAGAGTCAATGTCAGCCATGCCATCCTTACACTGAGGTTATTCAAGAGGTGGAGCCACGTCCTTCCAACACAACATGCCTTTAGCAATACCTATGACTGCATTAGCGATTACCTTCACAAAAAGTGATCAACTTCATAAAAGTACATCAATTGAAAGCGATGCTTATAAAGAGCACAGATAACCAGACAAGAAAAACCACGCAGAGGCCTTGCCTAAAGAGGTACACAAGGAACAAAAAAGCAGACAACCTTCTTTGACTGCAGGGAATTTAGAGGCAGAGAAACAAGATGACTTTACCAGGCTCACAGCAGTGACTAACGGGGCTTGAGCATCACCAGGACTGCTGGCATCCCCCCGGAGCACTTCAACCCACCCAACCAGGCACAGCCAGGGGATACTTCCTAACAAACAGTACAGGTGAGGCCACACTACTGGAGGCAGGGGAGAGAGAACATGTGCTGCTCTGTGCCACTTGATGATAGTGCTAGAGAGCGGCCCTCACCTGTTTTATTTACCATTACAATTGCTTTACTGACTACCGTAGGTGCAGGTTCCCCCTCAGCATATCCAGCCTTTAAGTTCCGAGTTCTCTTCCTTCTCTACCCTGTCTTGGGTTACATTTTTTTCTGCAGTCATTAAATGAAGAACGATTACAGAAGCATACAAATAAATTCCGTAAGCACGTAAGATTGTAACACAACAACATTTGGTTTCCTCCTTACTACAAAGTTGCATTGCTTGCTGCTAATCTTCTGCAAACCTCGCTTTCCGTTATCCAGTTAAGTGCAAATCTTAGCTAACTTCTGCTTATAAAGAATTTGCATTTACAAGAACTTTGCTATCATTCATATGGTGAAGTCTACATCGTGATTTGCACGCAAGACTCATAGGAACTGCATAACCTAGCTCTCGATGTCACTGTATCTCCTGAATCCAGCCTTCAACCTAACTCATGTTAGATGAAAACAAATCTTAAAATATTCCATCCAGCGCCAGCACAGCATCTTTAAGCAGCACCACCTTTCTATCGCACTTCATTTCTCTCTGCATTTAAGGCAACACTGTCAGAAATCATTCAGCATTTTTCCTTCATTCCAGCCTTTTCCTAAAAACACACAAACCCAGCAAATTAAATAGAAATGGAGTTGTCAGAAGTGAAGCAAAATAGTGAGTTTGCCAAATAAACCATCAGATATTTAATCAAATGAAAACCACTTAACCATTTCTGATAGAACCTCCACACTACACATGCTGTATCCCATTATAGCAAATGAAAACCTCTATACAGCAGTATTAATGCAGTTACATCTATGTTAAAGATTAAGGAAGCGACAGCTATAGAAATTAGAGACCGTTAATAAAACACTTGTACAAAGCTCTCCAAAACGCATCCAGCGTCCTCTGGGAGCAAAACACAGATAGCAAGCTTCAAGTTTGAATGGGGTGTATTCGAATCTATAGCTTTGGCATACATTAATCAGCATTTTAACACTTACAACTCCTGTCATGGGAGGAAAAAAAATAACAGTATGCTGAGCTATTGCATGAGAAACAGGAGCAAAGAAGAAAGCACAGCACAACTAAACTAATCCCAAAGAACCTTGGGAACCAGCTCAGCTTAGCTATAGGCAGGGATGATAATTCTTGCTACCCTCATACAGACTGTCTTCTTGGAGAGCTTAATGCTGCCTTTGCTAAAGACCACCACTGAACTGACTCTGAGACCAAACACTAAGAGGGCAGTATTTTCATAAGCAGGTTGGGAGTTACCTAGCAGAAACACATAAGCTGGAAAAATGTATTTTTAAGTTCTGCATTTTGCAACAATAAATTAAAGGCTTGAAATATCAGGAAGTGTTCCCACATGCACACAATTGTATATCAAGGTAGAGGGCAGGAAAAAAAAAATCTTAACCTCCAAAATCAGATGAGGATTGATGACACCTTTGATTCTAACAAGGATTAGGAAAGGCAGTCAGACTTCATTAAGAGTGGCCTTAAACTGACCTTCCGTGCACACAAGTGACAGCAGCACAAGTACACAGGAACAAAGTGTCACAGTTTGATTAATATGCAATGCTTTACATCTTCTTTAGCTTACATCCAAGGTTTCAGTACACTCTGGGGTGGTTTCTATTAATTGATCTCCTTTTAAAGCAAAACCAAATCTCTTTCATGCACCGACGCAACTTTGCCTTTGACAATACCTGCTTCAGCAAGGGGTACAAACAGATGTAACTATTACCCGCACATCCAAAAAGTGCATTTCTGCTCAGCTCACTTCTCTGACAGAGCCCAGGTGCTCTATCCTGCTAATTACAGACTACTAAATCACAGAAAGAAACAGAGGTGACTGCACACTGTTAAGGAGGATTTTAATGTACATGTGATAAAAGATATCTAACCCTGTCTCTGCTTCTTTAGGAAGCCACGTCCACTATCAAAGTCCACGGACTTCTCAAACCTCTCATTCAACTCCCAACCAACGTTTTTCCAGGAGACATTTGGAGAAGTACACATGTCCATCTCACTGCCTTTGGCAACTTCTTCACTTCCACAGCTTTCCCCTCATCTGAAGAGCACCTGAACTTTATTTCCTTTGACAACTTCTCCATCCATTGCACTGGAAGCTTGTTGCAAAGGCCTCTAACTTGCAGATTTGCCTCAAGTCACCATCCCAGCAATCCTATCCATGGCAAGCAATTATCTAGAAAACCATTTTATATGGTAACATATAATCCTTAAGCAACATACGATCCTGAAGTTTAAGCAACAGCAAGTTTCCAGCTTGTTCCAGATGTTTTATTCTCAGTTCATACCTGGTGTTAAGCATCTAACACTGCTAGCACCCTTTAAAATCTCTAGACGACCTTTCCCTCCTCTCCCCCTGCCCTCTCCCAATATCCTTTTACCTGCTTCTGGCAGCATTAACTGTACTCATCCCACACACAACAGCAGGGAAAAATATTTCATGGATCAAAGCATAGACTTAAATTCCACATCACTGACAATCTTCAGAGTTAGGCTAAGGGTTTAACGAAAGGCTACAAACACAGTACAAGACAAATAGCCATTTCTTATAAGCCTCTTTACCGTGCAAGGTCCCCATTATCCTTCTCCAGCAGCAATAAATTTCTGTGGGAATTAAACATCTCAAACTACCCCATCGATCAGTATAACACTGTCAGATGCTGCTAAGCACTGCCTCAAGGGAGGGTGCTGTGTTTCCAAAGTCCCCTTATCACCAGCAACTGGAAAAACCCTACATTTCCAAGCAACAGTGAACTTTCAGAAAAGCCACTCTGCCTCAGTGCCATATTATTTTACGCTATGTTAAAAGCGGCAACAACAGTTGATCATCTTTTCTCTCTGTGCCTTCCCCCCCGCCCCCCGCCCCGTTCCTATTCTAGTCATGACCTTGTGCACTTCACCAGTATATTAAATGTTATCAGACAGTTAACAGCCCAAGAGAGGCTGTTACCACTCAAATACCAGAAAATCCAGACACAACATCTCAGTACGGCAACCCCTCTCTCATGTTTTAGTATCCTGAATTCAATAAATGACTTCTCAGGTCAAAGACCTCAGGGTTTTGCTCATCATTGTCCTAAACATGCCATCTCTCTTCTCAAAGGTCAGAGGGGGGAGCCCAGCAAGGGAATTTCTGCCACCCAAATTTCACTTGAATTTTTGCCATTTTAGAACATAAAGTCTTGGCAAACGCTTTCTGAACACAACTGGATTTTCTTGACAGTTTTTGATTTAGTTTTTGAAAAAAGTTATAGTCAGATACTCTCATTTCAAAGACTAGTGCAGATAATTAAAGAAAGGGCTCATTTACTCCTAAGTAGCTTGCAGAAAACTTTCTTCCCAATACATGGCCTTCCTCTCCTCCCCCTCCTTTCTTCCATAATCACTATTTGTAATTTATTGTATGTGCCTAATTAAATGTGGGATGCAACTGATCTTAAGTCTCAAATTTCAACTTCTCTTGGTATTTGTACAAATTGTTCTCATTTTATAAATTAATTGACCTAAAGCGTGAAGATACTAAATCTTCTGCTGATTAGTACGGCCTAATATAACTATTGCAGTATTCACTGTTGTATAACAGTATTTTCATTTCATAGCCATACTTCCAACATCGCATGAGGAAACAAAGTGGGAGAAAAGAAGTGAGACAGTTGCCTCCCAAGAAGCCAGGTGAACATAATCTTAAAAGAAATAGAATGAAAAAAAAACACTAGCAGAATCCATCGAGATGAGAAACAGTATATCCAGTACGTATATAAAAAATATAGAGAGAGTATATATAAAACAGTATATCTTGATAAAAAAATGCTAGCAAAAATCCACTAAGATGAGAAACAGTATATCCATGGCCAACTACTTTGTATGTTAAATCTTGTCTGCAGGGTGAAGACAAGGCAAGAAAATCAGTGTTTTTCCTGTTGTCTTTCTCTTCTGTGCAACTTTCCTGTACCAGTTATTACACACAAAAAAAACTTCATATACAAAGGGCTGTTTTTAAAAAATCCAACATTAGGTTAGAGGGAAAAGAAAAAGACAAATAAAGATATTTAGTAATAGCAAATGATTTAAAACCAGGCTCTCTTTAGAAAACACTGGCCTATAAAACAAGTCAGTCATAGGGGCTCTTCCCCTCAAACACTCACACCTCATTTCAAAGTTATCATCCCTTCTGTTTTATTACTTTTCACACCAGATAGGTAAAATGAGATTTCTTGGGTGTGGCACTTTCAACAGCCAAATTTGCAGGGACAGCCAGGTTTTGTTCTGGTTTTCAATAAGCTGTGGGAGTAGCACTGGGGAAACAGGGCTTCCCCCTCGCTGGTGAGCTGCAGCCTCACCATGCTCTGCTCCCACGCACACCGCGGGGATCACTGCACCCACAGGGCGGTCTCGAGCAAACAGCAGAGCTTGCCTGCTCCTGGGATGCACCAGACATAGGTTCATGCACCCATGGATGGAGCTGCACCCAGAATCCCTGCTTTTGGAAAAGTGCTTTAGCCAGCAAGCGGAAGGCAGAGCACTCCCACCTCCCAAGCCTGAGCCGTCACACCACTGCAGCCACGGTGCCCTGTGCTGCTGGGCAACAGCAGACACACCACGGCATGCTGGCAAGGCCCGGGCCCCCATGCCTTGCTGGTGCATCCCCGAGAGATGTTCCCAGTGCCTGACACCGAGACACCTAGCCAACGCCTTCGCTGCTGTAGATGCGCACAGTAACACAACGCCAGGCTCCAAAGCCACGTCCGGCAGACAAAGAGCAGCTCACAGGCTGTTGAAACACTCAGGCACTTAGGTGCTCATTTTGTAGGGCGCTCTGTCAGACTTTAGCACCTACGTATAGTTGGTCCAAAGGGAAGAGACAAACCCGAGTTTGTCTTTTTTAGGATCTGGCTGTGCTGGAGGTGAAAAAAATCAGGCCTAAAGACTGTGTTGTATCTGCAGCACTGGCCATGAAGGGAATCTCTGGGCAAGCCTGAAGAAAGTACTTGCCACCCCACCGAGATGGTCAGCCGGTCTGCTGTCACAACAGACCCTACAGAATAGAGGCAGGAAAAAACCAAGCCAGACAAGAAAGGAAAATAAATAAGTATAGCGATACTCTCTCCAAGCTGATGAGCTGGATGGCTTAAGAAGGGCAGTAACTATTCATCAGCTGTTCCTGAACAGACCCTCAGAGAGCATGTGTGGTCTGGTGTCTGGTTAGAGAAGCAGAAAAAAACCCTCCATCCTGCTGTGTAAATGTCAGGGCTGCATGCTACCTGCCATTTAGTCGCACACTGTTGTTTTATCAGATGCAAGGTTATTTCATCTGGGCCAAAGCATACTCTCGGTGGTAGACGCAGCAGCCCAGAGCTTTTGCTGCGCTTGCTGATAAATCCAGGAGAAACCTACAGTGGAAACTGGGAGCAGGGACGAGGTATAACATCGCTGGGTCATTACCTATCCAGCAATTGTCTGGAATACACAAGGACTAGGAATATTAAAATAAGGAAAAACATAATCTTAAATACCTTGGCAATAAAGGGTATACTGCAGGGAGGGAAATCAAATTAAAAATAATCTTTTCCTCAAACTTCAGCCAAAATGCTTGAAGTCATTTTACGAGATGATTCACATTCGGTTTTGCTTTTGAATTCTGTTTTCTGTGGAATACCTGGAATTTAACACTGGATTTAACAACTGCAGGCTCCATGGCGACAGATGGCAATACAAACAAATGATAATTTAGGAACTAACACACCTACTTTTGCATAATATGAGAATATTTTTATATTTGGGGGGGGTATTGTGCATGTGTTTTGTTTTTTTTAACTTGATGCTGAAGGTCTCACAGGCTGCAATAACAGGTGAAAGACTTACAAGCACAAATAAGTAAAAGCTGTAATTGTTTTATACTTTAATAACATATCACAACATTGAAGACTACTCAGAAGCTTTAAGTAATACACAAAGCGGCTGTCTACCTACTTAGTAGAGCCACGAGAATTATTACAGTAATTCTCTAAAGTTTCCCCTACCTTACAATTTTCTGCTGAGTGTTATTCAGGGAGATAATTTTTATCCTTAAAATTCTGTCTCATTTGGGGAGGTTCCCAGGGGACAGAAATGAATTTAATATATCTTGCTAGAAGAGAAGAACGTATTTAGAAATGCTATTAATCCTGCATCTTTCTGGCTTTATTTTGTTCCTTCTTACTTAAGGCAAGAGACAACACTGGGTCCGTCCAGCCCCACAAGGACCTCGAAATTTCATTCGCTGTCTCCCACACTGAAATCCAGCAGCAAAAGTTTAATTAAACTATAGGCAAGCTTTGAGTCTTGGCCTAAGAAACTCAAGAAAGGGACAAAAATACAAGGTTAGAGAACAGGAATGCTAGTGTTAGTATTATCTTCTGTGTTAGCAGAAGGGAAATCCTATTTGCACTTTGAATTTACTAGCTTTTAACAGGTAGTCACAAATTTACTAGCTTTTAACAGGTAGTCACTGCTTATCAGACATTAACATGAAGTTCTTTTGGAGAGGAACTTTACAGAACAGAACTACTCAGCACAGCTGAGACTCGCAGAGGAGCTGGTGAACACTGTTGATTAAACAGCATTTCACCAGAATCTCTTCCCTGTTTGTAGCTGTCAAAAATCATTTCTGCTCTCTAGGCTGACTGACTTCTTTTGAACCCAGTTGATGTGGAGACTTAAAATGACCATTTTGCTCATTACCCTCATGCCCTGACAGCAGAGATTGAGCTGAGCTAGGACAGCAGCAGTATTGCATGGAAATCTGGACTCTCAGGGGTGGGGGGAAGTGGCCAATTTCGGTTTCATCTTTCTATCACAGTCTGTGAAGAAAGACAAGATACCTTTATGACCGAAATATATTCTTACCCTCTAAAAGTAATGTCACCCGTTTCATCTAGCAAGAAAAATCACGTGCCTGTTAACAGACCTTGTAAATTCCGGTTCAAAGGAAAAATTCACCTCGATGCATAAGTAATTGCCCCAACAGAGCTTCACTAAAATGCCACCACCAAACAGTCCACTGGAAACTACTAAAAGAACCCCAACCACACACAAACTTTTTGCCTCAGTGTTTTGCCATTTGGATTCTGCTTCTGTATATATCCTTTTCTCCTTCACTTCGTTCCACCTACAGTCTTCAGTAGCACTAGTGTGAAGCTATAGCTAATAAAGCAAGTACAGTTACAGATTGCATCAGAATTCCCCCCAAACCTTCTCCTTTCAGGACCACTCAAAAATTCAGTTGCTGGGTTGAATATATTCCTATATCAATTCCTGAACAAGAAAACATAGCTCGCTGCTATGGTATCGCAAAAGAAAGGATAAATAAGATATGTCAGCCAGAAGAAATATGAGCTAAAGTTCTCTCATACCGTAGTGTTTGAAGAAATATGAGTTAAAATTCTCTCAGACCATGGTGTTTCAACAGATCACACCTTCACAGCTGCATGTAGGAAATGCAACAGAACAGTAACAACAAAGAGGTGCCGAAACATAAGAAATTACATCTGCTCTATCAATCCTCCAATTTTTAATGCAATTAATTTCAGTAGCTTTATATCTTACTGTAAGATGCTAAAATTCTTGGTAATTAAGAGGTGCGTTCAATCGGCTATTACCCTGCTGGCAAGAAACGCTAAACATATTTTGATTTTGCTTTCCTGGATATACAACGAACGCTGACAACAAGCACTATCTTCCAGCCGTGTTACCAGCTTCCAGGACGCTGGTGACCAGACCCCGCAGTGGGAATCCCAGGCTGGGTTATCAGTGATGCCAGTCAAAATGTGCACAGGGTAGTGCAAACATCTGGAGAAGATGAATAGAACATGTAAAACCACTGGGGGGAGGGGAACAGAGCGTGGAAAGATGGATTCTGGCTTCTTACAGCAGGAATACTTGTTTTTTCAAACGAAGTGTCAACTAAGAGGGGAATTAATGCCAGCCACCTGGCAGGCTGATGTCTTTTTGGTCCTAAGCACTGATTTCCACAGGCTTTCCTCTGGCTGAGGAGAACCACCAACTTGGGCAGAACTAGGACGCACAGCTGATCTGGTGCCACTATTTTCCTTCGCATGCTTTTGGCAAGATTCAGTTTGTTATTTCAAGGCCTCTAAAATACAGCAGATCAATGGGAGACAGGAGACATTAATATTAAAATAGAAATCCCAAGCCTATTTAAAACTAAAAATCAACAGTACAGTCTTATTCCTTTCCCTTTAGGTATAAATGTGAGATCTGCTGTTAAGTTTCAGGAGCTTTGACAAACTCCTGTCTTCCTCGTCAGTCTTTAGGCATATTCTTCCTGCCTTATTACACTGGGAAAGAGTCCAGCAGTACTTCTTGTTTGGCACGTTAAAAACTAAGCTACAAAGTATTAATTCAATATTAATTTAAATTTAACTGTACAACTTTATGGAAACAACCAAAAATTGGAGCTAAAAAGAAAATGGGGGGAACGAAGATCATCTGGCTTCACTTGAGTTTAAAACCATTTCCTGCTTCTACAGAAGAAATTTATCCTTCCGGTGATTTCATTTATTAGGGTGACATCTCTATTTGTAGGTTTTTTCCCCAAAAAAGACACAGGAAACACTCACCTTAAAAAAAAATACATTTTAGATTTCAGCAGCAATAGCACCCCATAGCCTGAATCCGTAATGAGTTTATTAATTATACATTGTTCTCAATGCATAATTATGTAAAGTGCAACAAATTTGGTCCGATTCAGTTTTTCCATTTGTGGCAAGAGTACATCCATATTTAATAAGGCCATTGTAGCAAATGGGAAAGCCTAAACTCCCTGCACTGTCCACGGTTATGAAGACAGTAAATTAGAGCTTCAGCGTGGGTCCTTTGAGGGAAATGCAGCAATTAAAACACTGTATCCAAAAATTCCCTTTTTTTAAGTGAGGAATAAAAAAACTAAACATCACACTAACAGTTTTGCTACAAAGCCAGTGATCTTTTCAAATTCACAGTGACATTTATTATATATAAGCTTTCAGATAAAACACTAAAACCACAATATTATTTTAGTCTGCCAGCAATAGGCCATCTATTTTTTAAAGTATTCTACCCAATGCTTCCAAGCCTTCTTCCTAATGGCATTTCAGCTCCCTTCTCCCTGGCATTTTAAACTGTATCCAGATTCCTCCTAAACTTCTTTAAACCCTCAGTTTGTCAGTTCTATAGCTTTACTCACTGTTTTAGACAGAAAATCCTGAAAACAGAAAAACATGTCAGTCTACAGACAGCACAAAAAGGGCTTATGCAGAAATAAGACTGCTGCCAACAAGCTCAAGATTATTACTATATAATTCCAAAAGCACTTTTCTCCAATGTGTGAATGGTTAAAAAAAGTAGTAACACAAGGCTTCTGGTCAGCCTTTTGGGATGGGCAAGAAGAGAGGAAACAAGAGCAAATACTCAATATTATCAGCCAGATTCACTGCAGGCTACATGGACTAAAGTGCAGTTTAGGGACATGCAGAAGTACAAGACCAGAGATGAACAGTGTTGATGAACCAGGTTAATTTGTGACACCTTAAAGGAAACCAACCCAGAGATGACAAGGGAACGGGCAAGTAGGAAGAAAGCCCACCAGCACAACAGACTTGTGTGGGAAACCTGTGCCAGGAAGAGTGACATTACAGATGTGCTGGAAGGTTGTGACAATCTTAAATATGAGGCAATAGGAAAGGAGCAATATGGCAACATGACCAAAATACAGGGCAAAAATCACAGGATAAAATTTCAAAACAAAGATTTTTTTTTTTCTTCTCTCTGTAACATTCAAATAAAACAACTCAGATTTCTGTCTCCAAAACCTCCCTCTGCAGCTCATGAGAGGAATTCCTCACTCACACTAGCCTTGCCTTGTCAGGCTTTCTTCTGAAGCAGTGTCAATACCTAGCTCACGCATCAAAAAAAGTGCTGAAAGAAACCTATAAAATACCGAAGACAGTAACAAGGTATGCACACTGTCACAGCAGATGGCAACCTGCACAGTCAGGGAGTTAGAAAAACTTTCCAAAAGCACTGAAACCTTAACTGAATTTTCCTAAGGATATTAAAAGGGATGGTTTGAGAAGCTGAGAACCACCGCAGTTCACCGAATCATATAATCTTTTAGGTTGAAAAAGACCTTTAGATCGAGTCCAACCATTAACCTCACACTGCCAAGTCCACCACTAAACTATGTCCCTACGCACCACGTCTACGCGTCTTTTAAACACCTCCAGGGACGGTGACTCCACCACCTCCCTGGGCAGCCTGTTCCGGTGCCTGACCACTCTTTCAGGAAAGAAGTTTTTCCTAATATCCAAACTAAACGTCCCCTGACGCAACTGGAGGCCATTGCCTCTTGTCCTATCACTAGTTACTTGGGAGAAGAGACCAACCCCCGCCTCACTACAACCTCCCTTCAGGTAGTTGTAGAGAGCAATAAGGTCTCCCCTCAGCCTCCTCTTCTCCAGACTAAACAGCCCCAGTTTGCCCAGCTGCTCCTCATAAGACTTGTTCTCTAGACCCATCACCAGCCTTGTTGCCCTTTTTTGGACATATTCCAGCACCTCAACATCTTTCTTCATCCCCCAAAATGAACTCAACAGCCTGAAAGTCTTTCCAGTCTAATGGCCTTATCTTTGTGTTTTCTTAACAGCTTTGCCAGCATTTCACACAGCAATTTTGAGAAAGTTCCCAATGTTTCATACATTTTTCCACTGTATCCAATTTCCACAGATATCCATTTTACAAAGGCCCCAGAAGTGAAGCAGAACAGAGGATGACTCTGATGGCTAATTTTCACCAGGCTCACTGATATCCAGCTCACTGAACAAAAGCTGGCGTGGTCTAGGCTGACACACGTGATACCCTGTAAGATTTTGCTTTTTCTGGATCACTTCCATCTTCTCCATATCCAACATCTTCATGACAGCAATTTTAGCAATAAGACTGACAATAATGTAAATCTGTGCATTTCGTTAAAAAGTCAGCCTGAACACATCAAATCAAACCCAAAAATAATTCGGTCCACTTTTGGTAAATGTTGCTTTGAAGCCATATTTCATCCATGCTTTTCTCTGCCTCTTCACAAACCAAAAGTTTCCTCCACTACTGCAGGAAAAGTAAAATCCTCTGCAGATTTTCTTCCCTTAAGATACTGATTTTAAGCACTGCTGATTGCATGAAATTTGGTACATGAAATATCAGAGTGCAAAACAGTCTTCAAGACCCTCAACATAAAAATCAAATCTAATGTTTATATCCGGAAAAAAAAAAGCCAAAGATGATGCATAAGGAAAGCTCCAAAGGAACCTGGAAGCATCACAAATATTAAATTAAAACCATTTATCTGAAGCAAAAGATAAGCTGAAGGGGTTTACCAAAAGAGGGGAAAGCCGACAGTGATGAATGTAGCAATTTGGAAACTGAGAAAGAAAAGCATGAGGAGAAGTTATGGAGGAGGAGAGCAGGGAGGACTAATAAAAGGAGAGACTTTGGAGGGAGGAGAGGAAACTCCGGGTAGCTCCATATGCATCAAATTGTGTTCTACAGCAATAAACCAGAAGTGAGCAACCTCATCCTTCTTCTGACTTCAGTGACCTCAGTAGAGTTAAACGGATAAAACAAGCTGCAAAATATTAAGCTGAAGTCTCTGCACGAAAACCCTCTCAACCCGTTGCGTAAATAGCTCATCTCCCTCCTGGGATTTTCAGTTCCGTTACCTAAAGGCAGCTGACATACTTACAGCTTTGATACTGAAGAAGGCAACAATCTGGATCGTTTGGGAAAACCAGAGGCTTTCCATGGACCTCCAGGTTGTGGCGGACTGGAGTTGGGGGTTTCTCTCTCCTGCTCTTCCACTGAATACCTGACACACAGCACACAAGACTTTTTCATCTTTGTACTAAACAACAACCGTTGTGTTTTTTAACAGACATGGGAGCCATTCAACGATCTACTTGCAGCAGCTCAGGAGACATGCAAGAACGGATGTTTCTGTGAAATTGTTTCAATTCAACATCTGCTATATAGATGCCTGTGGTTGCAGCAGACTGGATTCAGCAGCCCATGTGTTCCCCAGCTATCCTGTAGTTTCAATCATTTCTTTTCTGCTGCAAGGTAAAAAGATACAAAAAATATAATCCTAAGAGGGCAGAACCAAATTAGATGCACAAAGGAAAAGAAGGTTACTGAACAAGACACACACAGCACACAAAGAATTTCTTCATACCCCAAGGTTCATTATCACCACAGGAAGCTTCACAAAAATCAGAAATTAATTGCCTAACCATGACAATCACTGATAGAACAGATGTTAGTGTTCATTATCATATTAAGAAACTGGCTAGACAGTTAAATGCTCTGAAGCCATGTGAGCATTACCCCAACAACAGCCATTTTAATTCAGCTAAGAAGTTCTTGAGTACTTGTGTTGTATCTTTGGGTTGCTGACAGCTATGCCCAGCCTCCAGCCCATCCAATCAATAGATGTTTTCCAGCTGATCTGCAAATGAGTTGGCTATTTATCCCAGGATTCTTTAACAAAGGGCAAAAGCAAGGCACTGCTGGAAGTATTTAACTTTGCAAGGGCCTGAAGGGCAAACTCCTTTGCAAATTATTCTATTCTACTTTCTAGAGCTACATCTCTGGGTTTTTAATACCTTTGAATAGCATGTTGCTTTTTTTTTCTTCATACAACAGCTTCTCTGTACTGCTTATCCTGCACACTTCCCACAGAAGCCACCCATCTTCTTCCATGCAGGCCTGTACATGCTGTATGTTCTAGCCGAGCATGAACAAAATGGCCAAGGACACCTTCAAAAAACAAATAAAAATGCAATCCAAACAGGCTGCCAATCCAAACCAACAATGCTGTGGCCCCATGGCTTTACTAGCCACTGGAGAAATCAGACAGTCTGCCTCGACTGGAAACACATGAGCGGAGGTATGCAATTTTAAGAGAATACCACATTTTTCTTTAGCTCTTTATTCATAAATCAAGCTTTTTCCACCTCCCTTTATTGGGTTTTGTTGGGGTTTTTTTTTTTTTTTAGTTTCCTTACCAGCTACATTGTGCTCTCTTCACTTCGAGTGGTTCAATGCTTACCTTTCAGCCCTCTCATACATTGATTTTTCACGTGGCTTTCAATACTAATGGCAATGGACTGAAAAAACAACTGGCTGATGGTTAACGTCTATCCATATCACCTCAGTAAAAATGTAATCAATTAAAGACCATATAATGGAACTGGTGCTTATCCAGATACAATGCAAGAGAGCTAAAGTACCATTGAGGTTTACAGAAAAACAGACTATCAAAACGTACACAAAATACAGTAGCAGCACAATAGGTACCTCTCACACAGAGCCCAGCAATTCCTTGATCATTTCTCGTGTTTGAAACAAAAGCCTTTAAGCAGCGTCTATAGCAAAAGACCCAGAGGCCTGCCGGGACTGTGGGGCATCCCGACGCCCTGCAGAACCAGGCCACTAGGTCTCCCATTGTCCTGGTTCCTCCAGCATAAAGAGCAGCCACTGTGCAGCACCACTTGCCCTGGCCATGCTGAAGCCACAGGGGACCGAAGGGGACCTGCTGCACGGCCACAGCGCTGGGGCCCTCCCTGCTGCTCGCCAGATGTTCACACTAAGCAACAGAGGGACAGGTTTTGCTCAAGGGGACACAACCAACCACCATCCTAGCCAGAAAGCTCTATTTGCTTGGGTTTTCCCCCCCCAAACGAGGTAATTGCAATTTTACTACCTGGCCACTCATTGCCACAAGCGACAAATAGCTCAGACAAGGGAATCCCTACCATCCAACCATCCGAGGCCACATCAGCAGTAACCCAGAGGCATTCCCAGCCACGTTTGGGAAGCGGCACCGTGAGATGAGCAGCCTCAGTCCAGGTCCCAGCAGACAAAAGGCTCCTATGCAACTGGCACGAACAAGTCTCCCTGCCAGAAACTTTAGGCGCTTTTAAGACTCAGCACTGAATTCAATCCATTTATTACATTGCTACACAAACACGGGCACAATCAGGAGAATTTGAACGCATCCATCTTCTCACAGCCAGGCACATGCTGGAGGTACCTCAGTGTTTAAAGTGAAGAGACAAACATATGAAACTTAGAAAACCTTTTCCTTCCTTTTATACCAAGGAAATTTTTATAACAATTTGGACTTCAAACACTTTAACACACCGGACACTTCGACCACATGCTTAGACCGCACGCTGCTTCCTGCGAACACTGCTGGCTGGGGAAAACATGTTCTTGCTGTTCCAGCCAAGTTAATGCTGCATTTTGAATCCTTGGTGGAGCAAAGAGTTGACACAATGTCAACATGAAGATGCCAATTAGCACACTTTACCATGACAGCCACTACATCTTCCGAAGCAACTAGGGACATTTTTACATCTTGTCTAGGAAGTAAGTTGTTAGTAAACTCTGTGGGTTCACATTCCTTTCAAAAAAAAGCTAGTTACTCTTCCACACCAGGGATGTAAAAGGATGGAATCAGAAAAAGGTGAAAAAGCTACTTTAACACTGAGATAGAACAAAAATTAAGAGTGACCAAAGAGCAAATTTAGTCTTTGTTGGGAATTAATTTGTGAATTCTAAAATGTACATAGCTTGCTGCTGCCAATTCTTTTTTTTGAAGGATAAGCAATTTTCTTCCTGCAAACTATTTGTGATTGACAATCACTTACCTACAATTTGCACCTTTATGAGGAGGAAGAATCACAACAATCCGGTAAACAAAGGCAAGTTGTTACTCTTTCCAATAAGAGAGACTGTACCAGAAATGCTGCAAAGAGTGGTCTTGAAGCAGACTGATTATGACCAGCCCTTTGAGCAGCGCACCAAGACTTATAAACCTCTGTTGTCTTTTATCTAGGATAGAAGACAATATCTAGGAAAATGCAGACTTCTGTTTACGTCTTCACGATAGAGGTACAGCATGGGGCTGAACGACTTGAGGAAAAATGAAGTAGAAATTTCTCTCTAGAATTTTCTCCAAATGATTGAAAACCTACCCTGACTTGGGGTATCCAAGTTGAGACAAACAGAATGGCAAGCACCCTTCTGTCCACTTCGAACCTGAGGAATTCCTCTGCTGAATTGCAGAAATGCAGAGCCTCAGTCCAGCTCACAGGGACTTCTGCAATCTTGTCCTTTCCTTGGAGTAGTGCAAAAATGCATCCCGACACTTTGAACACACATAAAACAGGAAGCATGAGGGTGCGAAGGTGTTTTCACCAAATCAATCTGCATACTGACTTCTCCATAGTGCCCCCTGTAAACACATCTCCTAGCATTCAGGAGGTTGTAGAGAAGCACCTCGAGAATCTTACAGGCAGTAAGAACTATCAGCCATTGTTAAGCATCTATTAAATTCCATACTATTTTCCTGGGAGGGATATACTGTTTAGAGCCAAGCGGCTTCAATTTCATTTCATCACTTAGCCCGAGGCCAGGGAAGAGCAGGAGCGATTTGTCCATTATGTGTCTTGAAGTCATTATAACAACCGTTACCCATTTTTGAGGCAGTTTTATTTAATGGCATCCATCACAGCTCTACATCACTTCACAGGTATTGCCTCAGCACTCGCACAGGCAGGGTAACCGAACCATCACACTCCAAAGGGCAGTGGTACCTTCTGCCCTGCAGCAGTGATTAGCACCAGAAAGGTCAAGGTTTAAAATGAGGTTTTGCTGTCTCACTTCATATGAGCAATTTTGGACTAATAGCTGTCCCATCTCTTATTAGCGCTGAGTAGTAAGTCATACTATGAAAGCCCTGCAAGGCACACCTGACAATGACTTCATTTTTTACCACTGATACCTTCAGGCATTCTCCTTGAGCTGGCACAGGAACACTATTTATATTACGGTTAGACAGCAGATAGACACTGCATTTTGATTGGTTTCATGTACGGTGTTTCTAGGATTCACAGTTTGCACTCAGCCAAGTGGTTGAATACCCATGAGACTCTTCTTACTAAATACAGAGCGATCGAGACAAATGTTACTGTTCTAATCATTTGTACTTCTCAAAGGCATCAGCCATGCAGCCGCAGATCGACAGTTTCAAGGTAGATGTAAAAGACTGTTTTCACGCTTCTCAATTTGCATGTTTGAAACAGCAACAGTTAACAAATGAGATGCTCAATTTACTGCTGATGTTTTTAGAAGCTGACATTTGCAATTCACTGCATTCAAATCAAAATGTAAAGGATGGCCTTGTGACTTCTAGCAGAGAGGCTTCCAGCACTACTGGCAGGAATCTCCTTCCACTCTACATAACCGCTGCCACTTGCCACAGTAGGCTCGATTCTGACTTCACCCTGATGCATGGGAGTTTATGCATGAGCTCCCGATTATGCCTAGATTTTTCACTTCAAGCAGAGAATGTGTGCACCTCCACACCATCAGATAGTAGCAGTCCTTGTAATCATCTTGTCTCCTTCGATTTTTTTACTTCAGCTTTCCAAAGATTATTCTTCCCCTCAGAAATTATTACACCCAGGAAGACGGCATTCATTAAATACAGTGAGGCAATGCTAATCTCAAGGATGAGGAAGGAAAAGGAGTTGAGCTTTTATGCTTTTCATTCAAGAAAGCAGAATGAAATTTATTGTAATCCTGGAATAGGAAGATATCAGTCTAAAGTTCTAAATTCTATAAACCTCCAAAGCACTATTTTTCCCACAGGCTTGTCAAGTTTATCTTAAAGATTTTAAATTTCTTCACTGAATGAAAATTTATCTGCATCTTCCAAGAAGAAACATGATTCCTGGACTAAACAAGTACCTGCATAATACCCACTCAATACATTCAAATATCCAGTAAGATAATTCCCACTTCTCCCCTTTTCCATTTGCATTTAAATAGTCTGGTATTTCACTGGGGAGAACATTACGTTTAAAAGGATATAACCTGTATTAGTTATACTTTTGTGAACGGAAAATTAGAATTACTAAAATAATTACACAAAAACCCTTGAGAAGCCAAGAGACACAAACAACAAAGGCCAAAGCTGAACTAACACAAAGTTCTCCGACTCTCTAAGATCTTCTCAATATTATCTGCAACTTTGGAAGTGACGTTATTCCTCTATGAGTCCAATAGCTGCATTAAACTGATAACACATGTCTATATATCTTAGGGAAAAGTAATAAACCCTGCTGTGAAACACTATTTCCGTAGTATCTTGGAAGATAGATAACTTTTTACACAAACTCATTTTTCATTTCCAGAGCATTGTCTTCTCTCTCAAACAGGATATAAGATGATTCTATAGACAACTTCAAAAATGAGTGTTTATCCAAGCTCACCCTTTACACAAAAGCTGCCTATCTCAGTAAACGAATAAAAATAGAAACGCATTATATTCCACCAGAAAGTGAAAGACAACACTAGAGATCAGCAGAGCTAAACTAGTCCAAGGTTTTTTTCAAGGCAGAGACATCGCCTCCCATCAGTTAAAAGGGCAGTCCAGTTGAGAAGTAACATTTTTACAAATGAGTCGCTTTCATTCTCCCTTTTCCTGTAGCAAAATAAGCAATTTGAAACATGAAGAACTACATCATAAGACCTTAGGAATGGTAACTTTCCACCTTCTCCTAAACCACTTGCCTTTGCACTGCCATTCAGACATGACTTTCTTACTGTATTTTCTCCACCTCCTCCAGAAATATTTAGAGAAGACTTGGTATATGAGCTGTAATGATGTAAACATACAGGCATCGGCTTTCATGTGGCAGGGAAATCTTCAGTGTAGACTAGAACCTCCAGCCCTGTTAATGCTGCGAGCACTATTGAGGTCCACAAGGACAACTGTTTACTGTACTTCTACAACTTCCTTCTAATTTAATTTCCCATTGAAGATGTCTTTGAAAGATTAGTGCTACTGTAATGAGATGTCATTATAATCCTATTGGAACAGAACAGCTCAGAATTTCTTGCTGTCAGCAGTGTAACTGTGGAGTTAATACCACTCTTGTACTGCTGGGAAGGGAGGAAGCAGAGGTGCTCGGCCCCACAGCCCATCTAAACCGCTCCTCCAGCAGACCAAGGGACACAGCAGAGTAGGTTTGGGCTCCAACAGAAGCAACAGATAAGGTCTCCTCTCTGGCCTAGCAACACTCATCATCTTCTGCTCGGCACTTGGAGTCCCATCCCCAACCCTCCGAAAGCAGGGTCTGCCCTGCTGCCTGCACATGGGGCACACACGGCATCAGCTGTGCTGCAGACCCTTGTTAGTCCAGGGCATGCACCATCGCCACACACCTGCACGCTCCTGGCAAGACACCGATTTCTCCAACTGCAGCTACTCCCTAACCATTCTTACAGCAATGCTGATGCACCTCTAACACCGGCCAGCCAGCAGGTAATCTATTGATTAGACTTTTAATTATAACTTCAGGACTTCTTTCCAGCACAGCGCAACAGGTTCTGACCCTAATTTAGCAAAACCACTTTGAGTCATACACGAAACAGCTCCTGCCATGGGGCTACTCACAGCCTGCGGTGTAAGAGCGTGCTTAAGGGCACTGTAACACTCTGCTGAGTTTAAGTTACTCATTAGCCAGCCACCCACTGGCACCATTCAAGAGAAGTTCCTGGCCCCTATTCGGCTTGGCAACCTCATCTCCCACTGACCTATGGCCACTGACCTGGAATTTCAAAATCTTATGGAATTTTTGACCACTGTAAAGACAGCTTTTAGAAACAGAATATAACTTCAGAACAAGGTAAGACATTACCGGGAAAGACCAGACTCATTCAGCCTTAACCCTCTTCATAAACAGAAAAGAGGGAGGGAAAATATCATAAGCTAACCCTGTTTTAAAGGGGAGTTTTGAGGGGATGTTTGGGTTTTTTTGGTGGTTTTGGATTGGGGGGGGGGGAG
>Ga0065711_1035966_pt1 | contig 21605 bp, 10 predicted proteins | sample Hoacrofraction12_FD_59098 | JGI IMG/M metagenome (GOLD analysis project Ga0065711, IMG submission 59098) | Hoatzin crop microbial communities from Cojedes, Venezuela - Epithelial fraction 12 v2 (version 2) | ecosystem: Host-associated > Birds > Digestive system > Esophagus > Crop | place... | reverse complement strand
CAGGCCTTTCTCCAGTCCTCGGGCACCTCTCCTGTCCTCCAGGACCTCTCAAAGATGATGGAGATTGTCTCAGCAATGACATTCGCCAGCTCCCTCAGCACTTGTGGGTGCATTTCATGGGGGCCCGTGGATTTGTGGGCGTTTAGATCACTTAAGCGATCCCTCACGCCGTCCTCCTCTACCAAGGGAAAGTCATCCTCTCTGTGGGCTTCATACACACGCCAAAACCACGATTGCACACCTGTGAAAGAAAACTAGTCAGAAAACTCATCACAGTCCTGCAGCTCCTTCCTCACTGTTGCGGTAAGCTTGGGGAAGGTTAAGGTTGGTTTAGCTTACTTCAGTGTGTGAGCTGCTGTCACTTCCTTTACTCTGGTCCGAACAAGGAAGAAAGACACGACATGTAGGGAAATCCACAGGACAGAGAGGGAATCAAGTAATTCTCAGAGGCTTAAGAAACTCGTATCTTAAAATTCTCCTAACAGCACTGAACTTTCCACAAAGTACAATAAAAAAGTAACCCAGAACTCAACTACCTCTTCATGCACAGACAAGAGGTCTACTTCTACAAACACCTCCTCTTTCAAGTCAGCCTTGTTAAGACTCCTTATTCCCCAGCATGAAAATCTTGGGGCAGTTCACCATGATTCATTACATCATCAAGCTGAATTGAAAGAAGAATTGTGTGCCTGAATACCCTATTTAACAGTCTTCAATACTGTCCTGTGTTTATAGATGAAAAGCACACAAATTTTTATAACCAAAGCCAAGACTGATAGATTGTTTTACCTGAGGCCAGCTACTATGGCACAAAGCAACGGAGGGCTATATGTTATCTTCTGTTGTCTGTTCTCTACTGGTTTCAGGAATAATCCAAATGGTTATTAAGAAATTACTCAGAGTGGTATCATTTAGGCAGTTATTCACACTGGGCAAAGTTTAACAGGAATGAACATTCTTGGAGACTGAAAAATAATTAGTGACTACCAGAGATCTCTTTTTAATGTAGCAAGATGCAAATACCCCAGGTCACTATTTTCTAAAACATCATCATCAAGTGACTAATGATAAACATTTTCTTTCTGTATCATTCTTCACTTCAGAATCTGTAGGTTGTAGAAGCCCTGCTTCAGTACACGATGAACTGCATAGATGTTTAATCAAAGGCAAACCCTACTATTAAGAAACATGTGTCTTGAGACTTGCTAGACTATATGGGCCAAGAGACTTCTGTACAGATCATGGAATCACCGAGTGGTTTGGGTTGGAAGGTATCATTAAAGGTCATCTCATCCAACCCCCTGCAATAAGCAGCAACATATTCAACTAGATCAGGTTGCTCAGAGCCCAGTCCAGCCTGATCTTGAATGCTTCCAGGAATGGGGAATCCACAACTTCTCTGGGCAACCTGATCTAGTGTTTCACAACCCTCATCGTAAAAAAAATTGCTTCCTTACATCCAGTCTAAATCTACACTCCCATAGTTTAAAGCCATTACCCCTTGTCTTATTGTAACAGGTCCTGCTAGCAAGTTTATACCCATCTTTCTTATAGGCCCACTGACAGAACCGAAAAGCCGCAAATGTCTCCCCACATCATTCTCTTCTCCAGTCTGAATGACTCCAGCTCTCCCAGCCATTCCTCATAACACTGGTGCTCCAGCCCTCAGATCATTTTTGTGGCCCTCCTCTGGGACTGCTCCAACAGGTCCATGTCTTTCCTGTGCTGAGGGCTCCAGAACTGAAAGTAGGACTCCAGGTGGGGTCTCAGCAAAGCAGAGCAGAGGACAGAATCATCTCCCTTAACCTCCTGGTCACACTTCTTTTGTTGCAGCCCAGGACACAGTAGGCCTTCTGGGCTGCAACTGCACACATGACTAACTTTTCATCCACCAGTACCCCCAAGTCCTTCTTGGCAGGGCTGCTCTCCATCCCTTCATCCCCCACTCTGTAGTGACACTGCAGATTTCCCTAACCTATCTGTAGGACCCTGCACCTGGCCTTGTTGAATCTCATGAGATTCACACGCACCCAATTCACAAGATTCTCCAGGTCCCTCTGCATGGCATTCTGTCCCTCCAGCGTGTTGACTCCACCACTCAACTTGGTGTTAGCTGCAAGCTTTCTGAGAGTGCACTCGATCTCGCTGTTTATGTCATTAATGAAAATATTATAAAATCATCGAATCATAGAAGCATAGGTTGGAAAAGACCTCTAAGATCATCAAGTCCAACCATTATTAAGCAGCACCGGTCCCAGTACAGACCCCCAAGGGACACCACTTGTCATCATTTACCATGTGGACATTGAGCCATTGACCAAAATCCTCTGGCTGCAACCTTCCAACCAATTGCTTAGCCACCGAACAGTTCACCCATCAAATCTGGATCTCTCCAATTTAGAATCATAGAATCATAGAATCATGGAATGGTAAGGGCTGGAAGAAACGTTAAAGATCATCTGGTTCCAACCCCCCTGCCATCAGCAGGGACATATTCCTCTAGACCAGGTTGCTCAGAGCGCCATCCAACCTGGCCTTGAACATTTCCAGGGAGAGGGCAGCCACAGCTTCTCTGGGCAACCTGTGCCAGTGCCTCACCACCCTTATGATGAAGAATTTCTTCATAATATCTAATCTGAATCTGCCCTCTTTTAGTTTAAAGCCATTCCCCCTTGTCCTATCAGTACAAACCCTTAAGAAGAGTCCCTCCCCATCCTTCCTGTCGGCCCCCTTCAGGTACTGGAAGGCTGCTATAAGGTCACGCCTCAGCCTTCTCTTCTCCAGGATGAACAGCCCCAGCTCCTTCAGCCTATACTCATAGGAGAGATGCTCCAGCCCTCTGATCATCTTTGTGGCCCTCCTCTGAACCCGATCCAACACATCCATGTCCTTCTTATGCTGGGGGATCCAGAGATGGATGCAGGACTCCAGGTGGGGTCTCTCGAGAGCGGAGTAAAGGGGCAGAATCACCTCCCTCGACCTGCTGCAGCCCAGGATACCGTTGGCTTTCTGGGCTGCAAGCGCACACAGCCAGGTTATGTTGAGCTTCCCATCCACCAATACCCCCAAGTCCTTCTCCTCAGGGTTGCTCTCGAGCCACTCTCCACCCAGCCTGTACTTGTGTTTGCAATTGCCCTGACCCACGTGCAGGACCTTGGACTTGGCCTTGTGGAACTTCATGCGATTCACACAGGCCCACCTCTCCAGCCTGTCAAGGTCCCCCTGGATAGCATCCCTTCCCTCCAGCGTATCAACCACACCACGCAGCTTGGTGTCATTGACAAACTTGCTGAGGGTGCACTCAGTCCCACCGTCCATGTCGCAGACAAAGATATGAAACAGCACTGGCCCCAGTACCAACCCTTGAGGCACACCGCTTGTCACTGGTCCCCACCTGAACATCAAGCCATTGACCGTAACTCTTTGTGTGCGTCTATTGAGCCAGTTCCTTATCCAGTGAGTGGTCCATCTGTCAAATCTAAGACCTTCCAATTTAGAGACAAGGGCATCATGTGGGACTGTGTTGAATGCCTTGCACAAGTCCAGGTAGATGATATCAGTTGCCCGCCCTTTGTCCACCAATGCTGTAACCCCATCATAGAAGGATACCAAGTTGGTCAGGCATGATTTTCCCTTGGTGAAGCCATGCTGACTGTCTCGAATCACCTCCCTGTCCTCCCTATGCCTTAGCAGAGCTTCTAGGAGGACCTGTTCCATGATCTTCCCAGGCACAGAGGTGAGGCTGACAGGTCGGTAGTTCTCAGGGTCCTCCTTTCTACCCTTTTTGAAAAAGGGGATAATGTTTCCCTTTTTCCAGTCAGCAGGGACCTCCCCTGACTGCCATGACTGTTCAAATATCATGGAGAGTGGCCTGGCAAATACATCAGTCAATGCCCTCAGTACTCTGGCATGTATCTCGTCAGGTCCCGTAGACTTACGTACGTTCATGTTTCTCAGGGGGTCCCAACCTGATCTTCTCTTACAAGCTTTGCCCCCCTGTTCCCCATCTTGCAGTCCATCAACGCGGGGGGTGTGGGAAGAGAGGTTGCCAGTGAAAACTGAGGCAAAAATGTTGTGGAGTACCTCAGCCTTCTGCTTGTTTGATTATACCAGTTTGCTGGTCGTGTTCATTGGAGGGCTACACTTTCTTTGAATTTCCTTTTTTGGCTGACTTATGTGTAGAAGCCCCTTTTATCATTCTTCTTGTCCCTTGCCAAGTTCAACTCTAGCCACAGCTTGGCCTTACTGACCCCACCCTTACACAACTGAACATCATCCCTATGCTCTTCCCGGGATAGCTGTCCCTGCTTCCACTGCCTGTGCAGTTCTCCCTTGGTGTTCATCTTGACCAGCAGGTCTCTGCCAGCTCTGTTCTGCTCCCCTGTCCCGGAAGACCACTTCCCAGAGAGTCCTACTGACTAATTCCTGGAAGAGCTGGAAGCTGGCTTTCCTAAAATTTAGGGTCCTGACTATACTCCTCGCCTTTCCCATATCCCTCAGGACTGTGAACTCCACCAGTGTGTGTTCACTGCAGCCCAGGCTGTCTCCAAAGTTGACATCATTGATGAGCTCTCTTGCATTGGTGACCATCAGGTCCAGTATTGCCTCCCATCAGGTAGGGGTGTCAATTACCTGGTCTAAAAATTTATCCTCATTGCTTTCTAGGAATCGCCAGGATTGCTTACATCTCGCCAAGCTACTTTTCCAGCAGATGTCAGGGTGACTGAAGTTCCCCAGCAGGACAAGAGCCTGTGAGCACGAAGCCTTCTGGAGCTGGAGTAAGAAGGCTTCATCAGTATGCTCCGCTTGATCAGGTGGCCTGTAGAAGACACCCACGACCATCTTCCTTTTGTTGCCTCAGTCTCTGACTCTTACCCATAAGTTTTCCATCCGCTCGTGACTATTCTTCAGGGACAGCTCTTCAAACTGTATTGATTTCTTGATGCAGACAGCAATGCCTCCAATCCTCTTCCCCCACCTGTCCCTTCTGAACAACCTGTAGCCATCCATAGCCACACTCTAGTCATTGGATTCATCCCTCTAAGTTTCAGGACGGGCAATCAGGTCGTAGCTTTCCAGCAGCACAGAGGCTTCCAACTCCTCCTGTTTGTTTCCCGTGATGTGTGCATTCATGTAGAGGCATTTCATCTGGGCTGTTGGCTGTGTCACCTTCATAGGGGAACACCTCTTGTTTCCCTTGGGGAGTTTCACATAAACTTCCTTGTTGGCTTCTACTACCTCAGGAGACCCCAGCTCGTCTCCACCAGACTTTGACTGTGCTGCAGTTTCCCCAGCACACCTCTGGGCAACAGGCTGAGGGCTTGTACTAGCACTTTGTCCCTCTAACCAATGTGTATCATCCCACAGGTTGTCACCAGCAAGCCTGATGTGTTGCCACTCCCCCTTTACATCTAGTTTAAATCCCTGTCAATGAGTCCCACAAGCTCCTCAGCAAAGACCCTCTTACTCCTTTGAGAAAGGTGAATCTCATCTGATTCCAGCAAGTCTGGTGCTGCGTAGGCCATCCCATTGTCAAAAAACCCAAAGCTGTTTTGGTGACACCAGCCACAGAGCCATGTATTAATAGATTGGGTCCGCCTGTTCCTGCCAACATCACCGCCGACAAAAGGAAGGAGGTAATGATCCTTTTTGCTTTATGGTAGCTACACCAAGAAATGGGGAACCTCCAGATCCAATCTGATGGAATGTGTTTCAGGTCAGTCCAGCTAAGCAAGTTGTAAATCTTGAGAACTTGAATTCCAGAAAATTTCCTCAATAGGGCCCGGGTTATTCATCTTGCCTTATCCATAACTAAGTGGAAACTTTGGGTACTGGGGGAAGCCACATAGAGAAAAAAGCCTTATGCTCAAAGAATTAAAATATCTTTCGTTTGTTCAAGTGCAGTGACTTCTCTGAAAAAATGTAGGAAAGGACATACCAGCTAGATTTAATCTAAATAAATTGAATACTTAAATGAATTGAAATGTGGTTACATTTCATCAAAGAAGCATAAGCAATTAATTCTATTGCATATACTCTAAAGGAAATTGTCGACCTTCTTGTTTTCCTTTTTTTTTGAGAAATTGCTTTCTACCCAATGTTAAGCGAAAAACAACAAATATATAACCTTCTCAGCAATTCTTATGCCCTTTAGGCAAAACCTAATGGTTGCTGGGAGAGGAGAGGAGTGGAGAGGAGAGGAGAGGAGAGGAGTCAGGATTATTTCTTCTGTAGGCATGCTGTTTACTAGGAGAAATACTCATATCCAGCCACCTCTCTTTTGTGACCAGTATCTAAATGATAAATCCCCAGGTTCCTTTGTGCTCAGTGTTTTTTTTGAACAGAAACAAGAACTGTTGTTTCTTATAAGTACTGCAAATCATTCTTTCTATTCTTTCCTCTTCCACCCAACACAGTATTTATAAAAAGCTAAGAAAAGTGTGGTTTGGTTTGTTTTTTTAATTAGTCAGAAAGCCTGTTCCTGATCAACAAGCGAGGTTTTCGGGATACGTGACTTGAGCTTGCAAACTGTAACATTTATAACCAATGTAACACAATCCAAAGACATCAGTGGGTTTTGCTCATGCAAGTAAAAGTACTAACAAGGGTATATTCAGCCCTCAATTCATAATTATTCACAAGACTGAGATTTTTTTTGATGAAATTTAAAAACTTTCTATGAACCAAGTAATCTTCATTCTCTTTTACATTAAAAAGCCATTGCAGTACATAAATATCAATAAAGAACTAGTAGTTTGTTCTCAGTGAAACAATACAAGTCAAATAATGTCTTATTCTGCTAATATATGTTTATTATATAATGTATCAAAGAAAAAATGGCACTTCCATCTCACAAAAGCTGTGTAAATAGGTTGATGCAGGAAAAACAGCCTCGAAATGAAGTGTTAAATTAACAGGAGAGACTTCATTTCTTGCCTTGAATCCATCATTTTTTAAAAATAAAATTAAGTTATTGTCACAGAGGAGAAAAATCTGAGAGATTGCTTTGATTGAAAACTCTATATAACTACCACATTGGAAATTAACATTGTGCAGTTTAGTACTGAATCTTAACCCAAAAGTTGCAGCATTTCTCAAATTATTGTTGGAAGCTGTTCAGACGTAGATTGGTATTTGATAGCACCAGGTGCCCTTAACAATTTTTGTCTATTCTAGACAGACTTCTTGAAGCCTACACAGGACCACCAATGTGCAAAGACTTATGCAAAACTCATTCCTCTGCCCTAATCTTGTGTTTTACTGCTGATAACAGTACCAACAAACTTTTTCCCTGAAATCAGAATCTTCTCCAGTAAGAAAAGAGTTTTTCTTCTCAAACTACTGCATAATAAAGCAGTGCGTAACAATAAACATAATAAACAACTGCCCACTCAGCTTCTGCTGCACACTAAACCGGCCACTGCCAAGGATTAAGAGATGAAGAACAAACCATACATACAAGTTTCTGCAAACAAAGGAGATGGTTGAGTATACATTGGTTCTTCAGGAAGGATCCAGGCCCTAAAACACAGGGCAAATAATAATTTCTAAAACAATAACAATTAAAAAATACACTTGTGTCTGTAAAGGCTTGAAATCTGCACTTCATTCTAAGCTTTCTAAAGTCTGAGGTTTTAATGAGGATAATAAGAAAATCATAGGAAAGTGGGAAAAACCTGAGTACAATATTCCAAAGATCTTTCCGTACACTATTTGTATCAAAATGTAAGAAAACTATCTATTGAGAAATATGTAATTTACATTGAAGGCTAAAACTTTATCCCTCAAAAGTAATTAACCATCGTCATTAGTCACTACAGGTGTGAACGAAATATTTTTGTAGAACACAGTCTGCCCCCATTCTAAGGTTCCCCCATGAAGAAAACCTTCAGCTATTTGTGAAAAAAATTAATTAGAATGTTGAGAAACAGATAGAACTTGCAGATAAAGCAGTATTTCAGGAGCTTGTTTGAGTGCAAGATCCTTTCTGAATATAGATTAATGAGAGGAATAGAAGGTGTTTTTTCTCTGAAATCTTGCATGTGGAAAACTTACTGGTGACAATCTCCAAGAATTAGTTTGGACGATACTATTTCTCTGTGCGATTGTCTAAGTAACATGGTGGAACTTAAGTGAAATTTTACAAGTTCACCTCTCATCTACAGGACGTCAGAACATAACTTGTACTTTGTGTTCTTTTTCACCCAAAGCCATCAAAGATGTTTTTGTTTCAAACTTTTCTTCCTACATATGCCTCTCAACTTCCCAGCTTATAGTCAGTGCACTACATAAAGAAAACTACCACTTCATATTAAATACAGAAATACCCAAAACTGTAAGAAAAATATACTCTCTGGAATTCACTGCTTACTAACATGCAGTCTTACAGTAGAGAGCATAAAAAAGCACTGAAATAAACACAAAAATTGACCCATTTATTGCCGACTCATATTAAGAGATTACCACCTTCTGCCTTGCTTTTTTTATCTCCACCTTGTCCTGTTGTCTTTACATTCATGTTTGTCACTGTTTAACAATTTTCTTGCTCATCCTCTGACCTTGCTTTGTCAAGTGACTCTGTTTTAACTTGTGAAAACCAAAACATTTCATTTTTGTCCAAGAATTGTTTTGCACAATCAGGTTAAATCACAAAGTGGTGAATAATCTAATCATAAATTTGAGACCGGTAATTTGGAGCAATTGAGGGTTTTGACGTTTGAACCCAGACCCTACTCACGTGAAAATTTGCCTGGAAACACAAGAAAATGTAGAGAAGTCACATTTGCTTGAAGTCCTCAACACAACTTTCAAAAGTAGACTCATTTTGTTTCCATAAAAATATACAAACAACACAATTTTTAGGAATGCTTGTCACAAAGAATACATTCCATGAAAATTAAATTTGGAATTTAATTGATATTACCACCTTTCAGGGATTGTAAAATTAGAATTTTAGCCACAGTGAAGTTAGCCTTTTCATAAGACTTGATTTGATACTGCAGTGAACTCTTTACGTTTAACAAACCTATAAACCTTCAATATCTAAGAATATTCCTTCAGTCAGTGGCTTTATCTGTGTTCTACCCAGCAGTCTCATTCTTCTACACAAAGATTTATGTGACTGAGAGAAGATTCACAACATAACACAAAATGCTGCATAAAGGTCCTCCCCTGTTTTTCATTTTTAGGAAATAAATTTTATCTCCGTATAGCTGATTAAAAAATCCAAACACATAAATTTAGCCTTTTAAATGTAGACCTTAACATTTTTTAAAGTCCCCAGTGCAGAAAAATTACAATTACACTCAAACATCAAAATCCATGACCGTAACAAACTCTGATTTTACTTTGCAGAGTTCTTTTGGCTAATGTTGTTCCTAGAGGCTAGGCTACATAAATATATCATATTGGTATATGTTTGTAATTTCACACATATAAATATGTAATTTTTACGTATGAACATTATATGTAGCATTAGTAAATTAAAACTGCTGAGAAACATCTTATAGGGCTTCAAATCTAATTCATTGTGCAAGTTCCTTAGTGTTGGGTGTTTAGAAGGCAGAAAAATCAAGTAAGTGAACTGTCATGGGTGTACTAGTGCTAGCTCTAAGGGTTTTTTTCAAGTCTCTAAGAAGACATACTGTAAAGTTTGGTGATACTTTCCCTGGAAAGTAATAAATAGTTACCTCAAACTTGAAAGTTTTTGAAAAATTTAAGAATGACAGTTTACTGCTGTATAATAATGGCAGATACACTCAAAAGACCACAAATAACTATTATTCTTTTTCTATGTACGGAAATGAGGCCATCTTCAAAACCAACATAATCAGGCTCAACTTTGTCATAGTAGTTTTTAGCTACTATACATCTCTATCTCACTAATGCTACCATGAGGCTTGGGAGTGGGAGAGTTTACAAAAATTGGAAAAATAAGGTCATCATAATGTTACATCTAACTTACTACTTGGTAATGATGTTGCTTTGAGCCTACTGTGAAACTGGAAAACATGATTATAGACAGGCTGGAGTTTTCACATAGTATCCCAGTATTGATATCTCAGATGAAAGGTACTGAAAATCACAAAAGCTAGAAGAATGTGTTGGAAACTCACATTTCACATAAAAATATTTTCATATAATCTTTCCATGAAGGCCAGCTGAATGCACAAACAGTGTAATTCTGAGACATCTGCTTGGCTCAGCAGTTTAAATACACAGATCAATTTTGCATTACATCCTTCTGGCTGTGAGTGCTCATAGAGGGAGGTCATAAAACATTTATAGACCTAAAAATTTAAATTGCAGCAAAGAGTGAATCGTGTATGTGCGGACAGACCCTTGAAAGAGATACTTCTGAGAAGTCTGCAGTAAGAATTTTCCATGTCTCACACCTCATCAAATTTTCATTTTCATTTCCTTTACAGAGTTTACCTTTCGATTATTATTTGGGATCTAATATGTAATGCTAAACACCACATATACTGAAAATAATATGCAATAAAAATTATTGTTTATAATTAATCTCCCATGTACCAAAAAGAGGGGGAAAATAAACTATGTTCCAGTTGTACTCTAGGTGATAAAGCCAACGCATGATTCAAGAAAAACAGAAAGATCTCATTGACAGAAGAGTGCATAAGAGCATTTTGGAACACAAAGACTGGCTTCTTTCAGATCACGTATGAATACAAATATGTTTTATTTAGTTTTATTTCATATGACTTTCTTGTGTGACAAAGTTCATATTGAGCACTTAAAATGCCCATTTTCTCCCTCATCACTCTGTCGTCAAAATCAAATAATCTTTTCAGTTAAGCGTGCTGTGGTCATTGAGTTCCTAATTAAGCAGTCCATTTGAGGCTTCGTACCTCACAGAACAGAAACCAAAGCCTTCCTGAAAAAGTGTGATAATAATACAAAGATTTCAAGTTCTGAAGCACTCAGGAATTAAGTAATGAGAAAACCACAGAATTCTCAAACTCTTTGTGCATTTATATCTTTCACAATTTTGGGGATGTCTTACTTATCATAGAATTACAGAATCACAGAATGGTAGGGTTGGAAGGGACCTCTGTGGGTCATCTAGTCCAACCCTCCTGCCGAAGTAGGGTCACCTACAGCAGGCTGCTCAGGACCGTGTCCAGGTGGGTCTTGAATATCTCCAGAGAAGGAGACTCCACAGCCTCCCTGGGCAGCCTGTTCCACTGCAATCATAGAATCATTTAGGTTGGAAAAAACGTTTAAGATCATTGAGTCCAACCATTAACCTAGCACTGTCAAGTCCACCACTAAACCATGTCCCTAAGCACCTACATATCTTTTAAATACCTCCAGGAGTAGTGACTCAACCACTTCCCTGGGCAGGCTGTTCCAATGTTTGACCACTCTTTCTGCGAAAAATATTTTCCTAATATCCAATCTAAACCTTCCCTGGCACAACTTCAGGCCATTTCCTTTTGTCCTATTGCTTGTTACTGGAGAGAAGAGACCAAAACCCACCTCACTACAGCCTCTTTTCAGGTAGTTGTAGAGACCAGTAAGGTCCCCCCTCAGCCTCCTCTTCTCCAGATTAAACCACCCCAGTTCCCTCAGCCACTCCTCGTAAGACTTGTGTTCCTGCCCCTTCAACAGCCTTATTGCCTGTGTTTGGCCACACTCTAGAACCTCAATGTCTTTCTTGTGGTGAGGGGCCCAAAATCAAACACAGAACTCAAGATGTGGCCTCACCAGTGACAAGTACAAAGGTACAATCTCTTCTCTAGATCTGCTGGCCGCACTATTTCTGATACAAGCTAGAATGCTGTTGGCCTTCTTGGCCACCTGGGCACACTGCCGGCTCATGTTCAGCCAGCTGTCGACCAACACACCCTGGTCCTTCTCTGCCAGGCATCTTTCCAGCCACTCTTCCCCAAGCCTGTAGAGTTGCATGGGGTTGTGAACCAAGTGCAGCGCCCGGCACTTAGTCTTATTCAGCCTCATACAATTGACCTCAATCCATTGATCCAGTCTGTCCAGATTCCTCTGCAGAGCCTTCCTACCCTCAAGTGGATCAACACTCCTTCCAGCTTGGTGTCATTTACAGACTTAGCGAGGGTGCAATCAATACCCTCATCCAGATCATTGAAGAAGATACTAAAGAGAACTGGCCCCAGTACTAAGACCTGGGGAACACCACTTGTGTTAAATGCCAACTGAACTTAACTCTATGTGCCATGATTCTTTGGGCCTGGCCATCCAGCCAGCTTTTAACGCAGCAAAGAGTACACGCATCCAGGCCATAAGCAGCCAGTTCCTCTGGGAGAATGCTGTTAGAAACAGTGTCAAAGGCCTTTCATAAACCCATGCTGACTGGGTCTGATCACCTAAGTGCCCTGTACATGCTATGTGATGGCACTCGGGATGAATCGCTCCGCAACCTCCCCTGGCACCAAGGTGAGGCTGACAGGCCTGTAGTTCCCCACATCCTCTTCTGGCCCTTCTTGTAGACGGGCTTAACATTAACTAACTTCCAATCAATTGGGACCTTCCTGGTTAGCCAGGACTGCTGATAAATCATTGAAAGTGGCTTGGCCACTTCCATCAGCTATCTCCATACCCTTGGATGGATACCATTGAATCTCATACACCTGTGTGTGTCTAAATGGTGTATCAAGTTGCTAACCATTTCCCCATGGATTATGGGGGCTTCACTCTGCTCCTCATCTCTGTCTTCCAGCTCCGTGTGCTGGGTATCCAGAGAACAATAGGTCTTACTAATAAAGACTGAGGCAATGAAGGCAATAAGTACCTCAGATTTTTCCTCATCTTCTGTCACTATGTTTTCCCCTGCATCCAGTAGAGGATGGCGATTTTCCTTAGCCCTCCTTTTGTTGCTTACAGAAACATTTTTAATTGTCTTTTAACAAAAGAGATAAACTGGGCCAGGTAGAGACAAGAGTACCTTCTAGCAACTGCTAACAACAGGTGTGACCACTGTAACTAAATCAATGCTTGAACTCTTCTATTGAAAAGTGAGAACCAGGGAGAAAATACACAATGAAATAGTTATACAAAGCCAGTGTTCAACCATAATGACCCAGCAGGCTGCAGGTATTGTCCATATCATAAATATTCTGCTGGGAAGAAACTACGAAATAAGGTAGGGAAAAAAGTTAATAGTGCTGACAAATTAAATTGGGAGAATGTCAAATACTGTATACATCTTTATTCACGGCAGAGGACAGATATGTATCTACATCTGACAACTGATGAGTCTGTCCTAGTTAACACTTGCTTCACCACCTCTTCTACAAATGTTAGAAAGCTATGGTATTAATGCAAATACTAGAAAAGTACTAGTCTTGCATCTGGTAAAAATCCAATGGCTGAATAGCAGACAGGAATTCTATGTATATATACATTTTGGGAAGATGGTTTTTAGAAGGTTTTGGTGTGATCATAGAGTAATTGAGCTTGGAAGAGACCTTCTGAGATTGACTAGTGCAACCACTATGCTCTTTTTCCTACACAGAATTGTAGTTGGAATTTCCTTCTTCATTACTACTTAAGCTGTTCTTTTCAATCCAGCTCATGCAAGCAAACAGTGCTCTCCCATAATCAAGTGTACAGGATTCAGGAGAAAACGAATCAGCAATTTACAATTCAGTTAGAGTGACATTTATTAAGCATCTGAATGTCAGTGAATGTCATACACTGATTTTACAATATTTACTTCTTATATACTTTGTAGGTTGAAATGGCATTTGTATGTCTTGCTTTTCTGTGATAATGAAAACTGAAATGTAATATTCACAATGCCTGGTGTTTTCCACAGCCACTCAATAAAATTCAGGACTTCAAAGCACAACTTACGTTCGGCCTTAGAAATGACAGATGAAACTTTTAACATCTAGGCAGGGCAGGTACTGGAAAATATATGCAAATACATAGATGCAGGAGTCAGAACATGCAATTTCTCTCCCTACCAATACCAATGATTTTTGTTTTCTTTCAAATTTAGAAGTCATTTAATCTTATCTGCATAATGGCGATAACAGCTGTTTGACAAGGTGCTCAATCACAGACTCTATTCTTGGATCCCTGGGGATGCAAGGTAGCAATTACACACCTTTCTTCCTCCGTCACCTCCGGTCTGTTGTGTCAGTTAGTATCTCCAGCTCAGCTCTCTGTCTTTCTCATTCCAATCCTGGTTCTCAATTTCACTCAGTGCTACACTGTAATTCCAGTCATTCCTTGCCACTGAGCCCTTTACCTCAGTATCTCTTGCTAAGTTCTTTCCAAGGGCTCATCAGCTATTTTCCTTTCTGCTTCCTGGTACCTTTTGTGGGAGCTATGGCATGAGGAGCCTCGGAAGCAGAGGGAAGATAATTTCCCTGGTCTCTCTTTCTGTACCTTGTACTGCTCCAAGTACCTTGCTGCAAGAAGAAGAAAACATAACAAAAGTTTTATTCAAACCTAAAAGTCGCAGGCTGGAACATGTACAGAACAGATCATCTTTCACAAAGTTAAATGCCACTGTCTAAAATTAAAGTCTTCAAGAATCATGTGGAAAACTGTACATTTTTCATTTTTTCTTAAAGCATAGAATTTGGCTGAATTATTATGATTTAAAGGATTTTAAGAGGGAAGACAAACATAAAAAACAAAAAATATCTCCATCCATCAGGCCAATGCAATACCCTTGCCACCTTTCAAGACCCTTGCCAGACAGGGCAAAGAATTTCCTAGCAAAAATAAATCATTTTTTTATGGTTTTTTTTTTTAATGGACACATGACAGTATTTTCCCCTGTGACTCCTGACAAATAAGCTGGTGTTTCTAATGTTACCACCCAAATTTGGCCTGACAGAAACACGTTGTCTAAATGAAACATTTGCACAGTTACACAAAACTTAAAAGGGGTTGTTCAAATGTTGTGTACCATAAGAGGTAATCTTATTATCCGAACATCCTGTAACAATGCTGAGTCATATTCTAAGGATCACAATTTCTTGTAAGAAGAGAGATGTACTCTACAAATGTCTTTGAGCGAGTTTTATCACTTATCATTCTTGCTGATGGTATAACGAAAACAGAAAGGTAAGAGTGTGGAACTACCATAGTGTTTCTGAAGAAAAATCTGGAGGAAATTAAATGAGAAAAGCTTCCACACTTCTCCATTCTGATCCTGAAGACCACAATCTATATTTAAAAAAAAAAAAAAAATTATTCCTTTCTCATTAGTAGCAGTACTTTCTGCAAGAGCTGATTTTGGTCCATTGGAGCAAATCTTTCAGATTTTGTCCTAATGTTTTTCTGCTAAAACTACAGCTCATCTAAAGACTTCAAAATTATAACTAACCTCTACAATCAACTTCAGCAGGTTGTTCCGCCTCTAAGTGCTTCCACCCGTTGTTCTTCACTGGGAGGTGTAGGCATTTTTTTTCTCCCTCTCAAATTTATTTCCATACTCCGTCAAAAATTAGCCAGTAGATTCACGGCTATGCATACTTTGCTTACAACAAACTGAACCAGATCATCGTATTTCAGTGCTTTGAGATGAATCATGGAGTGACTGTAACTTGCAGGACCAGGACAGAATTTCTCAGAAAGGTTGTACAAAGTCCAGAGATGTTGCAATTTTAGTTCCAGACAGTTTTGCTCCAAGAAAATCAAGAATGATAATTTATGATAGTCTGTTTAGGATTTCTTTGGTCAGCGCAAATCTTATATTAGTGTTTCTGCATTCTTGGTGTCAGGTATGATATTCTAGAAAGGATGGAGTCAGAGTACTATATTTTTAAGGCCTTCTTATCAGGGACTGTCTTCTGTGGGATTAAGATAGAAAACGAATGCACAGACCTAGAAACAGAAGCTAGTTTTGTTTAATATTAATTTCTGAACTGAATTTTCCTAGAACTTTGACAAGTTCACAGAGTATTTTCTTCTGCTGCTTTTACTGTTATACAGTCATGTTAGCATTAACAGCTATTTCTTCAGCTGCACCAGTGAAATCCGTAACACCACTGTAATTCATACATGGAAATTTCAGTGCAATGGATGAGCCAAAGAGATACGTGTAGTGTTGGTGTGCAGTCCCACATGATAATACAGAAATAACTTTTGGCTCTGATTTTGAAGAAGATACCCGAAGTCTGTAGGAATTCAGTAGAAAAAGAAAGGTAGAAAGAATGAATGATGACTCTTTAAGCTCCTATTTCAACAATTTGAACAAGCAGAGAGCAATTATATTTTGACAGAGTTGAGGAATGGAAGCATCTCTTCACACGGAGTCTTGCTCTCTTCAGAAATCACCAAAGAAAGTCAAGCCAAACATGACTTTTGCTCTGGAGAGGGAAAGGACATTTCAGTAATATTTTAGAAACAGTAGCAAGGACTGGCAAATAATTTGAAACCTGAATGTGGTTTCATTGTCATTGTTTACATTCCTTTTTAACTCACTTGTGATAACTGCAATATGCAAACATAAATAGTCCACAGAATTTTTATAAACACCATGTTATGTTTCTTACTTCTCCTAGTTTATCTGTGTTTTACTTCTATTTTTTCTGAAAAACTCTTGTCTGATATGATTTTATCTCCATTTGTCCTTCTGCTGCTAGGTTGATTTTAGAGAAGGATTTCTGTTAGTTGTCTTGCCTTCTTTTTTTTCAACCAAAATGCATGACATAATGCAACATCAAACACTTATTTCAGGGAAATCTGCAAGTAGCACAAAATGGAAGAGTAGTTTTTGCTTTTCCTTTAACTATGAACAAGTAAATGGGTTATCTGTCTTCCATTTAGTCAGATTGACATTTTTCTTTTTTACACTGTGCTCTCTTTAATGTGTGTTAGTCTTTCCTTATGACTCACGTTTGCCTTTGTTGGACTCTTCTGCCTGTGTCTTTGTCTAATTCAGTATTTTATGACATAAAATATTATCATACAGAATCAGATATCATGAGATACCACAGAGAAAACAAAAAAGGATTCTTTTTTAACAGATAATAGGAAAACTCCAAACTCTAATCTGTGTTTCTTTTAAATGGAGGGTAACCAAGCAAACGGGTGATATAAATATTCTTCTAGAATGCTCTTCGACAGGACCCATCTCTAAAATTTTTACTTACTGTTCTGAATCAGAGAATGCATGAAGTGAACAGGAAAATCGTATTTCCTATGAACTCCACTAACATGGCTTATATATATCCAAGTAAAATAAAAATACCCTTAGCATTTTATATGCCAGTTATTTATACACACATGCTATGCTAATTTGCTTTGTGAAGCAATTACACTGATAGCAGGGGTATTCTCATAGCTGAATAATGGTTGATTAAGTGAAAAGATGGCTGTAGGTATTTTGAGTGAGTCAGACTCAGTAGTTTGTATCTGTTAGTTTCCTGTTCTTCAGGGAGGATGGGAGGAAGTTGCTTCCCTAGTTATTCAGTGAATTTTTGTGTAGAAACTCAATTGAATCAACAATGGTTACACCAATCTTTAGTTACCTGTTCTGCGGGTGATGCACACTGCAGTGCAGCTAGCAAGCATTAAGGTATCAGTTTGAGCAAGAAAATAAATTAGTTATCTGAAGCTCAAACTGCGCGGACATGGAAACTTTTAACGCAAAATGAGGGACAAAAAAATCTTACCCTTAACGATTACAACCAATGACTGCAACAAATGCTTTAGCTAAGACAAAAAGGTCAAAGACTACTGAGCATGTAAGAAGAGATAATAATGACTCAACATCAAGCCAACTATTTTTCAGTTTAGACTTGCATATAGCATTCAGGAGTACACCTTGTAAGCATGCCATGTTTTCATACATAATGACCTGCACGCTGCATTCCTCACATTTCACAGTAAGTCTTGTCAGCAGTCTAAACAAAGAAAACTCAAGTTCATTTCTAATATTGCACATCTGGGCTGATAATACTTGGGATTCATGAAATACTATACTGGAGCAGATCTGCTTACCATTTAACAAGACCATATACCTTTGACAGTAGCTTCTGCATCTTGTTCTGCAATGCACCACGTGATTACAGAAAAGAAGACAAGGCCATTTCTTTCTCTTTCAACTTTTCTTCTATCTCCCTGAAACCTGAGCTAGAGTGACAGTATCTGCTATCTTTCATAAGATTTATTATAACTACACATGCAAACTTTATGCCTCTTAAGACTTCCTTCTACATCAAATATCAAATAGCTTTACATTGTACTGTATATATTTATATAAGAAACTTATTAATGCACTAACAAAAATCAGAGGAAAGTTAACAACATAACTGAACCGTTCTACACTTCTCACAAATGAAAAATCCCATGTTGTATATTTAAGTAACCAAAACATTTTGTTAGAACAGCAGCAGAATGATACCTGAACATGTTAAGTCTGTGTGAGAGGTCTGTACGTATGTCAGCATGTTAAACTTGGATTTAATTTTGTCATTGTTCAATGACTGCATGTTTTACTTTCTAATTGCATGGTTTCTTTTTTTGGTTTTGGTTATTAAATTTTTCTTTTTGGTAATTTTGAAGGTGAACATATTTTATTCTGGTTTTGGAATTTATCATATCTTAACCTAGTTCATATTGCCTACAATAAGTTATGAGATATTCTTCTCATTCGTATGTCAATGATGCTAAACTGTTGTGACTTACACGTTTGTGCTACGTTTCTATTTCTGTTCAGTCTCCCTCCTCAGCTAGTGCAGTTCAATCTTACTTAAAGTCTGAGTGAGAAAATGTTGTTTTGTCTGTATCAAAAAAATCTGACAATTGTTTCAGTAAGAGGGCTAACTGTGGAGCTGGGACTAGAAATTTGCAGCTCTACTTTGTAAGAGCTCTACTTCTGTGTTAGAAAGTGAAAAATGACATCTCCATGAAAATTTGGTAATGCAAAGATGCAAAACCAAACTGGTACATCCTGCAACATCAGACACATAAGCATAGAATAAGGAAAGCTACCACTTCTACTCTCGATGCTTCTTATTAGACTGAGGCAGATTGGAAGAAAAAAAGTAGCGTAATTTGAATAAAAACTCTAGAAGGACTAACTAAAGGACTAGGGACCCCAGAAGGAGATGTTGTCAGAAGGAATAGACAGCACCTGAAGACAGTGAAAAAATGGGCAAGGGGAAGAGCTGGGGAGGTTAGAAGGAAAAGAAGCAGTGAGTGAGAGACTCCACGAAGCTGTTTGTACAACTTTTTGGTATCAGACTGACTCGGGCTGGTATCCTTTTCCTAGCAGATTTCCTTACAGACTGTATAAAAATGCAGAGAAAGTAGACGGAAAGAAGATATATCAGCTCTTGCTTCTATTTCCATTCAAAAAACATGAGATTTAGGCAAAGGATGCTGTATCTAGTCTTCTGTACTCTTGCAATTCCACACCCACAAAAAGCTCTGCATCTGTACTGTAGAGACAGATTTGGGACTAGCTCAGAATAATGGAGACACAACTGCGAAACCTAATTAAAATTTAAAATAACCCATTTTCATCCACTCTACACCAGGAATGGTCTATTAACTTTGTTCTATTGGTGGCTTTGCCTAACCTGTGATACCTAGCCTCTAACACCTTTGTTGAGAGTTGATTCAAAGAAAGAGCATACAATAATTACATATCTGTACATTATTTAATAATGGATTCAGAAAAGGGGGAATGTATTTTAAAAGACTAAGATATATGCACATACTCTGCACTTTTAAGAAAAATTCCCATGTTTACAGGCTCTCAGTAAGTATTGCAGTTAGGTACTGGGTTTTCTCCATGCCACTGAATCTGCCCTCACCTTATCTCTGAATTCATATGTCAAAATGCTGTTAGTCGTTTGCTTGTAGTTTCACCTGGGTAACAACAGTGAAGGGGATGAAGACATACAAGACAAGAGCAAAAAAATTATTACAAAAACTCAGACTATCACATCTAGGTTTTTTATTAAATCTATGAACACATGAACACTGTCATAAATTTTTTCCTTATTTAAGAAATTTTTCAGTTCATGTTTGATTAACAGAAAGTCTGAAATCATCTACACGAGATATCGAGACTTCACAAATAGAGATAACTAGTTGGGAAAGCTTTCCTGTTTTTCCTTTTATTGCTAGCTGTGGGCTTATCTTCAAGAGGCAGACGAACATTAGCTGTATGTAAAACACAGTGCCTGCTGTATAAGCATAACTAACATTTGAGGTGTCTTCCTCATACGGTCACAGAAAGTGACGTCATACCTGAAACAAAAACTGAAAAAGCATGATTTTCTGAGGACAGGAATGCTAGGTGAACGTAAAAGCAAAAAGAAAACTATTCTCATGAGGTTTCTTGCTTCTTAGTAAGCTTGGATAACTGATAAACTGTCTTTAACGAGTAAAGGAAAATATACTAATTTTGTGAGTGAGTTGAGCAGACCTGCTCACCGCTTCAGGCACCTATTCTACATCCCGCAGATAAAAAGATGGTTAAAAGACAAAATCCTTTGTCCTGCAATAATGACATGTGATCAGAAGGCAGATGACTGCTATTGCTTCGTATAATTAGACTTACACACTTAATCACTGTAGGAAGGAAGTGAAAGGAGAGAAACTATTAGCTACTTGGTGCCTCTTGTTTCTCCGTAGTCCTTGGAAAAAGGGTCTTAATCATCAACAAGCAAGTAGAGGAAAAGAAGGTTATCAGGAGTAGTCAGCATGGATTCACCAAGGGGAAAGCATGCCTGACGAATCTGATAGCTTTCTATGATGACATGACTGGCTGGGTAGATGAAGGGAGAGCGGCAGATGTTGTCTACCTCGACTTCAGCAAGGCTTTCGACAGTCTCCCATAATATCCTTCTAGGGAAGCTCAGGAAGTATGGGCTGGATGAGTGGTCAGTGAGGTGGATTGAGAACTGGCTGAATGGCAGAACTCAGAGGGTTGTCATCAGTGGCACTGAGATTAGTTGGAGACCTGTAACTAGCGGTGTCTCCCAAGGGTCAATACTGGGCCCAGCCTTGTTCAACTTCTTCATCAGCGACCTGGATGAAGAGTTAGAATGTACCCTCAGCTAGTTTGCTGATGACACCAAACTGGGAGGAGTGGTGGATACACCAGCAGGCTGTGCTGCCATTCAGTGAGACCTGGACACGCTGGAGAGTTGGGCAGAGAGAACCTGATGAGGTTCAACAAGGGCAAATGCAGGGTCCTGCACCTGGGGAGGAACAACCCCATGCATCAGTACAAGCCTTGGGTGGACCTGCTGGAGAGCAGCTCTGTGGAGAGGGACCTTGGTGTCCTAGTGGATGACAGGTTAACCATGAGCCAGCAGTGTGTCCTGGTTGCCAAGAAGGCCAATGGCATTCTGGGATGCATCAAGAGGAGTGTGGCCAGCAGGTCGAGGGAGGTTCTTCTTCCCCTCTACACTGCCCTAGTGAGGCTCCATCTGGAGTACTGTGTCCAGTTCTGGGCTCCCCACTTCAAGAAAGATGAGGAGCTACTGGAGAGAGTCCAGAGGAGGGCTACGAGGATGGTGAGGGGACTGGAACATCTCCCCTACGAGGAGAGGCTGAGGGAGCTGGGCTTGTTCAGCCTGAAGAAGAGAAGGCTGCGAGGGGACCTTAGAAATGCCTATAAATAT
>Ga0065711_1035965_pt1 | contig 21605 bp, 17 predicted proteins | sample Hoacrofraction12_FD_59098 | JGI IMG/M metagenome (GOLD analysis project Ga0065711, IMG submission 59098) | Hoatzin crop microbial communities from Cojedes, Venezuela - Epithelial fraction 12 v2 (version 2) | ecosystem: Host-associated > Birds > Digestive system > Esophagus > Crop | place... | reverse complement strand
CCCCCCCCGCTCCATGCGTTAGTTCTCAGGTGGAGCTGCATGTGGTGAGTGGGGCCGGGGGGTGCGGAGCAGCGGCGTGCAGCTCGGAGGGAGCGGGGGCCGCGACACCCACCCACCGAGGGGGGGGTGCGTGCTTGGCGAGTCAGCGGGGCTTGTCTTACCTCTGCCTTCAGATTTGTGCCGGGGCAGAGGAGCTCGGGGCGGGCGTCCTCCCGCTCTGCTCCGGGGGGGATCGTGCTGAGATGAGCAGAGGGGGGGAGCGGCGGAGTTGCCCTTAAGATACCACCCCCCCCCGCCAACCCCGCCGACGCGCGGGGGTCCCGGCCCGAAGCAGGTGCGTGCGCGTAGTTGGAATCTACTTTTTATCGGGGCTGCCGTGCCGGCCCCTGTCGATAGTGCGGGCGGTCGCGCTGTCGAGAGCCCGTGCGGCACCGGACTGGGAGACACCGGGTTCGAAACCGGCTTCGCCCCGGTGAGTGGTGAGGGAGCTCCCTGAGCGGGGGGGCCGCAGCCTTGCGCCCTTTTCCCAGCCAGCTGGAAGGGCCCGGGGCGGGGGGGGGACACACGACGTTGACGCCGCTGGAGCAGAGCTGACATATGGCCGGGCAGGACCCTTCCCAGGGGCTGGGGCGGCGGGGTTGGCGGGGCTTCTCCCCTGCCTGGGAGCACCGCCGGCGCCGAGAAACGGGCCGGGGAGGAGGGGGGGCTTTTGTCAGCGGGGTGGTTCGGCTTTTGGTGGAAGCGATGGCGACAAAACTGTTTGGGATTTCCTTTAGAGAAAATACCCTTCTGCGGTGCCGCTCTTCCTTTACAGCGTTTGCTGCCTTGTTCGTGCCGGCGTGTCAGGGTCTGGAAATACAAGTTCTCCTCAGGCGTGAAAACAGAAGTGCTGTTACCTGCTGTCATTTCTTGCGTTTTGTGAAGCACAGCTGGAAGACCCAGGGCCACTTCTGTTGAAAATCTGCGGAGGGGTTTGCGTGCCGTCCCCTGGGACCCTCGGTGGCTGATTTACAGCTACGGGTCAGCTGCCGGCGTAAAATGAAGCGAATCTGCCCATTTCGTCCCCATCTGGGGAGGTGGGGGGGGTCTGTCAGCCCCTTTACCCAAACTCCAGCGTAGCGCGCCTGAGCTGCTGCGTGTGGCAGTCTGTGTTCAGACAAGTCCAGAGCTCTCAGGACCAGGGAAGTCCAGGCTTTTCCAGCCCGGTGAAGTCAGCAGGGTAGGATGGCTCTACCTGCCGTCAGCGGGTGCCGGGTTTGGCCACCGTGGGACGTGCTGTGGCTCAGACAATGGTGGGAGAGGGCTTGGCTGGCCCCTCGCACCGGGTTTGTGCTTGTGCCTCTCGGATGGAGTGAACCGTTTCTGTTTGTGTGAGTGGAAATGACACTTCCTAGCTCTTTATTCTGATTTTCTTTTTATTTTTTCGTAGGGATTGACCTGCGCAAATGAAGGTGCCTGTGTCTTACAGGCTTCTGACAGGGTACAAAACTGACAGAGGCACCTCAGTTTCCATCTACATGCGAGGGAAGCTTTCACGTGTAGAAATGAGTTGTGTTTTCTTAAAAGTTGCTGCTGCTTGTACTTACGTTGCTGTAGAAATTAAGCAGGGTAAATTGAGAGTAGCCTTTTCTGCTTGAAGTTAAAATGCATACATTTTTACATAATAAGATGGTATCTTTGGAATCTGATTTAACATAATGAGCTGGTGGTGGTAGTAGAGATAGGAGGGAGGGTTGGCAGTTTGTGCTGCCAGACAGGTATCTCGGAGGCTGTCCTAGGGAATGCTTCCATTGTCCAGGCAAGTATTGCAGCATCTAACGTAACAGCTGTAGATCTTCCTCCTTTCGTGACTGATCCGACTTCCATTTAAGTTGGTGGCAGAAACCACCCACTCCTTTTCTACAGGAACTGGATTGGACTGCTAACGAGTGAAGCTAGACTTTGTGCATATTAAAACACTGCTTTGATTTTTGTGTCAAGATGATTTCTTTCTCTCTGAAGCTGATTAAAAACAAACAAAAAGAAACTTGCTAGCCATAGGTACTTCAGGTTTTGTCTGTAGATGAAGCAGTCTTAAAGAGCATTAAATATGTCCGTAGGTGGTGGTTTATTAAGAATTGTAATTGTATTCCTTTATACACCTGCTATTTTTAATGGGAAAGATGAAATAATGACAGTTTCTCTGTGTTTTGGTGGGAATAATAACGTAAGTAGTCCAAGCACTCAAATCGTCTGCATGAGAGGCATCAAGGAGTTTGAGATAATGTACTAATATCAAGGAAATCCTCAGATTTCATATTCCAGATTTTTTTTAGCTTCCATGAAGTGCAACAGATCTTAGGCAATATCTAGTTTGAAGGATTTTGCTATCATTTACACAAGCTGCTTTTATTTTTCCAATAAATAATTCATAGGGAAATATATTTTTTTTTTTTTTTGGAACTCTGACTTTTTTCGCTGATGTAAAACACTCCTGGCACAGTTCGTCTCCGGCAGTGCTAACGCTAGACAGGTGATCCAAAATACTTGTGACTATTTTTGCTTTTATGTAACATCTTAAAGTGTAATCTGTCAAGCAAGGAGAATGCGGTACTTTGAAAGTGTAAGTAGTCTTCTGGTGATCTACTTTTTATAAGGGCTGGGTATCGAGAGAGACACCTTCTTTTAACTCAGCTTTGTGTGTGTAACTGGCTCAGGAGGAGACAGCTCCAGTTGCAACGGTTCCTTAACACGCACACAGATCAGTGCCAGAAATGGGAGCTTTCATTTGCCAAGTCCAAAGATCAGGAGTGTTCCAAACGAGAGAGCAAGGTCCAGCTTAAATGTAAGCAGGTTGGCAGTAAGCACAGATCTTTAGTGTAGATGAATCTTTTGCTAATTAATAGTTTGTAGGAAACGGAATTTGCCAGTCCGAGAACAGCACTCATTTTCTTCAGGGGGATATAAGTGCATGTTGTCTGCCACTTGTTGTATTTCTAAACTTCCATCAGTCAGAGAAACTGCCATCGCAAAGACGTGCCTGTTTTCTGTAAATGGGGTGAGACCCTCAACATGTGTCAGTTCTTTAGTTCTTTTATAAAACAAAGTCAGTTTTTGTGTTTGCTGTCGTGAAGGCTTCAGGTTTGTTTAGTATTACCAGTGCAAACACTATAACAAAAAATAACAATTCTGCCTGTTCAACACAAGTGGGGAAAGAAAGCCCTGTAAATGCAGTGCTGCCTTTGCCGTTGGGTGCGCTGAAGTTGAGCAAAACAGAGTCCAAAGCAAATGCGTGGCTGGGAAACAGCAGAGGTTTTGTGGAAGAGATAGGCCTGCACGTCCTGCGGCTGTACAGCACTGATCTCAGCAGGGTCCCTACCCTCCATCTTAACAGCTGTATGGAGTATTGAACGGTGTGCCGTCGTGCGGAATAGAAACTGCACGGTGACATTGGCTTCGCTGATGGCTCTCGATGGGCGTGTCAGATGCTTGGTGTCGTTGCAAAGTGGCCAGAAGGAGCTGTGAAGATGCGCTAGACCTGCAGCTGGGAGATTCCTCTGGTGCAAAGGGGAATTCCTGGGTGGGGAAGAGCTGATTTGAGGGGCATTTCCAAGGCAGAGTGGGGCCGGTCTCCAGGGGCACTGGGCAGCTGGTGGTACAGCCTCATTGGTCTTCAGAAATGGCTTTAAGTCGTGGTGGCTTGAAAGGACCGAAGAAGCTGTCAAGTCACCAGAGAGTGAGTTTTTGGTTTTCACGTGATCCTTCTTTGAGGGTAGAGGCACAGCTAGCTCGAGTGAGACAGCAGCCACCACCACATCAGAGTGACTGGATTCAGGCTGCTGCAGTGATATTGAAACCATACTGAGTCCTGCAGTAGGCAAGTTCAAACCATTATTCTTCCAAATCAGGGGCGGGGTTCGGTGCTCTGCTTGGTACGTAAAACCGTAGGTGTTGCCATGTAACATCCAAAGTTCCCAGCCTAGGTAACGTGGTCAGCGTTTTGAGGAGCGGTGGGCTTAAAGAGTTGTCGCTCATTAATATCGCTCTGGAATTGAGTTTTCGGTGGCGCTGAATGGCAGGAGTCTCAGTCTGTGTAATTATTAGGAGCCAAAGCCTGGTTACTTTGCGTTCACATCAGTAAGATGTATTGGATTTCATCTGACAGCTTCTGCTTCCAGCAAAGTTAGAATAAAATTTGTATTCTCAATATAGTAGAATACAAAAAGAATAGTGCAAATGTGGATTGTTTTCTTTTAATGTTATTTTTAAAACTGGGTGGTATATGGAAGTAGCAGAAGAAAGAAGTTCCCTTTTCGAAGGAACCATGAGTTGGTGGAAAGAGCTAAACTTGCCCTAGAACTTGCTCAGATGATCTGTAACAAACAAAACTTTTCTTGATCCCAGATTTTCCGCCCCCTGGGGAACCCTAGTGCTGTTTGAGCCACGCTCACTTTTGATGGAAATGTGACAATTATCGGCTACTTTTTTTACAGTTTCTTATAGTAGCCCATAACATTAGTCTTTAGAAAAAGTCCTGTCGTGCCAGGCAGGCAATAAGGTTGAGTGAACTGTGCTATAGAAAGAACCGCCCATGATTGGAGGTAAACTATGCGGATATATGTTGGGGTGGAGGTTGAAAGGAGTGTTCAGGGCATATTTGAAGCAGACTGTGCAACTGCTACAGCAGGTCTGACTAGTTTGAGGTGCCTAAAGGCAGCTTTGTCTTAACTTCAGGTAGCTGCAAAATCAAGTTTTAAAACCTAATTCAGAGATACATCATCATCTTCCGGTGCCTCCACAAACTCTTTTACTTTTCATGTGTTTTTACAGGCACTCTTTCACCCTTGGAAGAAGTGTGCAATAGATACATGTACACGTGCATGCATATCATTTGCATATTTAAAAAATATACATTTCATCAAGATAGGAGACTGGCGTTCATGCACAAACCACAGTGGTTTTTTTGAACAGTGGTAACATTTTGCTTTCTTCTCGTTCTGTACCTCTGTGTGTGTGCGCATGTGAGAGGGAAGCCACTCCAAGCATTTTTTTGGTGTAGCCATGTTTGTTGCTGGTGGGTTCTTGTGCCTTTGCCTGTCTCCATGTAGGAGGAGGGACTTACACTTAATTAGGCTGTGCTGCGGTCGGAGGGATTTTGCCAGGGCTACTTTCATGCTGGTTGTCCCAGGGGTACAATAACCTGCTTAGGTTACTCTCCTGTGATCTAGCTCACGGTCTCCCTTACCCTCCTACTCCATCTGTTTGGTGAAATTGGCTCTTCTAAACAACCCTTCCCCTCTCCTCCCCTAAGTAAAGTGTTCCACAAATAACTTGGGAATGAGTAGAAGAGAGAGAATATTTTCTGTGTGTGTAATGTACAATGTAAAGCTTCCTGTTGCTGCTGTGTGTCTCCTGGCTGGCAGTGGAACATATGTGATACATAGGTGCTCTGATGCGTTGGTTGTTTTTTTAATTGTGGGAAAATCAGTGTAATACTATCTTGGGTGAGGTGAATGGGTTGTGCCTGACTGAATATGAACTGGAGTTTAGGACATTTAGTTTCGGTTTCCTGATCTCTTCTCCTTCTGTATTTTCCACTTCCAATTTCCAAAGGCTTAGTTTGTGGTTAAGTTTGTTTGTTCCATGTTAACTGACCTGTAGTAAGCCTGCTTCGAAATATGGGTTTAATACATAAGTTGTTAAAACATGCTATTAAAAGGGTGTCCCCATATGCGTTTAAATGATTTATTTGAGAGTGTTTAAACTACTGCACATAAAAGTTACGTGGATCCCATGGTGGCTATTTTAAAGGATATCACTTTGGTGTAGGAGTTTTTATTGTGAAATCAAGTAGGTGCTGTGAAAAACGGGATCTCTTACGTCTCTAACTCGTAGCTCTTACAGGTTGAGAATAGTTCAAGGCTGGCCAAAGTTCCCTTGATCAGTTTTCAGAAGGCTCCTTGCTTGGACGTGAAAATGCATGCTGTATTTCAACAAACGCAAAAGCCTTAGTACGCTGGACTGAAAGGCCAACAGTTATCGTCTTGTCTAACACCACTTAACACTGTCTTAGCAAACTTGTGTGTCAAACTTTAACTACCTTTGTTGTTTGTTTGTTTTCACTGGTGGTAATGTCCAACAGCTTTTCCACCTCTTTAGGAGAAACTTGGGGGTGGGTGGGTGCTTTTTCACAGAATATACTTGCTTGCAGGGCTGTGTTATTTTGTTTCAGCAAAAATGTTGAAAAACAGTCATGCCATATAGCTGCTTTTAAAAATGCCAGGGAAACACCTTCTTTCTTTTCTCCTCTTTTAACTTTCAGTAGCGAGAAACTGGTTAGCAAATAAAACCTGCAGGCCAGAAACTAAAATGACTTGTCATTGCTGGGATGTATGGTGCATTTTGCAGTATACGTTTCCTGAGAGGTTTTTTTTGTTTTTTTTTTTCTCTCCTCTTTTTCCCTCCCGCCATTTGCTGCTTTTCAGTTTGACTGTGATAATTTATTCAACACTGTTTTCAGAGCAATAACCTACTTTTTGGCAAACCGTTCAGTTCTTTCCACAGTAGCATGGCTATTTTTCCCCCCATGTGTTTATTTCTGCGACAAGGGGGAAAAACAAGGTATCTTTGGGGAAAAGATGCTATGATATGCTTGAAAGCAAGGACTCTATCAAAGTAATTATATGTATGCGAGAAAAACTCTCTCTTACTGTACACAAAGGGGTCTTGTCTCTCTTGGATCCATGCACAGTTCTCATTAACCTTTGTAGGAATTAGATGCATCCAGTGAAGATGGGTCTACAATACTCAGTCCCTACGTACACTAAAAATACCAGCTAGACCGTGACATGCGCTTGTCAACAGAGATGTCTTGTACAATATAACACAACGTTGCCGTAATCTGCTGTTCAGAGCGACGTTGCAGGGGAGGAGGGATGTGTCGCCGCTCTTGCTATTTCATCATTCTCCCTTAGAGTCTGACCAGTAGCATCTTGTCATTGCAGGCGTGTAATTTTAGCAGTGAAAAGGGAGTGTGTGTTTGCTGGCCTGTGTCACTTTCTGGTGGCTGCTCTAGCTCTTTCAGATTGTTTTGAATTTAATTTACAAGTAAGGTGTCTCTTTTTAGCCGGTGCTTTCGCTGTGCCGACGCCTGCCGGCTCTGCAGTGGGAAGAAGCGGAAGGCAGTCAGCCCTTGGCTGAGCTGGGCCCTGAAGCGGTACGCAGCCGTCTTAATTGCCGCTGCTCCACTGCTTGAAGAGATTATGGCCCTGGTTCTCCTGGCACGGAGCTGCGTGTGCCGGCTCTGCCGTGGCTCCTTGCCCGCTGGCTGGGAGATTTCATCGTGCTGTGGTCCTGCTTGTGGGACCGGCATCTCCTGCACCCGTGGAAGGAGGCCCACGGTGCCAGACTTGTGAAGAGAAGCTGTGATGCGGAGCAGGGGGAGCTTCCTGGCTGATCCAGCGGAGGCTTTTGCGTAGAAGCCCTCGCATATTTTTGGGGTGACAACAAGCAGAGTCTGCTGAATAATCGGCTAATCATGTAGTAGAGTCAGAGGATCTGGCCTAGTGCTGCGCCTGGCTTTATTTACTGCAGCTCTGGTCTCCTACTGCTGATGCCCAGGTGTGTAATGCAGCTCCTGGTCCTTGAGCTTTTGCTGTCGGCAGCAGAGTTGCTCAGCCCGTGTGTACACAGCACGGTATAATTTGATTCATGCTTGGCAGGCCTGGCTGCTTGCTCAACGCTGCCACATGGAGAACCCGAATTGCAGAATCGCTTCGGCCCGGCTCTTTCGGGTGGCTCTCTGAAGCACAGGGTCTCCGCCAAGCTGATCCCCAGCGTGGAGGCTCCTGCGTGGTGGCACAGACGCTGTTGTGAGTAGATGGCACTTGCAGCCATCCTGGGGAGGGATGTAAAGAGGATTCGGCGCAGAGATGACCCGAGGAGCGGGCAGCTTTGCCATCGTGCTGAAAATCTCTCCTCCCCCAGTGACTAACCCTAACTAAACAGCTCCCAGTAGTGAGAGGGGGGGAATCCTCTGCCCCGGTCTGGCTCAAAGCAGGTGCTGCTGGGGTTGGTGGTCAGCGGGGCTGCATCTGCAGCAGGCCGGTGAGGGGCTGAGGTGGCATTAGCCATCGCAGAAAGCTTGTTTCATGAAACTTCCAGTTAAGGACAAGACCAAAAAAGGGCAGGCTGGGGACTTGTTTGCATCTGCCGGGCGCTGTTGTAGGGGTGCTGATGGGAAGTCCTGTCTGAAGCAGAACGTCTGAGAATTGACATTTTGGCTGTATGAGACCTTTGAGGTAGAAATTACTTCTGCTGGGCAATCCAAACCTATTCTTTTTTCCAGTAAAGGCAACTGCCTTCCTGTATGTGAATAACACTTATTTTGAATAAATATTTTGTAGCCTTGGTGTGTTACAAAGCTGTCTCTATCTTCTTGCTTTGTACTGAAGAAAAGTTGTCAGAGTTGCTCAGAGCTTTTGCTCTTGACTTCAGCCTCGCAGCCGGTTTGAAATACGCCCAGCTAGCGTTCCACGCACAGAACCTGTGCGGTCTTGTTCACCTTCTGATTCTGCCAGGGTAATCTTTAATGGTTTAACAAGCTAACAAGTGCTTGTCTGATTTAAACTTGCACTATGTTCTGCTACCCTGATAGAATTCCTAATATTATAAACACCCTTAATAACACAGCTATAATCTAGAAAACCTGCTCTCCTTTTTCCAAACAATTACTTAATGAGGCAGTAATTTATTCTAAGCTATATTTATTGGAGCCCGTTCCAGCTTTATCAGACATACTCTGTTTGGGGTGTGCAGTTAGTCAAAAACATTAAAACTGCTCCACTTCTTCGGAGGGAACAGGTTACATTTAGCAAACTGACAGCATTAGAAACTGTTTCCAATTTAATAGAAGCATATGCTTCCTGCAAGACTTAACACACTGCAGAGTCGGAGATTGCCTTAGACTGCGGCTTTGTCTTTTTTTTAGTGTGGTAAAAAGGAGCTGGAAACTGAAGGCAGAAGTGGAGTTTGTAGTAGTGTTTTTGGTTGTTTTGCTCGCTTTTGTTTTTCAGAGAGCCTTCTAGCAGGGCTTCAGCGGGTTGCAAGTTTCAGAAACTATCAAGAAAGTAGTGTGGGCGGCACATGTAGAGCTCTCGCTTGAAATGCAGTTTCTGATCATTAACAAACAGCAAGAGCTTGCTTTGCCCTCTGGGCCTCAAATAGTACAGTATGCAACAAGGGAGAGCAGGCAAGGCACGAGGATGGAAACAGTAGGATCAGATTACAGTTTCAAAATATCGCTGGAACACGTTGGCTGGCGTTACACTATTGACTGGCTTTATAATTGCGTTGCTTATTTGCTAGGGAAGGCTTCACCTTACTTTCTGATTAACATGGATGCTCCTTCGGGGACCTGGGGACTCCAGGCTCTGAGTACCCAAGTCAAGCCCCATGAGAGCTGCATGACTTCAGATGCTCCTCAGATGAGAGCCTGAGCTTCCTCTGATGTCTTGTCTCCTGTTTGCGGGGAGGCTTCCTTGTGCGGTCCCTAGCTAATTCCTGCTTCGATTAGCCTCCGAAAGTCACCCGCTATGGTTTCCCTTCTTATTTTGATTTTAACTTGAGACTAGGAAAGACCCCTGTCCCTCTGCTTGCTAAATGCTCTCCCCGATCGTCACTTGTGGGTGCCTAAAGCTGGGGGCTAAGTCTGTGTTTCTGCAGGGAGAGGATAACTGCCGTTCTAGCTAAATGCAGGAGTGGGGTGCCGAGCAGCTTTGCTTGCTTCTGCTGCTTCTGGAAGAGCCAGGGGTCACCCATCCACCACAGGAGGCGGGAAGAGTTAGGTCCGTGTAAGAAATCTTTGAGAAATACCTGCCCCTTGCAGTTACTGCTGGCACAGACAGCCTTGCAGTGAAGGCTTGCAAACATAAAAACAATTCCCTGTACTCTCTGGAAGCACAGAGCTACCCAGGAGGCCAATTTTTTGATATAGCTCAAAAGGAGAGTTTTGTAAGTGCTTATTAAACCTCACTCAGTTAAAAAAAAAAAAAAAAGGGCAGCCAGAATTAATGTAAAATGTAAGTGTCGGGGAAAACAAACATTGTAAATACAGAATGTCTGAGCACTGGGTTTGGAAAGGACAGAAACCCCAGCACAGCTCTGTTCCCTGTACCTCTTGTCTAGGGTTGGGGGTTTTGTTTTCTAACTGACGTGTGACATGAGACCCAGTTCTTAACGGGCAGTGGTTGTCAGGAGTCCTCTCTAGCCAGGCACCACGGGCTCATTACACTGGGACAAGTAATACCTGCATCAGATCCTGAGAAGCAGCCTTGGAAAAAAACCTAAACAAAACCAAACCAACAAAAAACTGCACAGAACCCGTCAGTGTACAAATTGGGAGCCAGCTGCAGCATATTGAACGTAGCCGTGCGTTACTGCGTGGCACATGCTGTACTAGCTCCCAGGGATACTTTCATGCCAGGATTTAAAGACCTCGATGTCAACGGATGAAATCTTTAATGTTGCTTATTTGCTCCAGTCCTGGAGTTAGACCTTGACACCTGGGCTGTTCAGCTTTGTTCCTTGTTTTTAGCAAGGCTGGGAGAGGGTGCCAGATTTATACTGGCGTTCCCCTTGACTGTTTTCCCTGCCTTTCCAGCATTGAATAGGAGGAGGGTGCCTGTGCTCTCGGAGGGAGGGTCGGCTCCCAGCTGCCGGGGCAGGTTCACTCTCTTTGCCAGGATCCTCCAGTCCAAGGAGCATCGTTCTGTACTGGGTGAGCCCACGGCCCTGTCCTGAGGGGGTCTTCCCAGGACGTGGCTGCTCTCCCTCTCTCTGCTGTGGCCTTGGCGATGTGGAAGCAGGGACAGGGAGAGAGAGGTTTACCTGTTTGCCTCCCTAGCTGTAGGGGACAGATGCTTTGAAGTGGTGGGGGCTGGTTACAAGTTCAGGTAGTCCCTCAGGCTGGATCCAGCAGCACTGAAATGCCCTGCGGCAGCCCAGCCTGCCTCTGCTAGCTCACAGGATCTAGCCCTCGTCTTACCAGTGGAACCCAGTTGGCACAAAAGGCCTTTTTATTTTGGTCCTGCAGCTATCTATGCCAAATCCTGATCCTGCTGAAGTCAGTAACAAAACACTCATTGACTACCGTTGGGCCAGGAGACAGCCAATGCAGCCCTCAAGGATGAGGAGTGAGGGATGGAGGAGAGGAAAATCATATTTTATGTGCCAGAAGTGACACAGAAAGTGCTTGCGTAACTTACTGGATAGAGTCTCCGGGAAGCCCCGGTGAGGTTGATTTACACCTGAGGTTTGGGAAACTTTGATTTGGGAAGGAAATGTGTGAATTCAGTACTCTCTTTGCGGTTTCGGGGGCTTTTATGTTATTTTTCTGCACACGTGTGTGTGTGTGAAGTAGAGTTCTATTTTAATTTCCCCAAGTTGCCTTTTTCTTTCTCTCTTTTTTTTTCCTCCTGTGTTTTTTAGTTACCCAAGATTTCAGGAGGTAACCATTCCTACTTTAAACTCCACTTTTTGCACAAGCCCCTGCTGCTCACACCTCTCCTTCAGCTTTCAGCTGTGTGGAGAGGAATGGTTGCCTGTGGACTCTGGGGTTTGCTGCTCTTATCTTTTTGAGCAACGTGATGTTTGTTCTGAAAGTAAACCTCGCTGTATTAAGCCGTTCATCCTCTAGACCGACTGATAGGGTGGCATAAATATGCGAGTGGAAATGTAACTTCTTAAAAATCCGTTTCTGCTGTCCCTCGTGCTGTTCAGTTCCTCTTTTTTTTTTTTCCTTCCCATCTGCCTTGATGAGTGGGGAGGGACTAGTGGGTTGTAGAACTGATTTCCAAGAAAAGCCCTCGCTCTTGAGAGACATTTTAAACTAAACTGTTAAAAGCCTTTGAGAATTAACATTAAATGGTATTTTTATTATTGGTGAGATAACCAAATCACTTTTCCCCTCTGTTTTTACGTATCTAGTGCTTCCCTATGCCAGACTTCCAATTATTAAAGACTTCAGAAATAGTCCAGCAGTGACAAGGTATAATGTCCTAAGTACGATCGATAAATACAATACTCTCTCACGATATGCATGTACCTCTGTCCTCTGGAGAGCGAAGGATTCGTCGCTAAGTGGGCTTGGAGACATAGCCAGGCATTGCACAAGCTTTTCTGTGTTTAATCGATGAAGGCTGACTCCGGAGAACCACCCGCTCCAGGCTGATTATCTCTTCTGCTGAACCCCAACTGCATTTTCTTCCAGCTGTGTCTGAAGAGCATGCAGAGCCAATAAAAGGGAGCTAAATGACATGCAAATGAAAAAAATACATATTACTTTTGTTTTTCAATTAAGAAAAGCCAACTCCCAAACAATGCTAGGGCTTCTCTGTCTCTGAGGCGCGTGCAATCGCCCTAAATGGGCAAAAAAGCAAGTTGAATCTTTCTCGGCTACAATGGTTCAGCTTTTGGGTCTGGGTCTTCCAGAGCTGGAGCCAACTGGTGGATGATATTGGGGAAGATCTCCAAGTAAGGTCCCCTGCCCCAGTCCCTGGATAAATACTGTTTTTCCATTGCCTTTCTTCAGCTTTCTGGTTCCACATACCTAAGTAACACTGAAAATTAACTTGCATACCAAAACCCTGCAACATCCTTTATTAAAACGACAAACAACAACAAAGCGACATCCCATCTCAACTCTTAATGCTTGGCCCCAAAATGACATTTGCTGGCAGACGGAGGAAACACAGCAGACATACTTCTGGCTGGGATTGCTGCTCAGCCAAAATAGATGCGCGAAAGACCCTCCGTGGACGTGACCCCTTGTCACTGCCTGTCCAGTCATGCGTTTTTTGGTGGGTTGATGTTGTCTGGCTGTCCCCGTTACAGTCATGACTTGGTAGGCCAACTCTGTGTTCTTATGCTCGGGAGGGTGCGGGTGTATCTCATTTTGTACTGATTTTTGGCCAGCCCAATCTGTAAGTTTGGTGTTTCCATTTTCCCAGCAGGAGCTTTGGCTGGAAAGGCTAGGAGCAAAGTTTTTGAGAAGAGCAGAACTGAACTAGATCAAGTGTTGGCATTGTACAGCTTGCCTCTTTTCTTTTTAATGTTGTGTGGTATCTCAAGACGTAAAAAATCCTTCTCTAATGTAGACATGAAGCTGTCGGTTGAAGGAGGGAAGAGATGGTTTGAACTGTAAATAACAAACAGGCACCGTTGTCTTAAGCTGTGGTGGTCAGAACCCATAAAATTCCTTCATGGAGATCCAGAGAAAGGCTTGCAATCCTGTAAGCATGTCTGTTTGTACCAGCTCTATCAGTTGGTCTAAAAAGATACCGTCTCCTTGCTTTGCTTAGCATGAAGGAAGTGATTTATGGAAACTGGAGGCAAATGTTTTTACAATTCCCGTTTGCATGGCAGAAGAGAAGGGGATAAAATAGAACTCTATAAAGCTGAGAGTCTAGCCGTGCTTATGCGAGCCCCGCTACTTGGGGAAATAAAACCCCCTCGCTTAGGCTGGCATCCTGCTTTGCTGCTTTATGGTTAAACCCAGTTCAGAGAGCGTTTCTGGGGAAAAGGAAACTGAAACCTGCGCGGAGAAGCTAGTAGGTGAAATAGGGAGTTGCCTGATCTATTTCATCTTTTAAAAGGACAAGCTCTGAACCAAGCTGCGTGAAGATCAAGTGAGATGTGAAAGCTTGACAGTCATACATACAGGAAACCTTGAATCATTTCTAAGCTTCCTGGAAAATGACGTAGTGAGGTTATTGTTGTGTTTACTAAATGATGATCCCATAGGTCTTGCCAATCAGCTTAAAAAATGTTTTACCTACCAGCACCTCGATCTTGGATGCAAATGGGCTCAACTGGGTTAATTCGAAATGCCTGCTGCCGTCCCCTGACAATGATAATTAATAATCAAGCGCAGGGAACGGAGCGTGGCCACCCGAATGGTCTTGTTTTCTGTATTGCGGAGAAAAAGGTTTGCTTTGTGCAGTGAATATTTTTATACATTCCTCCCAGAGCCTGACAAACTTCAAAACTCTCCTTTGGTATGTCTTTAGGATAGAGCCTGCCTTTTTTCGGGGGGGAGGAGATAGTAGGAAGGGACAGAAAGCTGCTCTCTTTCCTCCTAAGCCACTGCTGCTTTGAAAACGTGCTGGGCTTAGGCAGGGCTTTCGATTTTTGCTAGCCTGGTCCTCCTTTTCTTGCCCTGTCTGTCCAAAGTGGAAGGAAGCATGTAGCTCGTGAACATTGGTAACAGCAAAGCCCCTCCTCACACCCCAAGCCCACGTGCACAGGTCTGGAGTAGTCCATGGAAGTGACACTAGGGAGCAGAGAAAAACCAGACTTCGGCAGTAGTGCTGAATTTCAGAGGTTTTTTTCACCCGAGATTCCAGGCGCGGGGATCGCTGGTAGCCGGCCAAGGAGCTTGGATGGCAGCCTACCGGTTCCTCAGCTCTGCTCAGCTTGCTCCCTCCCCCCCGCCTTTCTTTTCTAATTGCATAATATGCTAGAAAATGATCTGGATTTGGGACTTATTTTTAACCAGAAGAGGCTCACTTCACCCAATCTGATTTTGGATTTAACGTCCAGCAAATGCTTTCTGAAGCTCTTTTCTTTTTGCTTTGAAACCCCGACTTCTTTTGCCCCCTCTCCCACTTTGCAAGGGCTCTGTGCTTTGAAATGTTTGTCAGCCGTTCTCGGGGAAGTTTGCAAGTCTTTAGCTACTGCGGGACCAGCGCGTAACGATCAGATTGGTGTTAGACCTGCCTGGTGCAGTGATTTCGCAGGCGTGGATCCCGCTGGGGAAACTGGGAATGGTACTCAAATAAGGAAGGCAAGTTTTGTCTCCTAGACGATAGCTAGGTGATAGCTGCATAATAAAGCTCTTACGAGAGGAGTCAGATTTGGGGTTAAAAATCTATTTATAAGCCTGTTGCAACTTTTCTCTGGGTAGCTGGGGCTGGAAAACATCATCTGCTTTTTTTTAAAAAAAAATTAGGCAGAAATCTTTATGCTATTTTGTTAGCATTTCTTAAATGGATGAAGGGTGAACAGGGGGCTGTCTGTGATCCTACTGAAAGGGCAACTGGGCTAGTGCTCCAGTACCTCACCACTCTGCCTGGGAAAAAGAGAGAGCAAAGCCAAACGCTTGCCCTAAGACTGGAAGCGGGCCGGGCGCGGGGTGCTGCTCTGTAACACCTGCGATCCCACCGCCATCTCCACAGGACTTCTCCTCAGCTGGTTTGATGCAGCCCATGGGACAGGCAAGTGAAGAATAGTAAACAGCCTCTGCTCCTTCTAGTTTAGATTTAAACGTTATAAAACACTTGGTTCATGCAGGTGGTGAGGGAGAGAGTCGGGGAACCTGCCATCTCCCAAGCACTGAAAGGAGTGCCTGTCACAGGGACCGTGCTGCTTCACCCACGTAATGGCAGGTATCTCAAGAAACCGAACCATGGCTCCTCACCGAAGATGGGTGGTGGTGTGGGGCAGAGGGTTGCTGACCTGAAAACCCTCCCTGTTCAGAGGCGTAACGTCAGGTCCTGCCTTGATCACAGCATAGCAGTTCCTTCTTTCCTTTGCATTTGGGGGGGATCTTCATGTCACAAAAATAATGGGGGACAAAATGAGGCTGGGACTGGGCTGTGCAGAGGAGCGTTTTCAGGTGCTCCGAAACATCCTGGAAGAGACAGCACCGGGGACTGAACTGCCCTACTTACGCTGAGCTCAGAAATGATTTATGATGCAGGGCAAGTTTGGTAAAACTCCCTTTGTTTCCTTCTTCAAAATCTGCCATCTGACCAGGAGAAAAGCACGTGTGTATATGCCGATTTTTGTTCTTCAGAAAGCCCTACGGCATTCTTTTATTCCGAGACGAAACCTGACAGGGATGCAGCCCTGAGTGAGGCACATGCTTTGATGGGGGAGAAGCGAAGATAAATGCTGCATCTGGAGCAACGCATCCTTGCTCTGCAGTAAAAGCTGTTCTGTCTGTGGCTAGCAAGCTCCTGAAAGTCTGAAAGCGTCACCTTAGCCAGGCGGGAGCTGCGGGAAGGATTTCAAACACCTCTGTGTGAAAGGGCTCCCCGTACTCAGGAGAGCAGGGGGTGAGAGCGCAGCCGACCCCAGCCCTCCGTCAGACCTGCCATTGCTTTGTGCGTGGGGGGGCACACAGCGCATCCCCCCAGTGCAAGGGGCGGGCAGGGCCCGTGCTCCCAGAGTGTGGGACAGGGGGTGCTCCGCGGCCCGGATCCTGGACTGGGGGTGCTCACACTCTGGGAGACACCAGACTCCTTTGGGGCTTTCCCAGGCAAATGGCCCTGTCCTCAGACTGGGACCCAGGCACTGTCAGGATTGAAGGCCTGGGCTGCAGCAGCAGAGCGTAGTGCAGAGAACGGTCTTGGGGATCAGACCAAGTGACCTGATGGATCGTCATCTTCATCTGTGTGTGCTTTAGTTCTGAGTGTAATAACTGCATTTCCCGCCCTGGTAGTTCAGTCTTTACGTGATCGGTTAAATAAACCCACGGGGTCAGATGTGTGTATATCCCGCGGTGCCAAAGGGCTGAATCTCCCCGCTTCACCGGCAAGGTTTCTCTCGGCGTACGATTGCTGGAGCCTGGGTCCCCTTCTCCCCATGAACACACTTTTGAATAAAAAGGGAAAGTCACTGTTAGAACCTCGGCGTGTTACATTTGTATTCCCAGGCATAGTACTGCATCAAGCAGGAAATTTTAAGGAACGTTCGTGTCGTATCTGTAGCTTGTGCACCCGGGTACAGGTATTTGGGGACCATAGGCTTAACCTGCAAAATTGGGAAATTTGCTGCCAGGCGCTCAAGGGCTTGAGTTTTATAGCTGCTGTTTGGATTCCTGCTTGGAATTTACCAGCATGGCTGTGCTTAGATACGATGGACCAGAGCACTGTGCTAAGGTGGCTGCTGCCTCCTCATCACGCTGCTGTGGGCCAAGCGCCAGTCACTTGTGCGGGCAGATTTCCGCTTGTGACTGTTGGGGTAAGCGCGGAGGGGACGGAGCGGCCAGTCCGTCCACACCACGCGTGCGAGGGAGAGCGTGGGCTGGGGGTGGCGATTCGGGTGGGAAGAACGGGCTCCGAGCTGTGCTGGCTTCATCGGCCTCTGCGCTTTCCTTTCAGATATATGTTGGGGAAAGGAGGAAAGCGGAAGTTTGACGAGCATGAAGATGGGTTGGAAGGCAAAGTGGTGTCTCCTACTGACGGTCCCTCTAAGGTGTCTTACACCTTACAGCGTCAGACTATCTTCAACATTTCCCTTATGAAACTTTATAACCACAGGCCATTAACCGAGCCGAGCTTGCAAAAGACAGTTTTAATTAACAACATGTTGAGGCGGATCCAGGAAGAACTCAAGCAAGAGGGCAGCTTGAGGCCCGTGTTCGTGGCCGCTTCGCAGCCCGCCGACCCCCTCGGCGACAACTTCCGCGAGGCGCAGCCGGCGTTCAGCCATCTTGCCTCCCCGCCCCTGCTCCCCACCGACTTCGTAAGCACTACGCCCCTGGAGTCCTGCCTCACCCCAGCCTCTTTGCTCGAGGACGACACTTTTTGCACTTCCCCGACTGTCCAGCACGACGGTCCAACGAAACCACCACCTCCTGCTCTCCAACCAGTAAAGGACAGCTTCTCCTCAGCCTTGGACGAAATCGAGGAGCTTTGTCCAGCACCTACCTCCGCAGAGGCAGTAGCAGCCGAAACAGCAGCCGACGACTCGAAAGACCACCCCAGCGAGTCCAGCATTCAGAAGCCCGAGGGCCTCCCGGAGAGCAGAACGGCCGAATCGAAACTCATGGACTCGCTGCCTGGCAACTTTGAGATAACGACTTCCACAGGTTTCCTCACAGACTTGACCCTGGATGATATTCTGTTTGCTGACATTGATACGTCCATGTATGATTTTGACCCCTGCACGTCTGCTACGGGGGCTGCCTCAAAAATGGCCCCTGTCTCGGCAGATGAGCTCCTAAAAACTCTCGCTCCGTACAGCAGTCAACCAGTAACTCCAAATCAGCCTTTCAAAATGGACCTCACAGAACTGGATCACATCATGGAGGTGCTTGTTGGGTCTTAAAAATCTAGAAATACAGCAACTTTTTTTTGTTGTTTTTTGTTTGTTTTTTTTTTTTCAATTTTAAGTACTAGTATATACACTTGGTAGTATTTCCATAGTCCCTCCCACCCCCGATTCACAGCACTGTGCATGCGTCCTTGCTTGCCTTTTTTGAAAAGAAAAGGATCACACTAGTTTTTGCTTCAAGCAGAGTTGGAGTGCCTTCATCCATGTATGACCACTTCTAATGTATTTTTTTTAAAGTGGTTCCTCAAGGAAGACCGAATATCCTGGTATAGGAAAGAATATGTATTGTAGACAATGTTATGTTATTACAAAAAAAAGAGGGAAAAAAAAAAAGAAAAAAAATTGTAAAAGCTAAGCACAAGGATTATGTTGGGGAAAGCTGTAAATTGCATGTGCATATTTGTCTATTTTTTCTATAAGTTTTATTGCAAGAGGTAAAAAATTTTATTATTTAGATAATCTCAATACCATTTTAGCCCTGTATAGGTTGACTTAGCAATTCAGCCTTTTGGAGGCATTAACCTGCTCCTCTTTAAGTGTTGCATTTACATGGCTGTTTAGAAACTGCTGCCCAAATTTATTTTATATTTTTGTACAGATTCTGCAGTTTATGATATTGTTTTTTCTAAAAACAAATGCTGTTTATACACACAAAAAAATAGCTATTTTGATAGGATTTGCTCACATAGTTCCTGCATAATTCAGATGTACAAGAACCACTTGTACTTTTATACAGAGTTGTAATGTTTTATATGTGTATGGTGCAAAGAGAAAATTGGATCAAATAAGCCTGCAGTTGGTTTCTCTGAATGCAAACAAAAAAGTGCTTTAAGAAAGGGCTGGGAGCTGCTTCTGTAGGAGTTTCACAAGTGTTTGCTCCCTGCTGTACCCACTGCGCACTACTGTGATTCCTGAAACTCAGAGCCATGTCCTTTTCCAACACGTATGTGAAGCAGTTGGCAGGAAACAGTTGTGGAACTTCACCCTAAGACGTCCTGGGCACCACCGCGGCTGCAGCCTCCCGGCCCCGGGCTAGTGCCCCCCGGCCCTCCCGCGTCCCTGTGCCGGGGCGTCCGTCCCGCGGGACGGCGGCAGATCAGCACTTCCTCACCCGAAGCTCCGGGGAGTGGTTTTGAGGGGGAACGGGGCCGTTGCTCCCCGCGAGCCAACCTCTGGCGGCAGCCCTCCTGGCCGACGGGCGCACGTGCGGAGCGGGCAGAAGACTGGCGTTGGCAGCATCCACTCGCCCTTTCTTGGAGCATTTCTCCTTCCCTCTCCCCACCTCACTGTGCTAAGTGCTGAAAAAGGCAACTTCAGTATTACTGCAGTGAAGCTCATCTCTTACCTGCACTGGATGGACTTGCTTTAATATCCATTGCTGTTGAAACTGGAGCCAGTCGCGTTACATCACTCGGCATCTCGTATAGGGTTGGGTTCTTGTATCAACTGTGTTACCTGCTTTACACTTTATAGACCCATTTTGCAACGAATATACAGACACAGCTTTCTATGCATGGTCCCGTTCCCCGTGACACCCCAGAAGTCTTCTCATTACTGCACCAACAGCGATTTTTTAAAGTTCATTGTGGTGTACATTTAATTTAAAAAAGAAAAACAAAAAAAACCCAACACGTTTGCAATGTATCCTGCCTATTGCTGAAGTTGCTATGGCATTTTAGTTTTTCAATGGTACTTTAGCTGTTGAGCGCCGGTTACAACCTATATTGTTGACATGCCTATGGCTTCTTTAGGAATAACTTTTATATTTATTTAAGAAATTTTAAATTATGTTTTACGTCATTTGGCAATATTCAGTCAGTTCTGCTCCCTTCTTGTCATGGATGAAATTGGGTCTTGTCTGCCTTTTAAGGAGGCGGCTTTTTATAAATTGGCACTTTAAACCAGGCCATATATATTTATTAGTATATAGATAGATAGATGTAATAGATATGCACACAGACACAGTGTAAAAGCAGATACGTTTTGCAATGAAGGAACTCCTAATCGAAATGAAACGCGTCACGTACAATTACAGAACGTGCTTCTGGCTCCTCATTCATCTGCCAGGGGGAGATGCAGGGCTGGGGGAGAGGGTGGGCTGGCTGAGGGCCTGGGTTTGCTTCCTTCTTTTTTTCCAAGCCGAACTCAGTGAAGCAGCGGGATGCTGATGGAGTTGCAGTTGTTTCCTTACACGGCCTAAAACAACAACAACAGAAAGGTGAAGTTCTTGCTTCAAACAGAAAACCGTTGACCAAGCGTAGCTTTAGGGACCATGGGGAGTGAAGGGGGGGGGAAGGAGGGGGCACGGCTCCATCGCCCACCCGGCAGCAACCGGACCGTGCTCAGCCGCGGTCCTCGGCCCCCGTAGGGAACACAAAACAGCCCTGCCAGATTCTGCACCTCTTGTAACTGGAATAACTGGGAAAGGTGAAGCCACGCGAGGGTTGTGCCTCTGTCTGCACAAACATGCAGGCACGCCGTAGCACCGACAGTTTCGCACAGTAACTTGGTAAGCACTTGCCGTACCGTGGTCAAAAACAGATTTACGGTATGCTGGAGCTGCCCCCCCCTTTTTTTTTTTGTATTCTGCATTTAAACAAATACCATATGCTAGGCAAAAGTTCACGTCGCTGCCATTTTTGGAGAGCTGTGGCTGGGCAGTGGGGTTAGCCGAAGCTTGTGTATCCACAGAACAGGAGACGAGCTCTAAGTCCCCTTTGGCTCTGGGAGGACAATGTCTGTGTACCCTTGGTGCTGGGGCAGAGTCCCTGCAGAGACCCAGAGGCCATAAGCACACCTGACTCGGTATGGGACTAGGCGAGAGGGCGTCGAGGCTGGGGAGCGAAGGGCTCCGCTGCGGCCTTCTCCCCATGCGGTCTCCAGCATGGCCTTTGCTGCGGTCCTACCAGCAGCCACGCGTGGAACGTCTCCAGGACCTGCACCAGGGATGGAGATTGACATTAATGTGCAATGAAGTGACAAGATGGGAGCAGAATAAAAGAGCTTTGGATTTGAAGTGATTTTTTGTTTTTGTTTTTCATAAATTATTTATTCTTTTTTTTTCTTTCTGTAAATATATTTATTTTATTGTGAAGCTAACAACATCTGGATTGTAACATGTACAGAATGTATGGTAGGAATGTATTCTCTTGTAGGAATGTAAATCTGTATGAAAAAGGGTATGGGAGCCAGATTCAGAGCAAAATGAATTGAGTTCCAGTCAGGATATGCATGGTTCACATGACCTCCCCCCCCGCCCTCTTTGTCTAATATGGGTCTGGTTGTTTGAAATATGCAAAAAAAAAAAAAAAAAAGGTGTGGATGAGGGACAGTTTTATGTTCAGAATCAGTCCTAGTCAGGCTCCTACCTCGTCAGCTTCTCGAGACGGGCCTCCCCCAGCCCTCTGCTGGAATCTGCAGCCGGAGCCAGGAGCAAACGCAATCACCTCCATCCTGCTGGCCTGGGAAATGTTTGAAAAAGGTGATTTTTTTTTTTTTTTTTTTTTTCC
>Ga0065711_1035964_pt1 | contig 21605 bp, 14 predicted proteins | sample Hoacrofraction12_FD_59098 | JGI IMG/M metagenome (GOLD analysis project Ga0065711, IMG submission 59098) | Hoatzin crop microbial communities from Cojedes, Venezuela - Epithelial fraction 12 v2 (version 2) | ecosystem: Host-associated > Birds > Digestive system > Esophagus > Crop | place... | reverse complement strand
AATTTTTTTAAGACTAAATCAGCACAAGAATTTTTTCTTTTTTTTTTTTTTTTTTTTTTTAAAGTAGTGTTTGTAACCAACTTAAAATTTATACTTTGCTCCAAGTGGGACTGCTAGGACAGATTTCTTTCAGTTGTCAAGGGCTGTCTGATGCTGCAGCCCCTCGGAAGTTTCTATCAGAAACTTTTCTTCCAATTTCTCCCCGTTATTTTTTTGGTTTGGACAGTGAGTGCTACATAGCTCGCTCTTAAACTGTAACGCAGAAAAGGGACGAGGAAAATCAACCCTTTCTCTAACTTCTTGGAAATGCTGACCAATCTTTCCACCTTTAAATCCTTTTCCGTAGTCTGTCTCTCCAGTTTGCCTTAATTAAAAAGCTCCAGCAAACACGGCTTTGGCAGATGCGATGGTCTCTTCAGCTCCGATCTGTGTCATCCTGCGGCGTTCACATAAAACAGACTTACATGGGTCCACTCTTGCTTTTTGTCTTCCAGCTTGTACTTAAATCTGGTGCTGGGAAACGTGAATGTAACTCTCCTGAGTAACCAAGCAAAGTGAGTGTTTCCACGTGTGTGAGTTTTTGGGTTTCTCTGGGGCCAGGCGTTGATATGGCCTGAAGTCCTGAGGCAGGAATGGTTTTCTCTTCGAGCTGATAAAAGATGAAATATTGAGGATGGGCAAGTCAGACCGTGGCGTGGGGCCAAGCTAATGCCTTGTGTAGCTCTGCTGGATTCTGTCCATCGTTAGCTTTCAAGCCCAGCCCAGCCTCTTGCCTTAATTGTACGGGGAGTTTTGCAGTGAAAAATGGTATTGTGACTTCTAGGCATACAGTGCTCCAGAAATTGGAAATTGTTTTGGTTTTAATCTTATCGTGCCAACCCAGAAACCGCCTCTTATGGACTTAAGCCATTGAGTTATCTTGCAGCGCAACGGCCGTGCAGCCCAGATGGACCCTCTGGGGGGCTTTCCACCACCGGCTGCTGGCTTTCTAAATGTTTCAAGGAAAACCTCTATCCCTGGGCTTGGCACATGGATTTGTATCTGGCTTGAAAAAAGTGAAGCCACATTCCAGTAAAATACCCGTTTGTGTCCTTAAATGGTGGCTGTTCCCTTCCAGGTTCGCCTACAAAGACGAGTATGAGAAGTTCAAACTTTATCTGACGATAATCTTGTTACTGGGGGCCATCGCCTGCAGGTTTATTCTCCACTACAGGTAAACTGCCTCTTTACTTTTAATCAAGTTTTTTGAATAAAAATGTGCTGGGTTTGAACTAACTTATCTTCTGTTAACGATGAGCTCTGGCAGTGTTTAGGCTTTGAGCAGTTGGACAGCAGGACAGCTTCTGCACCTCTTCTTCAACACTGGCAGGACCTGTCTTTTAGCTCCTTGCTTTTCCTTGTTTAACTTTTTTTGGAGTCTCTCGTAACTAAAAGAAATCCAACGTGACATTTTCTGATCTGTTGTTTTTCTGGCATCGTACTGTGCTTGGGAATGAGCAGTTGGTTTTGTTCACGGGTAGTCCCAGCAGGAACCGGCACGGTGCTGCAGCTCTCGGGTTGCAAAGGCAACAAGAGAGGCTTTGCATGAAATGGTCAGACCTGGAACCTTATCTCCAGGGCGTGATAAAGTGTCTGAGCACCACCAAGCTTCCAGTATTCAGTTTTGCTTAAAAAACAGGAAGGTGTTGGAGCCAGGCACTTCCACTGAGGTCTCTGTGGGTCTGGGGTGAATGCAGGATGGTACCAGGGAACGATGCTGCTGTATAGAGAGGCTGCCCCAAATCCCTGTGGCTTCAGGGGTTTGCAAATGGCAAAATAAAGGCGCTTTTTTTTTCCCCCAGAGTGTAATGATCTGCTGCTCTTTTAGCTGATTGGATTTATATAGATCTTATGGAATCTCCTCGTTGAATTAGCCTGGAAATGCCTCTCTAAATTGGATCATCCGCTGCTTCCATGGTGCTTTCTCTCCTTCAGAAGGAATTAATGTCATCTCTGCATACCTGCTTATCGGCTCAAGATCTGCAGTGTTATATCACGGGGCACTTCCCGGAGGAAAGGACTCTGAGCCTAGCGGTGCTGCCGATGTGTGCAGTTCTGCCTGTGGATCGGAGATGTCCAGGTCTGGGGCTTTGTGTCTGTGGCCTCACTTGGGCAGGTTTTCATTTGCCCAAGGGGACGGAGGAAAAATAGAGATTTTTTTGAATGTGTCTTTATAATTAGCAGGATTTTTTACTGTGTGTTTTTTCTGTTTAACAGGGTGACAGATGAAGTGTTTAACTTTCTGTTAGTGTGGTATTACTGCACGCTGACGATACGGGAAAGCATTCTCATTAGCAATGGATCAAGGTATCACACCACCTGCAAAACTATTTAAAGCATGACATCTCCTTAAAAGAAAAACAAGCAATAAAAGGGGATTCAGCCTGGCACTGAAGACCAGCAAATCCAAGACGCTGATGCCTCTCTGCAGGGTCTATCATCTCCATCCCCCTCCCCGGTCACTCCCAAGGGCAGACATGGCCACCTGCGGTTTGGGGAGGGAGGAGAAGGTGCAGTTCCTGAAAGTCCATAAGCTCTTGGCCCAAAGTGTGGGATGTTTTTGGCAGCTGTGGGTCAGTTGTAGATGTGGTCTAGGGTGTTAAGTGAGTGTGTGTTTTTGGTGAAAGGACCAAGCTGAGGTGCTAGCTCTACACCCTGCAGTTAGTGTGGCCACCCCCTGGGTCACTGCAGCTTCTGAATAAATGAGTCGTATGCAGGGAAAGTTTGCGGTTAGGAGATAATTCTGTAAAGAGCTGAGAACACAAGTAAAATCCCAGGAGAAGTTAACTGAAAGATGATCCTTACTCCCAGCCCTCATTTCCTTGTGGCACCCTTAGTAGGGGTATCCTACTAATGCAGGGTGGTGAGGTCCTCCTGGCGAATCCCTCCTGGAGTATCTCCCTTAGGTCTGGGTCGAGAAGTTGCTTGAGTTTGCACTTGTGTAACTTAACCTGGAGTCTGGTGTTAGATTTTAGCAATAACCTGATGGTTGCGTATCCCTGGTTTTCATCATCCAGGTAGGCTGGCGCAGGGAAACTGCAGCAATCGCCACGTCTCTTCCCAGGCGTGAGCCTGCATGTTGGTTTGCAGCTGGGTGAGTGGCGGTGGCTGCTGCTGCTGCTGCAACATTTTCAGCTCCCTCTTGCATTAATTAATTGGATTTCTAATTTGTCTCGTTTGCCACCTTTCGAGCAGCCAGCATTGTGTTAGCCCAGCTTCATGCACTCATTCCTGCTCCGAACGCTGCACAGAGAATTTGGACGCTCCCTTGTAGTGGTGCTTGTACAGGGGTGGACCAGCACTCGCGTTAGTGGCAGGAGTCAGTCTTGTCCTAATTAGGTGGCAGTGCCTAACGAACGATCAGCTGGGGACAGCTCATGGCTCCTTGTTTCAGCCAGTCTCTTCCCTCTCTGAAGCCAGTTGCTTCCATGATCTCCTCGAAATGGGGATGGGAGGGACCGTTCCTGGGAGTCTTGTCTTGGCGTTGCCAGCGGAATGCTTGTGGTCCCCACTCCCGATGCAAGAGGGGGTTTGTGCCTGGAGGCAGACACTGGTGTGGCGTGTGCGGTGCGAAAATCAGGGCCCTCCTGCTTTGCCTGGAGGCAAAAATCTTAAAAATGTGCAGATTTCTGGGAGCTGCTGGAGGACACAGTTCCCAGTGCTGGCTGCGAGCAGCAGGGATGAAGCAGTCTCTTCTGCAAGCCCGGCTGACCCCAGGGCTGCTGCGGGCGGGGTGTCTTGTTTTGGGGTGCTCTCCAGAGGGGATAGGGGATCACTGTGGGGCCAGAGACGAAGAGGAAAAATCCAAGCATGGGGATGTAAAATTGCTTGCCCAAGCCCAGCAGAGAAACCTCTGAGCCTGGGCTCGTTGCATCTGCAGAGGTGGGTTGCACTGGCTCAGTGCTGTCTGGTGTTAGAGGTTGCACAGCTTTGCTTGGAAATGTCCCAAATTAACCCATCAGTGTTGGCTTAGTTTCCAAAGCAGTTCTGTCCCTGGGGCAGCTCTTCACTTCTGGATTCAGCCTCACTACAGCCTTTGCTTGCTTTACTGTAATTTTCTGTGCTTTCTGCAGTGTTCATGTCTGAAAGAATCAGCCACCTCATAGGAAGGACTTGGAAATGTCACTTATTTGCATGGCATGGGAGAGAAGAAAAAAAAAAAGGGCGTGTGGGCTGAAACTTGTGCATCATTAGTCACTGCAGTACCTCATGCTGCGGGGACTGCTGCTTCTCGCTGTGCTGGAGAGCTCGTGGGAGCACGCGAGGTGCGCCCCGGTCCAGAGCCTCCCTCCAGCAGTCGTGGATTCGTGGCCCCAGCTGAGCCGTATCGCCAGGACAGTGCTCCGCAGCAACCCTTTTGCTTGAGCTGGGCTGTCTTTTGTTCCCTGCCCTTCCTCCTCCCCCAAGTCAGGATCATTTTTTGTCTGTAAAGCCAAACTTACAATGCTGAAACCCATGTTTCTCGTCTAACTGCCACGTTTTTTCTGTTCAGGATCAAAGGCTGGTGGGTGTCTCATCACTACGTCTCCACGTTCCTGTCTGGAGTAATGTTAACGTGGTGAGTCTGCCCTCGCCTGCTCGAGGTGCTTCAAGCCTGTTTCATGGTGTTTGCATCATCTGAGCATTTGAATCCAGCGTGACCACGAAGCTGTGGCCACACAGGCACATGGTGAAGCATCAGACTTAATATTTGTCCGATGTTGCAGATGCTTTCAGTGATAAATACAACACTGCAAGTTTGTATTTACGTTGCTGATTTAAAAAAAAGAAAGAAACAAACCCAGACCGTAAGCCCTAGTTGTGCTGATGGTAGCAAAATCTCTGCAAGTCTCCCGATTTCCGTCTCTGTGTAACTAAGCAAAGAAGCAGCACTTTGCTTTAGAGGGAGGACACCACAAAACGGATCTTTTTGGTGCCTTTACTGAACCCAGATTACAAACCCAAGTAACAAAGCCAAAAATGCAAGTCACCTTCCCACGGGTGGTGGTGTTGGTCAAACAGCGCAGCGATCCACCCTGTGAACAGCCCCTGCGCAGCCCATCTCAACTTTGGCATGAACTGATTAGTTCATAGTTAAAAATTATTTTAAAAGAGCAAATGTCTCTGCGCCTGCATCTGTAAGGGGATGACGCAGTGGGTGGAGCAGAAGGTCCCTGTCTATCCCAAACTACTCTTAGGATAAGGAGCACATCCATCTCCTGCTCCACCTCTTGGATTCTTGATGCAGACGCTGCCGAACGGCTTTGCTGCCTAGAGAAAACTGATAAGCACAGGAATAAGAGGGGGCAGCATTCATACACATTTGAGAGGGGAAAACTATTCGATGAGAGCATTTTCTACATGCTGGAGTTGCGATGTGTGGCCGTAGCTCCCTCTCTGGGCTCCCAATGGGGTGGGGTGGGCTGGGGACCAGCCGCTTGCTTCGTTTGCTAACGGGATCCGGCTTCGCTGTGAAGGGGAAGGGCACTGCATCGTATGCTTTTTGTCAAACAAACAGACCTCCTTTGTATTTTGCTTTCAGGCCAGATGGACTCATGTATCAAATGTTTCGCAGTCAATTTTTAGCATTTTCAATATTTCAGAGTGAGTATATCTTACCTTGCTAATTCACGGGATAAAATAGTTTTGTATCTTACGTGCTTAGAAGAAAATACTTCTGCTTGGTAAATACCGGAGTATTAAACTGTACAAATATAAACCATACCATGCAAATACACAATGTACAAATAATAATTAAACGCTGTTGGATTAAACATTATTAAAATAGTTTGTTACATTTATCATACTTCTGAATAGCCAATGCAGTGATGTTTTCTCTCTCCTCCTCCAGGCTGCGTTCAGTTCCTACAGTATTATTATCAAAGGGGCTGCCTTTATAGACTCCGTGCTTTGGGGGAGAGAAACCACTTGGACCTTACAGTAGGTGAGGTTTTCTGCAATACTTGGCTTGCTGAGGTTTTGCACAGGTTTTAGATGCGGCCACAGGGAGAAGGCTGCATGGCCTTCCGAGAGCAAGCTTTGCAAAGCTGCCGCCCCGCTGCCCGTGTGATGGCAGGAAGGGCAGCGAGCATTTTATTCCCCTCCTCGGGTCCCAAGGGTTGGGAGCAGAAGGCTCTGATCTCTGTCAGCTCTTGAGAGGGTTAAGATGGAGGTTTTCGTCATCCTCATCTTCATCCTCCTCCCGTTATCCCACCTTCAAGTTGTTTGGTTATTGCGGAGCAGGACAGGAATAGCCCATGTGGGGTGGTCTGGATGGGGAGGGCTGCAGCTGCGGTCCTGGCTCTTCTGTGCTCACCCTCTGCCTCTCCTGTTAACCTTTTCCAGAAGGATTTCAGTCCTGGATGTGGCGGGGGCTGACGTTTCTCCTTCCCTTCTTGTTCTTTGGGCATGTAAGTTGGGCAATCCCATTCCAGCCTCTGTGGCATGGGGCTTCGGGAGGGTCTGCCACTGCGGTTGCAGCACCATAAAAAGGTGCTGTGGATCACACTCCCCCATGGCAAATGCTTGGGGTTTCTTCTAGTAATTAAATTGACTTTTTTTTTCCTTCCTTTGTAGTTCTGGCAGCTATATAATGCAATCACGCTTTTTGGATTGTCGAGGCATAAGGACTGCAAAGAATGGCAGGTGGGTGTTGGTTCTGCTCAGGAAAAGCACAGAGCAGGCGGAGAGGGGGTGTTTAATCACATCCTTAAAGATATTTTGGCATCTGACCCCATCTAAAAATGACCCCATGCAGAAAATATGACAACAGAAAAATGATGGCAGTGAATCACTTTAAAAACATGTTGTCCCACTTTACTGCCCTACTTTTAGGGACCCTTCCACTTACTTTCTCCGTTGCTGTTGCCCATCAAACATGTCTATCCATTTTCCAGCTATACAATTGCTGCTGTAGATCCAGATTGGACCACATTGCGGATACAGTGGTGCAGATCATCTGATGGTCTTTGTTTTGGTCAGATACTGCTCTAACTTGTGTGCTCACTTTGTTCAGGAGGAACACACCTTCCCACAGAAACGTGTCATTCCCCCACTCCTGTGCCACTGCTGTTCGATGAACGTGCTTGTAGCATAATGTTAATCCATTAGATTGAATTTAATGATTAGATTTTACTGTCTGGTAGAGTCCAGCAGTGTTGAATATAATCCATGTTGTAATATCAAAAAGTATTAAGTGCTACTTCAATGATCACGATAAAAATACACTTCCTGTTATCCATGCATCCAGCTGTGTGGGTTATATACTTGGCTACGATCTTCTCACCTCGTATCTTTGTGCTAACGGATCCCTGGACTCGCCAACGAAGCCCCATCAGAGCTTGCTTAAATGGGGCCAAAGCACAACCCTCAGCCCTCACCTTCTTTTTTTCTCCTTCTTCTCCCCTCTCAGGTTTTTGTGTTGGCTTTCACGTTTCTGCTGCTCTTCCTTGGCAACTTCCTCACTACTCTCAAAGTGGTGCACACTAAACTCCAGAAAAACAAAGACAAAATGAAGAAGCTGTGAACCCCCCCTCCCCGGTGTGCCAGCAGCGGGCGCTGGGTTTGGGACGGATCCCGCTAAACCCAGCGACACGATGGACGGGCTCAGAAGGACTCGCCCCTCCCCGTGTTTGGTGAAGGATACGGACCCTGCCAGCACAGACTCAGTATTAACGCAAGCATGGCTCTCCAGTCCGCGGTCCTGCTATTTATCTATATTTAATACAAAACGTGTTTGCTTTTGGAGTTTTTTTTCTGTATATAGAGCAGCATGCACCTGCCCGGCGAACTGCCAGCATTGGGAGAATGTGGGATCTACTGTAATTCCAATTCTGGGATGATATTTAATGCTTTCCAGTTTTATTATTTAAATTCTGGGTATTGGATTTGCAAAGGTTTACGAACACTTCAGGTTGATCAGTAATATAGACCGAATGCTGTTTTTTGAAAGCATTTGTTTAAGGCATATTTTCAGTGGCAATACTAACCTGCGTGTACTGTGAAAAAAACGCCCATCTTTTTACCATACTGCTGCTATATACACTTTGAAAAAGCTATTTAAAGACGTGAAATCCTCTTCTGAAAACAAAAACAAGTAAGCAAACCTCGTTGTTAAATGGCAGGGAAGTCTGCTTGCCCTCTTCTAGGGAGACCAGGTCATCTCTCTAGTCCTGGAAAAAGACCTAAAATAAACCATTCGATACGCAGCTACTTCAGCCCCTCTTCAATAACAAATACACTGCCCTTTGGGTTGGTTTTTCGAGACACCACTTTTCCTTAAGATGGCCTTGATCAGTGGCAGTTAGTGCAGTTGCACTTTGGTTTCTGTTTTCAGTTGTTTTTTGTTCCTGGTGCCGTTCTGGAAAGGGGAGGACAGGCCCAGCAGAAATATTAAATACTTTCTTTAGATGCTGCGCTTGTACCAACACTTAAGAGAATGCGAACACTCGTTCAGGAGGATGGCAGAGGACAAATACTGACTCCTGTCCTGCTTAACTCCTTGTGCTTCTTGAACTTACTCATTCAAATAAGCTTGTTGTGGGTGCTGTAACATCAGTACCTCCTCGGGCCAGCTGCAGTACTGTGAGCTGCTTTAGGCCGCGTCTCCCCCAATGGCGAAGGCTTCCTTTGGGCTAGCACAAAGCCCAGATAGGGCACACGCTTTGCCAGAATGTGATCTGAAATGATGCCCTTCTCCCAGTAAGTGTGCTCATCAAGAAATACATATATGCACTACAGACTTGAAATGGTTTCGTCTGTTCTTCTGTTGCTGCGGGGCTAGCAAAATGACCTTTACAGCGTCACTGTCCTGTGGGCATGAACAATAAATTGCAATTTGCATATTCTGAACAACTCTCACACTAGCTGGGCTGTATCTTGCTACGTTAACTTTTGACTTTTGCACACCCTGTGAGGTTGGGGTTTTTTTAATCCTTTGAACTCTCCAGTTGTGAAACGTAAGCTGTTTTACTTTGAGAGTGGTGCTGGAGCCTGCTGGATCTGAGCAGTGGACCTGGTTCTCCAGGGGTGGGGAGCTGTGCACATGGCGAGTCACTTGAGTTCTGCAGCATGAGAAACTCCGATTAAAAACGCAAGAAGGATTCCACCCGTGGAGCTGCGGGTAAATGCAGTAACTTCTGTCACGCTGATGTTTCAGTTACGTACTAGGTAAGGTGATGTGTGGTTCTGTTTCTTTTACTGACAAATGTCTTCTCATAAAGGAAAGGCTGCACAATTCTTCAGATTTTCTGTAGTCAAAGATGTGAACAAACTTGTAAATTATTATTTTAATTTTCCATTTTAAGCTTGTAGGGATTCACAAACCTTAATTAAATCAACAGAAGTTAGGGAAGATTTCAAGAATCAAGACCTCTTTACCCTGCATGTACAATAATAATGATGGCTTGCTCCAAAACCATTTTTTACCAGCTGGTCATGTAACCAGCAGAGGTTAAAGCTGCATGAAACCTGTACGATGTACAGTCACCAGGCTCTATGTGCAATGTTTGTCTAATAGACTCCTGCACTGCACCGCCTAAACTTTTTGGCACAAGATTGTGTCTTATTACTGTTACGCAAGTCCTATGTACTCTCCCTTAGGACGCCCAGTAGTTTGCCTTATACAGAAAACTTTTGGCAACACCTGTACTGCAGAAACCTCCTCCCTGCCTCATGGGTTTGGTTTATCATGGCTGCAAACTAGTGATTGCTCCTGAAATCTGAGATCTCGCTGCATGAGATGTGCAACAGAACTAGGAGATTTGAGGCATGCATACTAGCTGTGCGGTGGGAGCATCCCTCAACCTTAAATAGACACTTGGCGCCTTCATCACAAAAAGGAAAATTTTAATTTATAGCAATAGAGATTATTTCATCAGTTAATGAACATGAGTTAAGTATCTCCCCTAGCACGCACCAATATTTGCATCCGTCAAGTATTAAATAAGTTATGTAAGTTTGTTGTAAAACTGACTTTACACATAGTAGCTGCTTGGAGTACTTCAAACTTTGAGGGCTGTAAATTATCTATGATACTCCACTTCTGAATTGGAGCAGCCAATGTATTTCCATTGAACAATGCCACTCTCTATTACAGCAGCAGTAGCCGATGCTCTGCGCACTCTGGGGGCAGCTTGAGGCTACCTCGGACCACTGCCACCAAGTAAATGAATTCGAAAATGTTAAGGCAGAACTTCATTTCTGTCTCTTCAGAGGTGCCTGATAAGCTGCTCTAACATCACTTCTTCTATAACATGTGGCTTTTCAGCTTTTCTGCTTGAAAGAAACAGTAACTTGTAGCTATAACATGCCACAATTATTTGGCAGAGGAAAAAAAACCCATTAATTAAGTCATACAGTAGCAGTTGCTGTTCATTGCAGCTTAAATAGTGAGTCCAGGACCTGACTGATGGTCGTTTGCAGTTATGAGCAAAAGCCAGACGGACAAAGGCATGCAGCATCAGTTAACCTTGATAAAGAGCTTTGAAAACTGTGAGAGCAGTGCAATGAATGTGCAAAACTAGTAAAAATAATTAAAACTTTAAAATAAAAATTGTTCTAGGAATACAAACATGTAATGAAAAAAATGGCCTTTGAAGTTATACTGTTTTTAACATCTGAGCCGCTTGGCTCTCCTGCAGTCAGTGCTCTCTTGCAGTCCAGATCATAACACTGAGCACACTGTCCGTTTCTTCTGGCGCTTGGCTTTCTTCATGGCATTCAGGGCAATGGTTGTTGCTTCTTTAAAAACATTTTCTATGTTTTCACGACATTTTGCTGAGCACTCCAGATAAACTTCTGCATTAATCTGCTGACAAGCTGCTTCACCCTGGAAAGAATGAAAGGTAAGAAAAAACGTTAAACCCAATGTATGAAAGAAGGAAGGCGAGATCAGAATGAAAGGGAATTATTTTGTACATCTTCATATCATGAGGTCAGGAAGAAAGATGCTGCCTCTGACTATGCTGCTAGAGCATAAGCAGCATTGGTAATAAACTGAGGCACTGCTAAATAAACTCGGGTTTTCCCCTATGTTGATCTAGAGCCTGGCCTACAGTTCAGTGCATTAGACACTCTAAGATGCAGACTGCTGATAGTGTAAAAATATTCTCGGGATTAAATTTGTTTGAAAGAAATGCTGAGGTAGATGTTTAAGTAAAGATAAGATGTCTACACAGCGGTATTTTTTCAGCCCTGACCTTAACTATTATGTCGTGTCACCTTTAGTAATGAATGACCCATGCAAAAGCAGAATCTGGACCGATGTGTTGCCTTGTTTTGCTGGTGCACGTTCAGGATCCCTGACTTTAGCTTGGAAGCATTACAAAGGCTCAGGTGAAATCCTCGTATATTCTCGGCCTCACCCAAATGCATGCAATGGGAACAGACTAGAATCTAAAACATTTGCATGCAGTCCTGGTTGTGCGAAATCACTACAGACAAACCACAGTGATTTCTTAGTTTGTTTGTGATCCTTTTATCATCACTGAAGAGCCAGCCCCCAGTTTTGAACGCTTGTGAGCCCTGGAGTGTGAATTCCAGGTCCGCAACCCACAGCCTCTGCATTTATTCATTATGAGCCCTGGGAGTGGGGTCACTTGAGTGCTCAGGCTTCCATGGGGGGATTTTTCTTCAGTGTGTTTAAGCAAAGTTTGTCTCCTTCCAGTTGTTTGCAAGCTGCAGTGCTGGCAGATATTGTTCAGCTCCTCTGTGCCTGGCAGTGGAAGCATCACGTCGTGTGACTCAAGATGTCACCACCTGTAAAGGACTGAGGTAGTGTATATTTAAGGGGAGAAAAGCCAAGTGGAGGGCTCATGCAGGAGACAAAGTTTTTACATCATGTGGGCCCCAGAATTTAATTGCATGAGGCCTCAGCAGACTCGCCAAAAGTGTCTGTTGCCTGCCCTGAACCTCACATGTGAGGGTGATGGAGCTATTGATGCAAATCAGGGACAATTTGCGGCTGTTCACAAAGCAGCAGGAGAGGCGTCTCATCTTGTGCGCAAGGAAGGCAAGCTAAAAGTCCCAGCATGGTTTTGTAGTGATGCAGTTGCAGTTTCTTTATGCGCTCTTTAGAAAAAGGAGTGATTCGTTCAAGGTCTTACTGCACTTCACCTTGTTCCCTGGACTTGTGTCTCGAACAGTTCGAGAGCTGCTGCTGTTCTTGCTCTGAGATGAGAGGAGAAGGATGGCTTTGTAGTTTAAAAAAAAATAAGTGGGAGACCAGAGCAGAAAGGTCTGGCATGACATGGGACAAGCTGTTCCACCGCTGACTGTTTCTCCTGTAACTGGGACAGCTATGCCTGTCTTGTAACGCCAGCTGTAAGTCTCACTGCTTTCTAATGCTTAAGTTGAAAATATTTGATAATACGTAGGGGTTTTTTTAAGATTACTTCAGAGACTTCAAAGAAAAGTCTGTGATGTTAGAGAAGCCTTGCAGATGTTTTTGCTGTTGTCCTTTAAAGGATTTATTTTTAAATAGGGTTTAAAAACACATTTTTTCCAGAACAGGCAGGATTTTTAATCCTGTAATGTATATCCTAGCATCTCCAGTCTTTCTCAGAATCCTGATCAAAGCACCAGTGATGAGAGCAATGTACCCTAATAAAAATTATGAAGGGAGTCCAACAAACAAATTTGTAACAGTAATAACCCAGTTGTGAAAGGAAACAAGAATGAGATGTAATGATCCTAGAAGGTGTAGCTAGTAGTTCCCTTTCAGACACCCCAAGACAGGAAAAACACTCTTCACATTTCTCTCTACTTTGGTACTAAAACTGAGTGGCAATTTGGATGCTTCCAGAAAGGACTTACAGAAACCCCTGTTAATGCTGACTGTCAATAATTTCTTTATCTGTGCACCATGATCACTAATTTTGGAGTGTCTGTGATTGCACTTGTGAGCAACGATGCCACTGAAGCGTGCTTTCTCTCTTAAAGATGACACCATTTTAAATGCACTTGTGTTTACCTGGCTGTAAGTAATGGGTTCCTGCTTAGAAGCCCTGAGCTTGCGCAGCTGTTCTTTGTCTTTCCGAAGGTCTGTCTTGCAGCCGATCAGTACAACCGGGACGCCTCGGCAGAAGTGATTCACTTCAGGATACCACTGATGGTAGAAAAACAAAACTTTTACATCTGTTTTTTTTCTGAAATAGAATCATTAAACCCAAGGAACAGAACAAGCATTTAATATATGCTGCAATTTCAGAGTTTTGAAAGTTGTTAATCTAGTGGTAGGGGCCCAATATGCACCACTTACATTACAGAAACAATTAAAAGTCCTGCCCAAAGTCAGCTGCTTTATAAAAATACAGGTGGCAACTGTCACTATGCCAAAGCACTTATTAAACATCTGGTCAAATTCACAAGAGCTCCTCTGAAGTTGTATTTAAGCGCAGAATTTGGGGCAAGTCTTGCTTTCTTTTGCTGGTGTTACGTACAGTAACGCTAACTTCAGCTTTGGAGCATTACAGAAATCCTAGTACAGACAAGTGGTTGCTTACATCTCCCCCCTGTAGGTAAATATGCATGGGATGGAAGTAGACTTGAATCTAAAATGCTTGTGTGCAGTCTTGGTTGTGAGACATTGCTACAGCTAAAGCTGCGATTTTACCGCTGGTGTTCGATCTCTTCAGCGTACTGCAGCGTCACTCCCGGTTCTCGGCGCTTACGAGCTGTGGAGAGGTGAGCTCCAGGTCTAAGGTCTGTGATCTGTGCATCTACACGCCTGGGGCGCAGGACACTAAAAGCACTGGCTTTTTTAATCCGACACCCTGTCATCATATATCAGGCGTGTGTAATTCATTTAAAAGGTTGAAGCAATTATGAGAACTGCTTACCTTAGCTGCTACGTTATCATAGCTAGTGGGGTTCATGACATCGTAACAAATTAACACGACGTTTGTGTTCTGGTAAGAAAGCGGTCGTAGCCGATCGTAGTCCTCCTGCCCTGAAACACAGAGTGTTTTGGATAAAAGAAATCTCTGTCTTTAACAAGCAGTATGATGGGAATATGTAATGATAGGTACTTGAGATCAAGAACAATGGTACTATAATTGCATAGACTGCAAGTTTTTCATACTTATAAAATCCCTTCCCTTAAATGCAGGTGATTCCTCTCCACTGACAAACCTGATGCTGTAGAATATAAAACATGCCCTTGGCAAGTTCTAATAAAAAGCCTGCTTTGCCCAGCTGCTAAGTACTTAGAAGCAGCTCTAATCACTGATTGCCAAGTTGCTGCTCACAAGAAAAATCAGCAAAAGGAATCTGACAGTTATCGATTAAAACACTTGCAATTTGGCAGTGGTTCCATTCTCCCAAATACATTTGCACATGTGATGCTGCGAGGAGAAGAAACACCGTATTTTCTAGCTGCGAATGCCGAGGTGAAAATCTTAGTGGCAAACTTGCTTTTCCCAGCCCGGTGAGCTGCGAGGAAGCGGCAATGAACACACTATGCCTTCAGCGCCACTCTCACCACAGCAGCACGCATGTCACTTTACAAGACACGCTGCAACAGGAGCCAGGCTGAAGTGGTCTTTGAAGCAGAACTACACAGCAGGTCTTGGGGATGCTGCCGAATTCTGGAAAAGCAGGGGTTCCGTCACACTTCTCATTAGGGGTGTTCTAGCACGTGCTCTGACAAAAGGAAGCCAACTTGCTTCAGACCTGGACTCTTCCCCTTGCTGTACATACGCCTTAGCAGTAATCACCGTGCTGGGGTCTGAAAGTGTCTTGCTTTGAGAGATTAAGCTCAAGAACGCAGTAATTACCAGATATAGTTGGCAGCTCAGGAATAAAACCCAATCTTTTCCATTTGAATTTTTTTTCAGAGACTTAATAAGGAAGAAACTGTGATTTAAGCAGTGTGTAAAGAGCATCTGCCACCTGAATGCTGCCCCTGGAATCAGGTACGTCTCTGTGATGCCCCGAATTTCCAAAGTGCAGACTGGGACTGCCATTCCTTCCCACGATCACCACCATGCACACATAGCCCAAAAACTGCTCTACAGGGAAGTTACACATCTCAACTCTTTCTACTGATATTTCAAGCGAAGGGATGCTGAAAATTTCAGCGTGCCCCAACTTTATAAGAGTTATTCCTGCGCTGGCACCTGGGTCAGTCCTAAGTCACACACTCATCACTCCAGCCAACACACCTGTCTCCAGCTGCAGTTTGAAGAACTGCAGATACCAGAAGGTGAATAATTCTACATTACTTTGCTCCCCTCCTTAATTTAAATGGTGGTTGGAGATACGGGTTAATACAAGGCAATCCCTACTGGATAAGCCATTACTCAGTTTGCCTGAGATGTTTGTAAACTGGGAATCTTGGATTTGGACCACTGTGTATTTGAGCTCCCACAAGAGCAGCATCCTCTGTGGGCGAGGTGCAGAACAAAGAAGGATTGATTCCCTCAAGGTTTAATCCAGAAATAATAGACAATTGACAAAACTATGCATGTTGTATAAACATTCAGAGCAAAGACTGTACTGCTTAGCCCTTCTTAGTCTCCAAAATCCACCTACTTCTTTGCAACCGATTTACCATTTTGTTATTGAGTTAATCCTCTTAAATGCATTAAACACATCAGGTGCCAAACATGATTTTGGTTTTTTTAGAATCATAGAATTGTTTAGGTTGGAGGAGACAGTCAAGATCATAGAGTCCAACCATTAACCTAACAATGTCAATTCCACCACTAAACCAGATCCATAAGCTCTGTATCTACACATCTTTTAAATACTCCCAGGGATGGTGCCTCAACCCCTTCCCTAGGCAGCCTGTTCCAATGCTTTACAACTCTTTCAGTGAAGAAATTTTTCCTAATACCCAATCTAAATCTCCCCTGGCACAACTTGAGGCCATTTCCCCTTGTCCTATTGCCCGTTTTCTCCTAGCTTCCTCTAGTGTTATGTACTGTGTATGAATTTCCCTGTTCAAGTTCATGCCTCTGAGCCTCTACCAAAATAGCTTGTAAAATCAGAACGTCCTCCAAGCTATTGCTGGCAATTTGTGAGGCAGACAGGACTGTCCCCTTGGAAGAAACTTGTTAGTTTGCTTGGAATTGGAACATACAGTTAAAACCATACTCTTCTGGACAGGATAACAGACGAGGTGTCTTCAGTGATGCGACACAAATATGCTGTATTGCAAGTCAAAAACTATAGACGTGCCCCAGTCAACAGCACCTTCATTTTCAAAACCAGCTCTGCAGTTATGTTTAAGCAAACCGAGAAAATAAACGTGTGAGAAAATGCTGCTGTGTAAAATGTTGCTCCATGTGTATCTGGAACTTCAAATATAGAGCACAGAACAAGGTATAGCGCAGACATCACAGGGGGAAGGTTAGATGGTAATTGCTTAACTTGTGTTACGGTCGGATGATTGCAGCGCTCGCTTGGGAGGCGAGGAAGCTATTCTGTGAGAGCTCAGATGCAGTTCTTCAGGTGCTGAGGATGTAACAGGACCCAGATCAAGCTGTGTCGAAACATCGACATCCCTCACACTGAAAACGATCCCTTTCACCCCCTCTCCTTAAGTGCTGCTGATGAAATGCAAGAAAAGGGCCTGGGAGACCTTTTCTCTGTAAAGCTGCTCAGTCTATGGTCAGAGCTAATTTGGCACAGATTTAGCTCTTCTAGTAGAAGAGCGTTAAAATGAAGGCACAGGGCTGAACCCAAGCAGTAACTGAACGTATATGCAAAGCCCCCGAGTGCGCTTCCTCAAGCACAGGTAGCTGTTTTCGTTCCCCAATTAACAAAAAGCATGCTGTAGAAGAATCAGTCAAGTATATTCTTATGTGTGAGCATATCTGGGACCCTCCTCTGCCTTCCTCAATTCATTGAAGCATCACAGACCCTGTTTGGGTTTTTTTTAAAGAAAAAGCTCCCTCCAGCTGAATTCACCTAAAATTTTCTAATTCTTTGCAAAGATCGCACTTCTGCATGCCTCTGAGGTGCTGCATAACCCACATCTCTGCAGTTGGGCCCTGTGGTGGGGTGGGACCTCAGGTGATGGTTGGGGGTGAGCAGGGGAAGAAGTGAAACCACAGGTCTTGGTCTCACGTGCACATTCACCTCTGTCTGCTCCTCCTCACCCCTTCACCAATTCACCACCGAGGAAGCCCCAGCCTGTGTGTTGCTCGGTCCGTAAAGGAGCTCAGAACCCACTGCCATCGACAGGAGAGGGTAAATAACAGAGTCAAGACTTGCCAGCCTGGGAGTCTACCCATATGTGCTGCCCTAATGTATGGCAGTGTGATCCATCGTCACCAACCGCCAGCGCGTAAGGAAGGATGTAAGATCCTGCCACCCGGTCCAGGCCAGCCAACCACTTCCTGCGTACAGCCACGCGTCGTCTGTAGTATTCCACGCTCACAGTTTGGTATCGACACGGAACCACACGATGGGGAGCTCTCACAGACAAAGAGAAATGCACCCAGTTTTCTTTGGTTTGTTATTCTGCAGGCTCCATGGGAATACCATGGTTATTGGCTGGGCAGCCACGTTTTTTCACTACTCAATTTAGAAAAAACTGGGAGACTGACTTTCTTCTTAGCAGGAATAAAGCCAGCAGAAGAGGACACTTGGGGTGGGGGGACACACTGCAATTAAAAAGTTGGGGCATTTTGTCTTCCTCAGGCACGCTCTCAAAGTTATGAAAAATTATTCTTGCATATACCGGCTTTTAAAATTTCTCTTACGGCCTCAGGCTGCCGTGCGTCTGTCATTACAGACCTGAAAAACCCCGCTGGAGGCTTTGCATGTGCTTCCTGCCAGTCAGAGCAAGCACCCGCAACGATGAGGCATTGCTTCCTCCCCAGCCCAGCAGAGCTCTGCTCCTCGCTCTTGAGAAAGTCCTGCACTGAACTGAACCCTGGTCCTAGCTGCAGCTAAAGCACCAGCACTGCTCCCTGAGGATGTGAAACGCTGCAGAGTTCATTTACCTCTCAGTGCCTTGGCCTCTGTTGAGCACAGCAAGCAATGGGGAACTTTTAACTGAAGCAGCAGCTTGCAAAGGCTGTTTGCAGACGAGACAAGTGATATTACAAAGCCTTTACACGTTGCGTATGTATACCACCAACTTCCTGCCACAGCAAGAGGTGTCTCTGATGAGGAAGACAGAGTAGCACGGTAGAAAAGTCTCACAAAAAGTTGTTATTCTAGCATATTTTAGCCTATCTATCTCATTGACTTCATTTGTTATCCAAATTCTTGTCAAGAAAAAAAAATACCTTTTGCAGCTTGAAATATTTGATTCTCAGACACTCACTTTGTGTCCTCCTCCTCCAGTAAGCAGGACAAGCTCAACGTCTCAAGCTGCACAGGACCTGACAATACAAAGAATCCTTCTAACTTTGAACAGCCCACAGAGCTGAACTTGTCCTTTACCTTCCCATGATGCTGAAGTACGTGCAGCTCTATTTAGTGTTGCTCTTAGCAAGATCCTAAAAATGCCCAAGTCCCTTCTGCAGTGGGTGCATCATGAAGATCCAGTGACACCTGTTAGAAGAGCAGCTTTGCCTTCTCCTCCCCTACACTGCTACATGGCACTTAGCTGAGGCCCTCCACCTCAGAAATGCTTTTACATCCTTTTGATCCTATTTAAATGACTTTATGATAATCTGAATGATTTGGGAACCTTTCAGACTGAGAAGCAAAACACAAGTGTAAAGCTGTTTTAGGATTTTACAGAAGAGCAAGACCAACTCAAGCAGTTCAGTAAGTGCAGAGATGATCTATAAAATACGGCCGATACGCTGCACTGTTAAACCACTCTACTTCCAGTAGTAAGTTGTATGTTTAGACTCCTCTTCAAGCTGCAAGTGCTGCTGCACACCCATCCCAGAGCATCATCACCCAGCTGAGAGAGGAATTTAACAAGCTGCTGCTGCGGCATGATACGACAGAAGCAAGTCTGCACGGTGAAACACTGATTCCAAAGCTGCATCTCCGTGCTGCACCCACGCGGCAAGAGGGACAGGAGCTCTCTCGTCTCCTGAACTGGATGCTTCCCTTGCTCTTTTCTTACTGCACTGTTTGAACTTGAAGGACAGGACGCAACTCCTGGTCCTAGTCCAACCCTTCAGGAACTCAACATCAGGTTTGTATCATTAAAAACAGGATGGGATTAAAATGTGTGCTCAAGTGAGTTCTTCCTCTAGCATAACTTCCAGTTTCAGAACGAGAATGAAAAGCTGCTTGAATTGCAGAGTGTGACACAGATCTGTAACATAAAACTATGTAAGCAGCTTTGAAACAGAACCAAACCTCAAGTCTTTCTCCCTCCCAAGCAAATGCCTTCACCAAGGTGGCAATGTTCCCCCTTTCTTTGCACGTGATAATCTTGATGTGTCTCATGTGAAGCGAAAGAAATTTAACAGGAAGGGAGGAGACAAGTGTCAGCAACCTCTAGCAACTTATAGCCTGGTGGCCTTGACACTGTTCTGGGAGGCGAAACATGCTGGGTTTTCACGGTTTCCAGATGAGAGATGGAAAGCAGTCGCTCTTTCATGGCTAAGAGCTCTGCCAGCTAGGCAACAATGGCATCTCCTCTTCCCAAAGTATCTTACCAGACACAAAATACGCCCGACCGACTCCATTCTTCAGTGGGGCAGTGCTTTGGTCCAGACAGTGTTTATAGCTGTGAACTAGATGTGGAAGGGTAGACGCTTTCTGCTAAAGTTACATGCCTGAACATGGAAATGGGGTAAGACACGCAACCAGCATGGGGTTCAGCGAGCGCTTCCCCGGCGGCTGGTGGCTGTAGGTCTTGCACGGAGCTGAACTCCTGGTGTGATGCAAGGAGCTGGGCACTTGTGTCAGGCTTGTGAGAGTTCAGTGCTGCAATACCTGAACTTGCCCTACGACCACCGTTTCTGGATCCAGACCGTGCTCCCTGAAGCCTGGAAGAAACTCCAAAGGCAAATGTTGGAAGCTGCAGCACAGTGATTTTAAATGAGAGCGGGCTGAGTATCAAGAACTGTGTGACAGGCAAAAATTCCACACAGACAGCAAACAGACATAAAATCTCGACAAGTGCACTGTGGAAAGCCCTTTGTGCCAACCCACTATATTATGGAAAGCCCCTTTGCTTGCTCACACTAGATTTCAGCCCTCGTCTTTTCCTTTAAGACTTAAAAACACAAAAGCCTTGCCATTCAGTAGCAGTTGTACTATGCAAAGCACTGGGCTCGAGAACAGTAACATTGACACGAGAAGATACATCGGCAAATCGGGTGCTCAGGATCTTACTATACTGCAGTAAAGATTAGCCATAAAATTCACTTTTATATTAAAAACCTTTTTACAATGAGCTAGTCAGATACCATGTACAATATGCAAGAAGGTAAGTGTGTTTTACTACTGTTAAAAAAATGAATACAGACTGCATTCGGGTTTTATTTGTCTTGGTGTAAGTCTGGAACAACCACACAGGCCTGAACTGAAACAGATGATTTACACTGAGCTGAAACGGAGTGTGTGTCAACTTTAGGGTTCGTTTAGGAACGCAGCTGGATAACAGAGTCTAGGAACTTCGAATGAAGTTGAACACAAACCATTTCACAAGTTCCTGAAGTGAACCCAAGCAAACTACCAGCATTTTCAAATAACTTTTAGTGCTACAGCCTTTCTATTTTGAACACAAACCAGCCTTTTTCTCCTTCGCTATTCAATGACACACGGCAGGAGATTAAACTGTTTTCCTGGTTGATTGTATTATGCTTTGCATCTGGGAACTGGGGTTTAACACCTTCAGATATGTTTGCTATTTGATGTGATTTTGTTAATAAACCGGCCTGTTACGATAACGAACGAGTCCGTGGCTAGAACTGCCAGTGGACAAGAGACCGTTTTTTCCCGACAGGCACAATTACGCCTGCAACAGGTAACGGCTGTTTTGTTTGCACTTCGATCACCCCAATACCATGCTAAAAGGATGCGAGTGGAAAAGCAGCTTGAGAATCCGTCCAGCTGCACAGTCGTGTAGCATCGGTCCCGTTTGAGCTGACACAGCTGAGGCTGTCGGAACAGAAATAGGGGCACGTTCGCAGGAACTGCATTTTACACCGGTTAACGGCAGCTTCTGCTTATTCGAAATGATGAAAACCCGGGGGCTGGGGCTGGGCTGAGGCCCAGCAACCCCCTCTCGCAGTCCGGGGGTCGGGAGCAGGGACAGCGCGCGGGCCGAGCCCCCTTACCTGCGGTGTCGTACAGGTGGAGGGTGACCTCCCTCTTGCCCAGCGCCACGCTGCTGGTGTACTTCTCGAAGACGGACGGCGCGTACTGCTGCAAAGGGAAGGAGAGGCCGTTGGAGCCGGGGCCAGGCAGCCGGCACCGGGCGGTCCCCGGGCCCGGCGGCGGGCCAGCCCGCTCACCTCAGGGAAGGCGCCCTTGGCGTACACCATCAGCAGCGACGTCTTCCCGCAGCCGCCGTCCCCCACGATCACCACCTTCACCTCCTTCTTGCCCGACGGGGCGGCCGCTCTGCCGCGGGAGCCCCCCGCCGCGCCCTCGGGCAGGGCCCCGTTGGCCGCCTCCATGGAGCGGGGCTGGGCAGGGCGCAGCGCCGCCGCGACGCG
>Ga0065711_1035963_pt1 | contig 21606 bp, 13 predicted proteins | sample Hoacrofraction12_FD_59098 | JGI IMG/M metagenome (GOLD analysis project Ga0065711, IMG submission 59098) | Hoatzin crop microbial communities from Cojedes, Venezuela - Epithelial fraction 12 v2 (version 2) | ecosystem: Host-associated > Birds > Digestive system > Esophagus > Crop | place... | reverse complement strand
AAAAAAAAAAAAAAAAAAAAAAAAGAAAAACAAAAGAAAAAAGAAAGAAAAACATTAACATAGTAATTTCTTTTGGAAAAGTTTTTTAATTTTTGTTTTCATGTTTTCCTCCTCCTCTTACTCTGCCCTGTCAGTCACATTCAGAAACTCCCCAAGCCCTCTTAATCAAATCTCTATGAAAACCTAGGCTTAGAAAATGAGTTAGTAAATGACTTAGAAATCGATGGAATGTACTAGAAGATAATGGAATATTCAGAACAACTTTTACATTTAATTTATTTTGTATATGTATTTACCCTACTTCTGTTTTCCCTCTGATAAGGAATTACGCATTGCTGCCACTCTATCTGCAAGCTCAGGAAAGTGGTAGCAATAGACCAATGACAGGCTGAAAGTACGGGCTCTCATAATATTCAGCCGTGACCTTTTGCAGAAGACCGCTACAAACAGTTTTTTGTCTCAACATTGCCATTGTACCATCACCACTTCCTGACCTTGACACCCTGTCTTTCAAGAAACCACCATGACAACCTACAGGAAAGTACCACACTGCTCTTGCGCACGGACCAGCGCATGAACCAGCAAGAGAGGGCTGCCTAGGCGGGCGGCATGTATGGCACGAACTGCAAGTACACAAAAGCGCTTTGTGTATGGGCAAAGGCCCATATAAAAGGACCACACATGCTACTCTGGGGGCCTTTTTTTTTCCCTTCCCGCCATGTTTTGCTCCAGAACCCATCCTTGCTGGAATTTCAATGCCTGCATAGAGACTGAGCCAACTGGACATCGCTGAATCTGTGGTGGTGGTAGCTGATCTTCCCTGCACCCCTTTCCTCACCTGTTCGGGTTGCCTGACTTTAGTCTCTCTCTTTCTCTTCTCCTTTTCTTCTCTTTCTCCCCACTGCCTCCCCGCCCAACCTCCAGTTCCTAGTTCACCAAAGTAAAGTTTGCAAGGTTGTATGGCATTTGACCCTGTTTGCATCTTATTCTTGTACCAAAATCTCCACGACATTGGATCAGGACACCTTTATGTCCTGCAAAAGGGAGAGCTGCACATTTCCAGTGGGACCCAGTACCGTCATTGTGAATAATGTTCTCCCTGAGTCTTTCCACACCACAGGGAGAAGCTATAACAGGGTACAGGTTAGGGCAGTGAATGATTTTATGAGGCCCATGAAACTTAGCTTGAGATAGCAGGGAAACAAATTTGCCTGGGGTGGGGGGGGATACAAAAATGTATAAGCAAGTAATAATCAAAGCCACTGCTTAAATACCTTCCCCCACACACATACCCCCTTGTAAAATACGCAGTACTTGTGAATACATGGGAGCCATACTTTTAAAAGTTATTGACAGATGTTTTCAGATGTTCTGAAAAAATTATTTATAGTTTTCTTCCTGATAAATAATAGCCAAATTCTTTCTTAAGCCTGCACAGATCATTAGGTAACACGACTAAAGTATGCCAGGGTTTGAAGTCAAGGGCAGAGAAGGGAAGAGTACTTACACGCGGGGCCATCAGGTTCTATGTTTCCTTACTCCATTAGCTCAGCAGTCAGAGGCTTGGGGCAGCCTTTGCAATAAACACAGCAGAAGGCTCAGGCTCGACAGCGTGGATTCATGTCCTGCCTTCATAGTTGTTTTAAATAGCATGGCTATATCAAGATCGAAAGCTTTCGATCTTACTGTCAACTGTTCAGTGTTTGAGATATTATTGAAGCCTTTCTAGTGCAAGTGCAAAATTACAATGGAATTTTAAAGTCTTTTTAGTGACTTTTTTGTGCATGTATCTGTTGGATGTCTATGCCTAGGTTCTGGCAGTGAGGAGACTGCAGTGGTCTCTCTGAGGAGTGGTCAGGGGCTGCCTCGTGCCAGACACAGCTAGTTCCAGACGGTTCCATCCAGTTCCAATGAACCCACTGCAGGACAGAGCTGAGCCCATCAGCCAGGCTGGTGGTGATATCTGTATGATAACATGCTTAAGAAAAGGCCAGAACACTAGAGAGCAGAGAGAAAAAAAAGTATGAGACAGAATAGTGAAAACACCAAGGTCAGAGAAGAAGGAGGGCGAAGAGGTGCTCTAGGTGCTGCAGCAGAGATTCTCCTGCAGCATGAAGGAGAGACCACAGTGGAGTAGATGTTTCACTGCAGTCAGTGGAGGAGTCCATGGTGGACCGGGTATCCACCCTGCAGCCCATGGAAGATCCCATGCTGTAACAGGTGGATATTTCCTGTCAGAAACTGCGGCTGGTGGAGAGCCCACTCTAGAGCAGATTTGTTCTGAAGGACTGCAGCCCATGGGAAGGACTCAGAATGGAGAAGGAAAAAGTGTGAACAAGAAAGAGCAGCAAGGAGGAACAGTAACGAACTGGCCACATCCCCATTCTCTCTGTGCTGCTCGGGGTGTGGGTGAGGATGCAGATGAGTTGGGAGTGAAGTAATGATACGGAGCCTGAGAAAAAAGTGGGGGCAAGGGTGAGGTGTTTTAATTTGTCTTTAATTTTCACCATGTAGCTCTATTTTAATTGGCAATGAATTACATTAATTTTCCCAGGTCAAGTTTGTTTTGTCAGGGATGGTAATTGGTTGCTAATCAAGCTGTCTTTATCTTGACCCATGAACCTTTTAGTCTCATTTTCTCCCACTGCCCTCTTGAGGAGTGAGAGACAGAGTGGCTGGGTGGGCATTTGGTAGCTGGCCCACCTTGTAAGCAAGGGTTAACAAAATCTCTGAAAAATAAGGCTATATGTATCAAGAAAAGCTAAATATTCATCATAAAAATTTTCAGCATTCACATAAGTGTTCCTCATTTGCAGAAATCTGGGGAGGGGTGGAAACATTTTTTTACAAGAAATGATCTGTAGTTTGTTGAAGTTCAAAGTTTTTAATTATTGGCAGATGGCCAAGAAGAGGCAGCATGATCCTTTAATGTTTTGGGGATTTAGATTTTTTTATCCCAGCTTTAGTATTCAGTGTCTCTAATTGTGACTTTTATTGTTGTCATATTAGTGGTTGGGTATCTTGAAGATTTTTGTCCTTAGCTTTACGATAAGTAAACCCTTTTATAGGTCTTTAATGTGTCATATTACTGAAGGTCAAGAAACAAATAATATTTAAAAAAATAGCCTTATATTCCAAAACTTACATCCCTCCACAATAGTGAGAACTAGTAATACAAGTATCTAAACAATGAGAAGTCAAAACTTGATAACAGAAATGGCTTTCATTGTCCTTTGATTTTTTTCAAATCTTCCAATCATGTCTTTCTTTCTGGCTTTTACCACAAAGTAGGGAAGTTCACAGCTTTAGGAATATCCTTGAGCTTCTACCGGTATGTTATTTGTAAGTAATGGCTCCCATTTCTGGTTCTCATCTTTTTTTTCCCTGTGACATAAATCTGAAAATAGACAATGGAAAACAGTACATCATGTACAACTACAAAAAACTTTCTGCCCATGAAAAAAATTTTGCTATAGAACAATATTTTGATTCTGTGTGATATGTACTAACCACATATTCCCCAAGAATCTCTAAATCTGGGTTCCTCCCACTTGATTATTTTTCCTATTTTTGTGAATGAAGTTTTGCCATTGTCTTCAAATTTGGCTAAATATGTATAGCACGGTGGAAGTTTATAAAAAAATCAAGGGAAGGAAAAAGTGTTAGGATACTATATCCTATTTTGTATTAGCTATTCCAGTAAGAAAGATGTTAAACTTTATGTGTCCGCGTATATAAGACTTCTACATAAATGTGTGTAAAGAAAAATGTCCAGATCAGTCAGATTTCTGTCTACTAGATGCTTCAATATGTACCATTCTGTTCTTTGTGGAATGCACTGGTCCTGCCAGTCATTTTAATAAAGATTACTTTCTATATGCAAGGTGTTTTCTAAAATATTTTACTTGTGGATATTTCTAAACAGAAAGGATTTCAGTTTTGCTTACTATGACTGTTGCTCTGTTTGTACCTTGTTTTCTAGTACTGTAAAACACTCCACACAGCATACATTTATCAGGAATAGAGTTTCTGTGTTACAGTATTTTGCATTTTGTTTTACATTTGAATATATTCCAAAGTCACTCAAATTGTCTCTTTCATTGTCCCTAATTACATTGTGTTCATCACATTAATATGTTGCTATAGAAACCTCTGTGTTATCAAAAATAAAGTTCTTTTTATTTCAGTGGTCCTCTATAGCAAAATCTGTTTGGAATGGAAGAGAAATATTAGATTTGAAACAGAAAAAAAGAAAGAATATCTACAGAATATCGTTTTGTAAATGTCGTGTTTCACATTCATAAATGATTGTATTAGCCTCAGTTCGGTGTTTTATTTCTGTAGCTGAAATATCCTTTACATGAACTTTGACTGACAAAAGTGAATTTGATTTATGTTTTGGTAATTCTGGTGTAAGACAGTACTGATGATACAAAGAGGAAAGCAGCAAGCAGTTCACCTATATCTCTTCTAAGTATTTTTCCAAAGATAAGATACAAGTATCTGTGCAGTCTGTAAAGTACGTATTTCACTAGTTAATTTGGTTCAAATAACTGAAAATTTTGATATTTCATAATAGCTTGCCACGTAAGTTAAAAATATCAAATCTTTTAGTTGAGGAATACATTTCAGAACCTGGTTTGCACACCGTTAGTATTAAAAAACAGTGGATAAATCTTATTCTGCATGCAGTCACATTTTTGTACCATACACCTCTCAAAGTCTTACAAAATTCTATTACAAGGCTATCGAATTTAATCATGCAATCAGTTTTGAGCCAAAGTCTTGTACTCCCTACATTTTAAACCAGTCATACTAATACAAAACAGGCACTAGCTGTTTCCATTTTTGAAATCTTATTTTCATCACATAAATAAGTAAAGCAAAAGATTGCCTTAAGCCAGGTTGTTTTTCTTTCTTGTCATTAAAGCAACCATTTCCATCCGATCTTCCTTTTCTTTGCAGTTCCGCCATTACAACTACACTGAGACTATACAAAGATGTGGAAAGGTGCACATGACTCAGTGCTTCAGTGGAGGAATACAGGATTTTTAGGAGGAGAGACTAGGAAGGCAAGGAAGGGGAGTTGCCCTTTCTGTGGAACAGCTGGAGTGCATGGAGGTCTGCCTCCATGATGCCTTCAGGAGTCAGTTAAGAGCTTACAGGCTCTAGTAAAGACTAGCAGGCAGACCAACATGGGGGTTAGTGTAGTGAATATCTGCTGTAGACCTGTTAAACAGGTTGCCAAGGGAAGCAACAGGCTGCCCAGCAAAGTGGTAGTCACCATCCCTGGAGGTGTTCAAAAATGACTAGATGTGGCACTTCAGGACATGGTTTAGTAGGCATGGTGGTGTTGGGTTGGTGGTTGGACTTGATGATCTTAGGGGTCTTTTCCAGCCTTAATGGTTCTATGATTCTATGATTCTGTGGTCAGGAAGAGGTAGATGTGGTCTTCTTCAAGCAACTGGAAGAAGCCTTGCATTCGTAGGTCCAGGTCTTTGTGGGGGACTTTAAACACTCTGGCAATCGTTAGATGGAAAATACAGCAGAACTGAGGTAATATGGAAGATTTTTAAAGTATGTTGAAGACTACTGCCTGGCACAGGTAACTGAAGAACTGGCAAAGAAAAGTGCTTTACTGGACCTGATGCTTATGAACAAGAAAAAACTGCTCAAGGATGTGAAAGTCAGGGCAGCCTTGGCTGCAGTAACCAGGAGATGGCGGAGTTCAGGATCCTAAGAGGAGTTAGCTTACCTTCAGTCCCTGGAATACAATGGAGAAGATTCACCTGGAATGTATATCCAAACACGTGAAGGAGAAGAAGGTGATCAGAAGTAGTCAGCATGGGTTTGTGAAGAAGAAATTGTGCTTGACCAACCTCGGTGAGGTGATTGGTTTGATAGACGACGGAAGAGCAGTTCATGATACGTACCTCAACTTTAGCAAAGCTTTCAACATACTCTTTCACCACATCCTGATAGAGAAGCTGACAAAGTATGGTTTAGACAAGCAGACAGTGAGGTGGATTGAATCTCACTGAACAACCAGGTCCAGAGGGCTGTGATCAGTGGATAAGAGTTCAGCTGGAGGCCGGTCACTGGTTGTATACCTCAGCGGTGAATACTGAGGCCAATACTGCTGAAACTTTTCATTAATGACCTAGACGAGGGGATGGAGTGCACCCTCAGATATTTCACAGATAGAACAGAACTGAGGGCACTGGCTGGTACACCAGGGTATTGTCCTGCCATATAGAACAGAAACCTGCTTGAAAGGTAGGAGAAACAGGCAGAGAGGAATCTCATAAAGTTCAGTAAGGGAAAATGCAAAGTCCTGCACGTAGGGAGAAATAACCCCAGGTACCACTATACACTAAATAGGATAACAGCCATTTGTTGGATAACCTTTCAGACAGTCCCTTTTAGATGAAAGTAGTAAAACATTCACCACTAATGTAAGTGTCTTCACTGCCTCTCTCAGTTGTCCTCCTTGGCTCAAAGGTAGCAAAGGTCTTTTGTGCATGTGTGCACTGGTGCAACGTAAGTTCTTAAAGAAATACGGTAAAGATGTTGCCATGTTCAAAGTTGTTCATGCCAAACTTAATAGATGTGCTAGGCAACAATGTCAGACCATCCCAAAGGAGAATGCAAACTATCTAAGATGTGAAACTGACTCCATCCCATTTAGATCAGTGTTGTGCTCACTGACGTCTAAGAGCAATATATATTTTTAACACAAAGCCAGAAGCAAGAAGTTGCTTGATAATAGTTTCCTACATACTTGATCAGGAGGAGTGGAGAAGGAAGCAGCTGCAGAGTTCCACACAGGCGGAGGACCTTATGGACCTCTTTTCTTCCTCCTTTCTCTTTCTTAGACATATTTCCTATATGCTGTCTTAGCAAAAAAGGTGTAGGAAGCTGGTGAAAGTGTATTAAGCTTGGAGGCAGGCAGAAGAGCTGAGCTCAAAAGTACAAGTGGTTTTGAAAGCATTTATCATTCTAATAACTGATTTGATTGAACTTAATCAAATTACATCCAGTGCATTCCCGTGCAGTATGCAATCCTTAGTTAATTATTCAGGGAAGTCCATACTAAAACAATCAGGCTACCAAAAGAAGAAAACCTGGTCTGGAAAAGACAGACTATTAGTTTCAGCAGCTGCGCAAGCCAAGCAGCCATCTTTTCTTTTTCTACTTCAGACATTTTAAGTGATGAGCATCCCTCAAGGATGCAGAGGGGGAATAAATGAGCTGAGAGAAAAATAAGGAAGGAAGAACAAAATCAGTGTACTAAAGTAGTGAAATTGGGAAGTGTATACTATTGTCTGTTAGGCACTGAAACCTAGGACATCTATCAAATAAACTTATACAGCAGCTGTTCCTAATATTAGCATTTCTGCTGTTATCCAGACTTTTAAAACTGCATGTTATCACATACTGAAGCATCTCCACCTATACTTAAAAAATATGTAAATCTGAAGATGATGCCTCATATCGTGCATATGTGGTCTGGATGTAGAGAAGATAAAATTAAAACTCTTTGCATTCTCAAAATGAACCTTAAATCTAACCTGAATATTATGTAAGTCAACCACAAAAAAGATTTAATCTGATATCTGTCAGATCCCTTGGTCCTATTTTTCAGCCAAGAAAAAGTATTCCCAGAGTACTTATGATAAAAGAAGTATTTATTTTTTATTTAAAAGGAACACTTATCAACTGTTTTGGATATCTATGCTGCTTTAAAGTCATTTTTGCTCTAGTTACCACAGCTCTAGGGAAACAAACATTTATTAGCTGATAACATCTCTTGGGTCAGAAATAGTTTGGGAAAAGGAATTTTCATACGCAAGCAAGCTGTGGTAATCACATATATATACTGTTATGATTTGATGTTCCCAGTCTTATTTCTGTGTCTGTAAGATATTTCTTAGAGATACGTGGGACTGAAGAACGGCTATTGTCAAAATTGGTTTGTTTTAACATACAAAGAAGGAATTCTTGATTAATTAACACTGATTTTTATCTCCTGCAGTATGTTCACTACTTAACCAGATGCAATAAGAACACATTTCTCCTGAGAGAAACGTAAGTGTCCCAAAGAAATAATCCAAAACCTCCAGCACCATGCTGTCACTATAGATTCACATATGTCCTGGTTTCGACTGGGACAGAGTTAATTTTCTCTCTAGCAGTTGGTACAGTGCCTTGTTTCGGATTTAGTATGAGAATAATGCTGATAACACACTGTTGTTTTTAGTTGTTGCTAAACAGTAAAGGACTTCTCATCTTCTCATGCCGGCCTGCCAGTGAAAATGCAGGGGGTGCATGGGAAGATGGGAGGGACACATCTAGGACAGCTGACCCAAATCAGTGGCTGGTGAGCAATTGTGCTGTGCATCAGTTGTTTTATGTTTTCTTTTATCATTGTTATTGTCATCATTATTATTCTCTTCCTTTTCTGTATTATTAAACTGACTTTATATCAAGCCACGAGTTTTACTTCTTTTTTTTTTTTCCAATTCTCTCCTCCACCCCATGACGGGGGAGGGGTGTGGGGGTGTGGTGGTGAGCAAATGGCGGTGTGGTTATTTTAGCTGCCTACCAGGTTAAACCAATACAACATAGGAGGAAAAACCTTCCATCTTGTAAAGACAGAATTGACTGTATAAATTAGAAAAATGATCTTGGCTTCAGACAGAAAGACTGAAATATTAGAGCATGAATCATATCTCAGTGAGACTGAGATGTAATTGGCATGAAAAGCACTGGATGGTCATTCTCTGAAATGCTCATGGGTAATTTCCAGTTTATTCACAGGGAATTTTGTGTTTGTAATACCAGAGACTGATGCAAGTGTAAGTGGTGCAAGCGTCCACCTCTCCAGATATACAGAATCCACGATGAAAAAGTGAACCTGAGTTTTGCTCCAGAGGAAATGCAGGATTCACATTTGTCACCTGCATGTCTAGAATGTACACAACGGGTCTTACTCTCTCTGACATTTTGTTGCGCTCTGTATGTGTGACCCAGTCATGTACCAGGATATCAAATTTCTCTACTAAAAGCAAACAAAGATTAATATCTAGTAGTATTTATCTAAGTTTCTTTAGCAGCAATTTCTACAGAATTAGTATAACAATATTGTATCTGTAGGATGCCCTGTCTCTTACTTACATTAAATCTGTTCTTGTTCCTTAAATTGAAATAAATAGCTGACCTTCTTATCCAAAGGAACATCATGTTCTGCGTGGTAATGTTGTGTTTAAAATAATAATGTATTTTGTAATAGCTGCATTTCTTTTGTGTCTCTCATAGTATTTTCTCTTTTTCTTATTCCACAGCTAACTTACCCTTTTCAAAAAAAAACCCCAAATCTGTTAAGGATTCTTGAATTTTCTAGAAATATTTGCTCAAAGCAAACACAGTTAAAAAATAGGTATTTGTCATTCTCATTATTTAGTTCAAGATATTTTGACAGCAGATCAAATTACCAATAAGTGGATTAAATGAAAGTCATTATATGCAAAATAGGAAAGATGCTCCATAACACAATAAGAAATAGATAAAATTCAATATATGACAAAGTAATTTGAGAGGTAATTGCTGAATTCTGAAAATAAGTTTTACTTGAACATATTCTATTATGTACTACATTTTTATGTGATATTTGAAGAAATATCTATCAAAATATCTTCTTTCCTTACTGCCAATTCTGTAAAAATGCTTAGTAAGATTTTTCTATTTATTAATTTCTCTATGAATTCTTGATATATGCCAAACATTCAGAAAAAATTCTGGAACTTAAAAAAAGTCTTCAGTACTGCTGTGTATGACTTCATGTTGTATTTCACTATCGCCTACCCTGAGAATGTCTATTTGACTGATTCTTACAGCACCAATAAGGAAAGAGAAAAAGTTATTTGGAATATTCCATTTTATCCTTCGAAAAGTGAATTGGTCTCTTGTGTGTATTCTATAAATAAGTAGATAATGAAGAAGGGTTAATTTCCAGAGAGAAATCCACCTTTTCACTTGCCTTTTTGATACTGCTAATAATTATGTTTACTAATAACAATCGATGTTCTTAAGCATTTAGACACTTAAATACCAGATTGGGCCCACCAAAGAAGTAATTAGACTCAAATGTACTATAAAATGAGCCCTTGATTAATTACAGATTTAAAAATACAAAAGTGGAAATTGAACTACTATGTTATCGAAAATGAGAGAGAAAAAAATCCTTATATGGTAAATCACATATTTCATTATTTCTGTCTAACCACAATACTTTTATTTAGACATTCCAGTTAACAAAAATAATGACAAAACTCTATCCCAAGATGCTTCCAGGGAAATAATAATCTTACATGTTATAGTAATAGAGCTTAAAACATAAATAGGGTTGGCACTCCCATAGGACCATGCAAGATTCTAACTAGAAACAATTGCAATTTTCCCACAGTTCTCAGCAAAGTGATCAACAGATTAGATTCAGAAGTTCTATGTGATGGTTTTATTGCCCCATACCTGTGATGTTATTGGCTTTTCTGCAGAGTGGTTGTGCAAAAGTTTCTATTCCAACTCAATGGTATTTTATTCTTTATTCATATGATTACTAGACAAACGATAACAAAGAGAAGTATCAAACCACCATACATATCTTCCATGCAGTTGGTTTCTGTATGTAGAAGGACACTAATTCAGCACCTTTTTTGAGATTTTATGAAGTACAGTACCTGTATTAAAATTCTTATGCTTATAAATGGGCTTACCTCCACAGGTTTCTCCTTTGCTCTCCAAAGGTTTCTCCTGCATATCATTCACTTTATTGTCAGAATCACCTACTATATGAGCTAACACATTAATTTGCCTGCCAATGCTTCAGATGTTTCTTCTTCTGTAATGATTTTATAAGAAAATGTTGCAGTTTCTCATTTCTGGAAATTAATTTCTCAGGCTCTTCTGTTATTGAATGATCATGGACTTGCCATGTGAGCACACAATATTAACTTCTTTGAATATCATGCTTTAAGGAAGTTATTAAAAATCTCTTGTTGTTTTACAGCATCCTGGTTACGACATTTACTTCCTAGCAACCGAGTAATATTTCCTAGTGAAGTGAAGTCATCATTGCTAGTGGAAATGCTCAGATGACAGAAAGCTCATCTGAAGAAAGATTTAAGATAGCACTATCAAGCAGACTAAAAGATTTAGGAGCAGAAGTCACACTGACTTCCTATTACTTATTTTTTAAAAACCTCCCTTACTTGCTCATGATTTTCTTTTGGCTCAAGGCTTATTTCACTAATTCTCCCCTGATCGTTTGCTGAGATTGCTGTCCCACTACACCCACCATTTCCTGTAACACATGAAAAGTGTGATGTGAAAACAGAAAGGAATTTTTCAACATGAATTTTTTTACATTAAATAGCAATGGACTGTCAACTGTAAGTTGTAGTGGCAATGTGTCTGTTTTCACAAAAATATCACTAGAACCCTTCACAGGTCTGGAGTCCAATCTAAGAGCAGAAATAGAGGAGACAAGACTCTTTAGAAGAAGCAGCAACATAAAGATCAGAGCTGACATGGATGTGTTCATGTGAGTGTGGGCATTAGTCTTCTGCCCTATTTATCACTGGTGGCTCACATCAGCCCCCCATTTTCCCCTGGCACGCTGGCCCATGGAGCAGGAAAGAAGGCTCCAGCTGCAGCACTTCATTCCCACCTCTCTCACACCAAACAGCTGAGAACGCAGGGTGATTTATTAGCTGCATCTCATGACTGGCTCTGGAGCACACAGCTGTGCAGCCCTTCACGCTGCAGATGTGGACACCTCTGATGGAAGTGCTGTTTTTGGAAGGGCCTTGAACTTCTGTCTGTTATACACCAGAAAAAATGGCTTAACCACAGAGCTATTGACTGAGAACAGGGGAAGAAAGAAGAGCATAAAAGGCAGTCCCATTTGCTTGTTTGTTTTTTGGGATGCTATTTTAAAAACAAATAATTTTCTGTGATACCTGTGGTTTGGTTATGGGTTTTTGTGGTTTGTTTGTTTGTCTGTTTGTTTTCCATGACATAGCATTCCTGTTACCTAGCCAGCTGTAAGTCATACGAAAGATGTACTGATAGCCAGTACTTACCAGACTTTCAAATCAAAAAAATAACACCTTATGCAGTATAACCCACTGAAAGCCTATCCCTAAATTTAGGAAACATTTACACACTACCATATTCTCATAATGAACAAGAAATTGCTGTAGCAGAATTGAATGACAGATATCATATGCAGAGATCCATCTAGAGCCATCTTAACTTGATAAAACTACCCTGTTTTACTTACTTGCTTTCTATAGTGAGATGCAGCTGTGGATTCAGTTGGTGAAATAGGTTTCTATTCACCAGCTGATGGCTACACTCAATTAGAAGATTCTCTATTGCCTGCAAGAGCAATTTGTAAGGTATGTAGGCCTTGATCCCAAGATGGAAATCAGAATTACACTTTCCACTAAGTTCAACAGGCTTTAGAAAGAGTGTTCACTGCTGACAGAGGATCTGGCACAACAAATTCAAATGGAAATGGAAAGTACAACTGGACCTAGTTAGAAATACATGAATAGCCTGTGGAAAATACAAAATGCTCCAAGTAACTGTGCCAATAAGCTAGATGCTGAAGCTGGAATAAATCTCATTATTATTAACCAAAAGAAGAAAGGAATGAAGAGTAATGCCATTGATTCAACAAGACACTTTAAAACCCAACATCAATTTCTATTCAAGTTTTGTCCAAGACTTTTTAATAAATAATCACTATTAAAATTTATATACTGTGAAAATTATTCCCCTTCCTGCTGTTGTCACCTGACATAGCACTTTAAGGTTGCTTCAATGCACAACTGAATCTTCTCACTTGGAAAACTGTGCTGAAACATGAAGGCTTTGTGCTTCAAGGGCACAGTGATGCAGAAGCCTAATGCAGTAACGATGCTGAGATAAAGGCATTTGCTGAGGTCATCCACCTTGGTACAATGTTATCCTACAAATAGGGAATCATGAATAATTTACTTATGTCTGAAGCAGCTGATAACCTGTAAATATAGATGTAAGTGGAAATACATCTCTGATGATATGTCTCTGTTGTTGAATGTCGAGTTGCAACATCAAATGATAGTGTTACTAAAAACATTGTTTGATATATTATTTAATTGTAAGGCCAAACACTTACAACAAAATGTTTTTTTTTTCAGAATTTACTGGTAAAAGCAGCCTTCCTAAGACACTGGATGTTTATATGTATGTATGTATATTTTGTGTGTGGCACATCCATGTTGCACTGTCACTAAAACTTTCTTCTTACTACAAACCCATGAAAAATTATTTTTCCAGGGACATAATTTCCAAATCTCAGTAACAGCCAAGGAAATAGTTGAATCTGGTCTTTACTTGGAACAATGGATGCAAAGCGCTATTCACAGTCCTTGTATGTTTATACGTATATACATATACATGTACATATATGTATATGCATATACATATCTGTGCATCAATGTGTAAATTCATACACATATTTATAATTTTATTATAAAATTAAACCTAATGGAGAGTATAAACCTGATCTGGTACAATTCAAAACAGTATAGAGGTACAAGCTCCAGTTATCCAGGATGATTCTCTTGTAATTCATATCAGTTTCAGTGCTCTATAATTAGTTTCCGCATTAACTGTGGGTCCCAGAAACACCATGTATAAAGCAATCTTAGGTATTGCTCCTCCCAGTCAGGGCTACAAAGTTGTTCACTCTCCAGCTTCTTTGATATGGTATCTCAAAGGAAGTGCTGTGCTGTAGGAGTGAAGAGGATATAGATTTTGGAGGGAAAGCTAGTACCAGATAGGTGAAAGAGAAGAAAGCATAGCAACAACAGCAGCAGGAGCAAAAACAAACCATGCTTAAGAGTAGCTTTCTTTCTTTTTCCTTTTCATTTTTGGTAAGGCAACATTTCTTTTGTCAATCTTTCTGAGAAGTCTTGAGCTGAGCCTGGAACCAAAATAATTTTTTTCAAATATATTTTCATCAGTATGCATGGAGTTTTTTCATTAAAATTAGTACTTATTATCACTGACATAATTGTTGTCATTAGGAATGGAACAGTAATATTAACCTAATTATGTACAATAATGTTGTACTAGAAAAGTTGGTGCTTTTTTGTATAAAATGTTACTTAAAACCATGAGAAAAATATCCCTTGTAGAGAACAACTAATTCCTTACTCTTTAGACAACAGGCAATGGATAGCTAAGACAGATAACCAGTATCATACAATCAGATCTTTGAAATAAGTTTTATGCTCAGTTGTTACTGAATCCGTAGCAATGGACAGTTGTTTTGTGGCTGTATCACAAGTGTCTTGCAAAGAGACTTAAAGAGGAAGGCCATAACAGTTCTGTGGATGTTTGCTTACATGCGCTGTAAATCCTTCTAAGAAGACATGGAAAAATACACAGTGCTGCTTCTCTGGAAATGGAAAATCAAGGACAGCTTCCATCAGAGAAGGGAAAGAGTATATAGCTATATACTGTATAAATGAGAATATGCACTGATTAGGTTATTCAAAGTCTTAAGACTAAAAACTAACGAAAAAGAAAAAGAATATGCTTCCTATCCCAAGATACTGAAGTCTTTTTCCTTTTTTGTCCTGTTTTCTGGATTTAAAAGATGAGATTTACCTAGACCAAGCCAATTTTCTGTGCAATAGTAAAACACATTTGTGAGTATAGATTTGTCCTGGGAAAGCCTGTTGCAGCGTAAACAGCTATATTTTTATTGACTGAAATACCAAAAGGAATTCTTAAACAGAGCTCAAATCCTGTCATACGCCTTTTGGCATACCAACATCAACAATGTATTTCTAGTTTACAGTAGTGCTGAGCCCAATTCCTGGGCTCAAGCCATAAGTTTTACATGTTTCATCTCAAAGTGTATTTATTCATATTGTTGGTTATTTTCTCCTGTATCTTGTGTAACAAGCGGAAGACCTGCACATACATTCACCTAGTCAGAAGAGAATAAAATTCCATACAGAAATAAATTCAAATTGGAAATGATTGATAAAGGGAAAAACAAATTACTTGGCATAGGTGCTATAGGTATTTTTCATTTTTACTCCTTTTTTATAAAGACAAGCTTGCCAAGTGGGCAGCGTTAAAAAGAAAAGGAGTGATGGTTATCCTTGGAGAACTGAGGAATGTCTCCACCACACACTTTCTGCCATGTGAAATTTGCATGCAACAAGCAAGAAAATGTCATAACATGATTAGCTTTTAAAGTAGCATTTGTTGCTGATGTGTTCTGTGAATGTAAAAATGTCGTGCACCGCAGCTGTGATTCAAGAGGCTGGTGGTCTCAAGGTTTTTCAGGCTTTCATGGCTAGGTGAGTGATGGCAGTACAATTGATCCTGGATGCCATTTTATGCCAAGGTTTCCTGCAGGCATTATACCCTTGTCTCTATGCTGTGCTTCTGCAGCTCCTACATTCCCATCACAGTGCTGCAGTTTTTCTTTTGCTCTTCAAGACGTAGTGTGAAGTGCAGGAGCAGCTAGCTGGTGAGTTACATGGGCATGGGAACTTTCAAAGCAGCAAAGATATAGCACTGTGCCACAGACAGGAAGCATTTGCTTCTCTCCAGTTGAAGTCCCACAATGCATTTTCCCTATATTGGTGCACCCAGGAGGAAAATGTGGCCACCAGTACCTGAAATAGTACAACTGCAAAGATTCCCCTCCCTTACTCCCTGTGGGATACTTCTCAAATTAACTTTTTTGCAGAACCAACCATACTCCTGGCAAACCCAGAGCAAAATAGACTTTGTCTAACTCTGCTTAGATTTGGGTAGTACTATGCAGCATTTTGGATTTCCGTTGGAGTCAATGTTTATTCCTGTCTCATTGTTCTTAGAAGCAGATGTGGCTTTTCCTTAGTATAACAATTTTTCATTACCTGGGTAAATTTAGAGTAGATCCATTTATTTTAGTTAGAGTAAGGAAAAGTAATATTAATCTTTTGATTTAAAATTATATTTGTTTCCTGTTGTATTCAATGTTATTCCAAATCATGCAGAAATTCAGCTGAATATCAGAGGTGAATTAGGGCAGGAAATGTGTTTTCTGTCTTCTCCATAAAATACTTAACACAATGGAGGTCCGTGATCTGCACCCTGAGGCACTATCAGGGCACATAAACTACATAATAATATGGGGCATCTTTAAAATCTTTCTGTAGTAAATAAAAACACATTAACTTCAAGAACTCTTGCTCAGACTCTTGTTTTTCATTGGAGATGGCTAATTTATATATTGACTTATATTCTCTTAAAAGTACTGTGTATATTGCTTCCGAATGTTTCACATTTTTTTCTCTTACTGCTCCTACATTTGTCTGCAGATCATACTGTATGTTAATAAACAGTGACGAAAAGTTAACAAATACAACTTAACCTCCTTTGGCTTCTCTTTTCCCCATTTCTAAATTTGATTTAATTATATAGTTTTAAAAACAAAGTCAAGAAAAGTAATAGATCAATGTGAGAATCATAGAATCATAGAACCATAGAATGATTTGGAAAGGAAGGGACCTTACACATGACTCAGTTCCAACCCCCCTGCCATGGGCAGGGACACCTTCCACTGGGCCAGGTAGCTCAAATACCCATTCAATCTGGCCTTGAACACTTCCAGGGAGGAGGTGTCCACAGCTTCCCTGGGCAATCTCTTCCAGTGACAAGAGTTGCTCTGTGTGTTTCACTGTTTGTTTTGTATATTCTCCTTACCAGTATTGCTGTTGTTACTGTTCTCTTTGTTTTGCTGTTCTGCCAAACTGCCCTTATCCCGACCCATCAGTTTTTGCTTTTTTCTTTACATTCTCCTTCCAACCCCTGTGGGGGGAGGGGCAATAAAGCGACCTCGTGGCCCTTTTGTTGCCAGCCACGACCAAACTACAACATGCACTAAAAGTATATATCAGAGATAAAATGTGAATTCAAGTTTCCATTATCCCTGATATCCAGTGGGAAAGCTAAGTCTTATTTTTTTCTAATTCTAAATTTAGTGATATCATTACTTTTATTATAATAATTTCTTATAATTCTTTTATTATAACAATACCATTTTTTACTCTAATTTTTTCACATAAATAGTTTTAACTATATCTGAATATCATAAAAAGGGTACAATAAAAATAATTAATCATTCAATATTTTATGAAATAGGATAAGACTTAATATAAATTTAAAATATACCAAAAAATTTAAAGATCATATTGTAACCAAAATGTTATGTATTATTGAGAATGAAATATATTTTTGTCCTTCTTCTTCCATTTGATATATGAAAGATTTTTAGGTTTACTTTTTGTTCCATTTAAAGATGTGATTAAATTAAAAATCTCAAAGTTTGCCATGTAAAGGGAAAATTATTTTCTGTCAAGCTTAATGAATAAGTATTAAACTCAGAAGGGTTTAATATTTTTCACTTTTTTACATAAAAAGTCCTATTTTAAAATCCTAAGCATATGTATTATAAAGAAGAAGAAGTATATAGTTGTGGGTCTATAACAGGAATTCATGGACTGCTAGTTTCTGAAATCAGAATATATTGACTTTCACGCTTATTCATTTAATTATAAATATCTATAGAGTCACAAAAAGTGTATGCAGCCAATCATTGTTATTGAATTGGTGGTGGGGGAACAATTCAAGAAAACTTTTAACCTTCTCAAATATGATTCTCACAAGGCAAAAAAAAGCTTTCAATAATTAAATGTTTAGCAAGGATACATTGATTTTAACAAAAAAGAGGAGAAAATAGTAAAGGAACTATAGGACTTTTTTTTTATGATGGACAGCCAGTTTTTCACTCTTCATTTCCCATGACTAATCCATAGTTTGTCACAACAGTCCCCATTGGTGAACAAAACACAGGTTCAAATACCAAGTTTAAATAAGGCAGAGCAACAATCTGAAGCTAGGTTACTTGTGTTCTAAATCATGAACTAAACTGTTCTTGGGTAGTGATGGTTTGGCAATGAGGGAGTGGCTTGGCATTACAGATGCAGCATGTTCTTTTTCACTGCTTATCATAATTTCATTGCAAAGCAACACCCCTGAAACCATACTATTTTCATCACAGGCTTTTACTTTTCCAAATGGAATTGCTGGGTTTTGTTCATTTCTATTAGATAGTTAAGATTTATGTTCTCCTAGATGTTTAGTAACGCAAAGTTTAGTTTGGCTGTGAGAGCTTAATATTTAGCTATTCAAGAGATATTAATGACTGGATCTGATCTCAGTTGCAGTTTTTTAAAATGAAGTTTCTCTCATAAAAGTGATTTAACTGACATTAAAATCAAGACTTTGATATCTATGAAAAAAATAATTCTTCATATTTGGACTAAATTACAAACTATCATAACAGTTTCAAGATCAAATTCTCTGAAGCTCTTTACTAGCCATTAAATCGTTATTTAAATCTTCAATAATATATGAAGAAGAAAAAAATATGTAGTCTATGAATCTTTCACAAAATCTGAATATTATAGATATTAAACCCTTCTCTAGATGGTAGCAGAATAAGCAAATCCTGTGTAGAATCCTGTAAAATTATGCAGTAATGCTAGAACTTAATTCAAAACAATTCACAGATAAAATAATATTCTTGGATGTTTCCTACCTAAAGGGATATCTCTTTTTTCATTAGAACCAGAATAAGCTTTATTGAAAAGCAATAGAGTAAAATGTAGAACAGATCCTGAATTGTGCAGTTTGTCAGAGCTCCACCAGCTGCAGTGGAATTGTGACGAATAGCAACTACCTGAGGACCTTTCAAACACATACTCAGCCAAGTTTGACGTCACTTATAAAGTATGGGGTAAAGTACCAGCTTCTTCCAAAGCTACAAAGGGGGCATCTGCATTATCTGAACATAAAGGATGTAAAGGTCAGAACAGTTAGGTGTTCATTCACAGAATACATTGGTTAGGCTCTGAAGCTTCATAATTTGGGATGTTTTTCAAGTGAAATACTTTACACAATTCAAAAATCAGATGGATAGTTTCATACAAAAAAAAAAAACCACAACAAAACAAAAAACCAACAATTTTAAAGGGCTGTGAACTACCACTATAGCAATTCTAGTTCAGGGAGTCCCTGAGATGCATAACTCTGAAAGGCAGCAGAATATCTAGGGAAGTACCACTTTATGGTTGCCTCATGTTCTGGGCTCAGCTGTGATAGGGTTACTTTCCACAAGAAGCTTGTTGGGCTGACCCAAATCAGCCAATCAATTGGGATATTATATACCATGTGATCTCATGCTTAGTATTTAAGTGAGTGAGCTGGCTGAAGGAGGGGGATTTGCTACTCAGAAGCAAGCTGAGCATTGGGCAGTGAGAACATTGCATGCTGTATATTCTTTTTATCAGTATTATTGTTGTTGTGTCCTCCTCCCTTTGCTGTTCTGTAACACTGTTTTTATCACAGCCCACGAGTTCTGCCTTTCCTTCTGATTCTCCTCCCCATTCCACTGGGGAAGGGGGAGAAGTGAGAGAGCAACTGCGTGGCTCTTTGTTGTCAACTGAAGCTAAAACATGACTCCTCATTGCTACAGTTTTCCTTACTGTGGGCTGATGGCCTTGCTACATTTGTCGATGCCAGAAGAGGACTTGCTCAGACTCGGGGGTCAAACACTGAAGAGTTAACAAAAGGGAGTGGCTGATCTTGAACAACATGCTTCCCTCTTCTTATCACACAGAAGTAAGGGGTCATCGCCCTACACTCAGATCAACTGTGTGAAACCTGGGGTGAAGTGAAAGCTTCACGGCCAGGTGTTGCTTCAGTTAAAGAATAAAAGGCCTCCCATAAGCACATGACAAGCTCCCTGCCCCAAGGGCGTGCCAAACCGCTGAGTCCCACTTCTGATGACATGACATACCATGCCAAGAGCCAATTGACACATAATGACTTAGTTCCACCTTGCCAAGAACTGCCAAAACTTTTTCAAAAGTATAAAAATGACACTTGAAAGCTCTCATTTGGAGGAGGAGTCAAACGAAAACCTTACCTAGCAGACCAGTTGATGGGCCTGGACCTCTCTTGCCCCCCAAGAAGGAATGTCTTTTTGGTAAGAGTCACACCTCTGACTTTGTCAGACATATCCCTGGGAAAATATTATTAACTAAAGCACTGAACTGTTAACTTGAGCTAGATTTTTGTAGACAGTGGGTTTTCCAATGGCATTCCTGAATCTGTGACTTACGCATCCATTAGTGGACAGTGCTAGAGAAAGCAGTGATCTAGCTTAAGACTTGGCTTCACCCTGTATGAGTGTTCTTATTTTCTTATGACCCAAGAGTACTTTAGAATTCTTAATACATGTCCTGGTCATATTTCAAGGAAGAGTACAACCTTGGCACACAGCACATTTCTGCTCGCCAGTCCCTTGTTTTCACAGAGAAGAAAGGTAGAGGCAGTATCCAATAGTGCCAGCCAATTCTTCCTACAGCCTGAGTAGGGAAACAGAGACCCAGCACATCCCTCCTGGCCACATTAGACAAAATTAAACACAGTGCATAGAAGTTTGCATTGTTGAAGTCACAGGATCACATGGAGTCACAGAATAGTTGAGGCTGTCACACACCTCTGGAGAGCATCTGGTTGAACCCTTTTGCTCAAAGTAGTGTCAGTAAGAGCAGGTTTCTCAGGGCCATGTTCTATCAGGTTTTGAATATCTCCAGGAACAGAAACTCAGCAACTTCTCTGGGCAAACCCGATTTATTGCTTGATCACTCTCACAGTAATAAAGTTTTTTCTCATGCTTAAATGCAATTTCGTGTCTTTCAGTTTGTGCACATTGTCTCTTGCCTTGGCACTGGGCATTACTGAGAGATTCTGGCTCCACCTTCTTTGGTCCACTCATCAGATTTATACATACATGGATAAGAGCCCCCTGAACCTTGTCTAACCCAGGTTGAACAGTCCCATCTCTCTCAGCATCTCCTCACATAAAAGATGCTCCAGTCCCTTAACCATCTTTATGTCCCTTTCCTGAGCTCCTGGGGAGACCAATACAAGTCTCACGTGATACAGCACTTCTGATTTTTAGGAGGGAGATTTAGATTAGATATTACGAAAAATTTCTTTACTGAAAGAGTGATCTGGCATTGGAATAGGCTGCCCAGGGAGGTGGTTGAGTCCCCATACCTGGAGGAGTATAAAAAATGTGTAGATGTGGCACTTTGGGATATGGTTTAGTAAGAATGGTGGTGTTGGGTGAATGGTTGGACTCAATGATCTTAGAGGTCTTTTCCAACCTATGATTCTGTGATTCTATGATTCTATGACGCTGAGGAAAGGGGAAGGATCACCTCCTTCAACCTGCCTAATGCATCCCAGGAAGCTGTTGGCCGCATTTGCTGCCAAAGCACATTACTGGCTCCTGGTCACAGAATCACAGAATCACAGAATCACAGAATAGTAGGGGTTGGAAGGGACCTCTGTGGGTCATCTAGTCCAACCCCCCCGCCGAAGCAGGGTCACCTACAGCAGGCTGCACAGGAC
>Ga0065711_1035962_pt1 | contig 21607 bp, 14 predicted proteins | sample Hoacrofraction12_FD_59098 | JGI IMG/M metagenome (GOLD analysis project Ga0065711, IMG submission 59098) | Hoatzin crop microbial communities from Cojedes, Venezuela - Epithelial fraction 12 v2 (version 2) | ecosystem: Host-associated > Birds > Digestive system > Esophagus > Crop | place... | reverse complement strand
GTCTTTTTTTTTTTTTTTTTGTTGCCTCTTCTATCTCCTCCCCGGCAGAAATTTCTTTTCCAAGCAGTAATAACTTAGATCCTTTACTTTCTTATCCTAGCTGAGCGCTTTGATCAATCTAGTATCTCTCTGAACTTTTTCCAACATGTTTTTAGTCTTTCCATCTTGAATGAGCCTCACAGAAAAACGTAAATACTTTTTTTTAGGCAGAATATTTCTTGTTCTTCAGCTCCTCTGTGTTATTTTTTAAAGAATACTGACAACACTTTACATAAAACCTAGACTGATGTGTTGTAGGAATTTATTGAATATTTCTGCTTATGCCTGGCATTGGTCCAAACCAAAGGCCCATTGAAGTCTTTGGTGGGTTTAGAGCAATAACTTCTATTTCAAAATTTAGGATGCTCCTTACTGTGGATAACTGCTGTATCTCAATTTTTCTCCTCTTAAGACATACACTCTCCCTCACTGCTTCTCTTGTCACATGTGGATGGCACTGCATGAGGCCATTTTTCCTACCTGAGCTCTGGACCAGCACTGGGAGTCTGGAAAGAAAAGCGACGGCACTGGAACTTCCAGGCAGTATTTCCTCCTGCCTGTGTCCGCCCATGATTTGGGCCCCAGCAGCTATCATACTGGTTGATGTTAATGCTACAGTCTGTTCTCAGACCTGGTTCTGTTGCAAAAAACATATATGGGGGAATGTTCAAGGGACTTCTAGCTCTGCGAAAACAGACCTGTTGTTTTAGCGCTGCGTTTCTTTTTCTTCTCAACTGCTTTCCTCTCCTTTGTCCTCTTAGTATGACATGAATGTGGGTTCATGTAGTTGTGTAATGCAAAATATACTAGATTTAAAACCAAATCAAAACAAAAAAACACTGACCAGAAATTGCCCCTTTAAAGCTGCAGCATTAAGTTTGGCCATGATCCAGCCTGAAGACTGTCCTTGGCAGTGACTGTGACGCAGAAATCTCAGTTTGGAATTGCTGTTTCAGACATAGATTCCTGCAAGAATAACAGGAACATGATAAGCCAAGTTATGCCAGGCAGTGAAGTCCACTGCAGTCCAGGGAAGACAATCTATCTCTTCATCTCCTATGAACTTCTCTGGGGCTGCTCGCATGTAAGAGGGGGTAAGGGAAGGGGATGAGAGAGCAGAAATGTAGCTATGGTTTTAAGTGCTCCTGTTTCTGAAGGATTTAAGTTATGTAGGTGAAATACATGCTATGGAAAATAATTATCATTGTTTCGCATGTTCTTTCTGCTGTGCCTCATTAAAAGCTTGTTTCATTGTTGGACTGTGCCGAGCGCTTACTGGGAAAATGACTGCTCTTTATTTTCTGGCCTGATCCAGCTGCCTTTAAATCAAAAAGAAATCTGTTAGATTCAGTAGGTAAGTGGGGAGGTGAGAACAAGCAATGCAAAACTAAGTACGTGGTCTGAGTGACCCAGAATGGTAGGAAAGAGATCCGAAGACTGAGGTCCTTTGTTGGAGCAACAGTATAATTGAGGGCAAAAAGCACATAAAGATAGCCCATTCATTTCTAACTTGGGCAAGGAGGAGTCTGCCCACTTCTTACTGTCTGCCTTGGAATGACAAACAGGTAAGCCTGCCCGCTTCGCTTTTCACCAGGACATTGCCGGTTTGCCAGGCCGCCTCAAAACCTCAAAACGTGTGTTTGTGTTGCTCCTCACAGCAAGTGCTATGTAGGGGCATACACACTCTGCTGCTATTTAAAGCATCAATACCAAGTTAGTGTTTGAAATACTACCTCTGACCTGGTTGGCAAAACTGATCCAGTGCAGTACAGATGAATTAACATCTCCTTGCTCTGCTTTGACTCTGAGGCAAGGTCTCTGAGGGAAGAGTTAACTCAGGGCAAGGTCTTGTCCCAAAAATCTTGATCCTGCTCAATTTCAATGAATTTGTCGTGATGTTTTGCTAATGAGAATGAAGTGACCTCAAATGCTAGTGTAATCTCTGCTTTTTTTTTTTTCTTTCCCCCTTTCTGCTGGGAAAGAAGTATTTCTTGCTGTTGCTTAGAAAGCCCAGCCAAAGCTCATCCATATTTCTGATGCTGGATGCAGTCCATGAGCGAATCATGATTTAGTTCTGCATGACTTAGAGGGTTTTTCTTCATTTAAAGGATATAGTTTATAGAATTACATATACTAGTTCTTTAAAAGCCCATCCACTGAGCTCTTTCTTTATAGTACTCAAATGAGAACACAGTGTTTTCTGTATTGTTTGGAATAGCTTGGGAAACAATGCCTCCCAGTGTGAAAAGATCTCCTTCAGTGCGCTGGCAAACTCATCTTGGAAGAATGTGGTTATCGACTAACCCATGATTTCTGATAGCTAAAAAGAGTGGAAAAGTACTCGGCTGCCTGCAGTCCAATAGCACAGCAGTTTACCGACGCGCAAGATAAAGTTACTTCTATTTTAAATGGTCATAAATTCTACTGGCCCAAACACAGCATCCTGGCTGCCCAGGAGCAGGGAAACAGCTGTGGACCCAGGCCTCTGGTGGCGCAAACTGGTGTGGCTCTGTGGGTTCCAGTGAGGCGGTTTCATCTGCACGACTTACATATTTCATGTTACTCTACGTTACAGCACGATTACTTGTAAAAGGAGTACTTTGAGTTAATGCTTGTGCTTGTGGGAAAACATTCACATGGAAAATGTAATCAGCCATTGTTAACACGAGTGTCTGGATTCAATGACAGAAAGTTGGCATTAGTTCGTAAAATATAAAATAAGGAACACGCAGAACAAATACACTTGCACAGAGATTGATGCTTTTTTTCCCTGGGGGGAGACTGGAAAAAGAACAGGTTTTGAGCCATTTCTCCAGCGAGTGGAAGGGACCCAAGGGATTTTAATTCTTGGAATACTGTAAAGGTCAGCTACATTTGCCCTCACCTCAACTTGGATGCTGCCCAGATTTTGGTAGCGAGCTCTTCTACTTCCGCCCCACGTTCTGCGTGGACAGCATGTCAGAAAATTTCCAGTCGCAGATGAGCTACAGGTGGGCAGAGGGGAGCTTGCTCCCATGCCTTGGTTGCTGCTTCTTTGCAGTGGGCCAGGGCTTCCTTCCTCCAGCATCTCCTGTGGGCCGAGCTACCCGGGGTTTTCCAGGCTTCAGGGGCTGGGTGCCAGGGACAGTGCCACAGGGATGTGCTGGTAAAGCAGACCCTGGTCATGCTGTCACTGTTCTTGCTGCATTTCAGAGTGGTGCCTTGGAAGGAATACCTGAAGGAGAGCAAAGCCTTGCAAAGCTGAAGGAAAGCACTTCCAGACATGGCCTTTGTTAGAAAGTCAACCAGGCTGGGGCTGGCAGCTCTCTGCATCGCACAGGTTGAGCTAAAGAAATGAGATTGTAACAATGCCCAACAAGAAGCAGAGAGATGGCCCTAAAGCCAAGGAGAGCCAAGGGGGAGATGTGCCTGCACTCCCTGCCCCAGTTGATCCCTCTTCTACCATGCGCTTAAGAGAGGAGCCGCTCCTGCTGCTGCTGCTGCTCTTCTACAAGAGCACACAGAACCTCCCCCAGACCCTCGGGTCTGCCCTGTGAAGCCGGATGGCTGTATAAGCAGACTCATCTGCAGCACTGCCTCGATGATTTCGCTTGGCACTCTCATTTCTTTTGTTTTTACATAAATGACTTTCTTAAGAAACGTTTTAACTAGCAGGAAAAGCAACAAAAGGAAAATTGGCATCAATGCAACAGCTGTGTAGTTCATCAGAAAGAATTCCCAGGTCTGGCACCGCCCTGGGCCCCCTCCTTCCTCCTGCCACTGCCATCTCCACTGGCTCAGGCGTTAACACTTTAACCTCAGGCAGGAGGGGCAGGGAGGGAGTGAGTCCAGCTCCCTCATACCGTTGGGAAGGAGGGTTTCCTGGGTCCCAGGCTGCAGCCTGCATTTCAAAAGCTTTTTGTTTCAGAACAAAAGGGTTTGAATTCCTCTTTCTGAGCAAGGAATATAGGAAATGTAGTTACTGCAAGCAGCCACGCCATGGCACTAACAGTGAAAACCGGCTCTTGGCCAAAACCTAGAGCTCATGTCAAAACACGCTGCAATAGCACATTTTACTACAGCACAGGAATGTTAATGTGATACAATTAAATATTATGTTGCAAGGAAATTACATGTCCCGAACCATTGCAATATGTATCTATGACCCTGGGGAAACTTTCTCTCAGTGGTGTGTTTGTACTTATGCCAATTTGCTTTTCCCATAACTCCCCTTTTGCCGTCGCCCTGCAAATGTAATTCAGGCTCCCAACTGGTCCGTGAGGCCATGGCTGCCTCTGACATCCAGTATCTTGCGCAAGGAGGAGCAGGGCCGGATGAACGGGTGGATTCAGGGAAGTCAGACACAGTTACTGCCAACTCGTTTTGTAACGAGGGACCCTGAGAAAACTCTTTGCAGAGAGCGTCTATGAGAAACCACGAGCTGCATTGTCTCTTGCTGCTGACCCAGTCTGTGTCCTACTCTGGGGTAGGGGCTTTCAGAGCCTGCATCTCCTGCCGTGGCACGGCTTGTGTGGAAGGATGTTATGAACAGGTGAAGATTTAGTGGGGAATTTCCTCTCCCATGAGGGCCAACTGGTGCAGTACGTCCTGCTCTGCCAGACGTGTGGTTGCGGTCCAGCATAGCCCTCCCTCTTCCCCAGCTTAGACAAGGCTGGATCTCCCTGGTCCAAGTCCTCCCTCAACAGCTGATGCAAAGCTTAGTGCCTTGCTCTGAGAGCAAAAGATCGTTTGCTCATGCTCTGCTTGTCGAAACCACTGATTAAAAAGCCCAGCCATGAAGTGGCTGGAGTGAAAGGCCCTCTGCAGCAGGAACAGGTAGTGCCTGGCTTGTCCTTTCGCCTTGTCCTTTGCTCTTCCTCGTCACTGTCAGCACTTGGATGCTCTGCTGGCCACGTGCACTTGGAGAGGCCTTTGGAGATGCTGGGATAATAGCCAGTGCTGGTGGAGCGGGCACAGGGGCTTCCCAGAGAGGGGCTGCTGGCACAGGATTGTTTGCACCCAAGGATAAAAATAGAAGCATGTAATTACATTTTTCACGTGGGACCAATGTCTCGGATATCATTTCACTGGCTGTGTTGAGTGAGGGGAAGACACCTTAATCAATGTGTGTCATTGCAGTGTAATATCAATATGTCTTTAAAAGTTGAATTGCTTTCTTACATCCTGAAGTTTGGAGAGAGCCATCGCATGGGTAAATGATAGATTTGCAAGTCAAAATATTGTATTAATTGTTAGAAGTCTCATTTAGCTGGTTCTAGGTTAGAGGAGCAAAACTATGACATGAAGAATATTTAAGCAAATTATCAATGTTATTTCACTCTGGAGGCTGGTAGGCCTGCATTTTAGTTTTTTTTTTTGGTCAAGTCCCATTCCTCTGTTCTGAAAAACTCCCATTTTCCCCTTACTCTGCAGGTGAGAGGAGAGGACCAAGGTGGAGCTGCATGGAGAATCTGGCTCCTCAGCCAGAAAAAAGCACCGGTAGCATCACAGCAGCACAGGGACCAGCTCTGGATTTAACTTTCCCAACATATAACTGAATTAAATCATGCTCTGACTTCTGTGCCCGAAAGGACCCTTCAGGGGACTCCTGGGTACGCTGGAGGACTCTGGGGGCTCATCACACAGGCTGCCGCCGACCTGCCCTGGGGAAGCAGTGAGGGCAGCCAGGCTGGGTCTGCTCTTCCCGATTCTATGATTCCTCCAAGTGTGCGCGCGGGGGCTGGCTGCTGCCCCGTCCCCTGGAAAGCTGATTCAGCCACTCCGGCCTCACGCAGGCGGCGATGCAAACCTCAGGATGTGCTTGTTGCCACAGCCTGTGTGATTTTCATAAGCTGTTCAAATCGGAGCCAGTAATTTCCATTGTTGGTGGGAGAGGTGGTGGAGAAGGGGGGGAGGAAGGACATGTTAAAGAAAAACTTGGTATTTGTTGTCCTTTTTCTGTCAACTGTCAATTTTTTCTGTGGTCAAAACTACTGAATGTTTATTTTGCTTATTTTTCTAAGGATGAACTGCTGCTGTGGGGAAGCAAAGCAGCTATGAAAGCTTTAACACCAGTATCCTATTTTCTGTCAAAAAATGGAGAAAAAAAAAAGTCATTTTGCCTAATCACGGTTTTCAAAAGCCATAACCATACTAGTGCTTTAGTACAGGCTGTCTGTATCCTCGGTACTGTAACCCCAGGCAGTGAGCCTGCCCGCTGGCAGCCCAGGGAAGCACAGGCCCAAGGATCTCCAAAACCTGGATCTTGCTCACAGCCCTCTCCAGGGCACCATTCCCTGCTGCCTGCTTCGCCTGCTCACGGACGTCTACCTGGCCTGCTCCTCAGACACTACTTCTTCTGTTTAGACAGAATTGCATCTTTTTTTTCCTGGGCTTATTTGAATCGGGTCCCAAGTGCTAACAATCAGTGCATTCAGGATATTTTTTGGTGACATTTTGAACCTCAGCTGAGCTCTTCCAGCAAGGGCCCTGCTGCAGTGGAGCCCGGAGTGAGCATGGAGCCCTCCTGAGAGCAGAGAGCCATGCCCCAGCCCCATGAAATACTTTTTTATCTATTGTAAGCAGAATGAGCAAGAGAGCCAACAGTGTGCTCCTTGGCTTTCCCCTAACACAGTCTGGGAAGGCCCAGGCACCTCTGCAGATAACTGGGGGTTCAGTCTTACCTTGCAATTTGGTAAGTTATCAAGACTTCAGCCATTTAAGGTTACATGTCTGTTCTCTACTCCACGGAGTACAAATACTCATTTTTCTTTTCCACACAGTACAATTCAAAGGTTCCACCGTGGGATTAATATAAATAATCCCTTCTGGTGAGCTCTCTAGACCAAAGATTACCTATGAGCTAATACCATGAGGTCAATTCTTCCATCTGTAATCCAAAAAAACCACCTGAAATTCTAGGTAGTGAGAGTAAGACCTTTTAAAATTAACCAGAAAAAAATAGCAGTTGCTCAAGTTGCAGAGACGGTCACCCAATAGTGTTTGCACTACTGGTTCTTTAGTGGTACTTGTACCCAAGTCTGTTCTGGATGTACCCCACTTCTGACAACATGCATAATTAGATGTAGCAACTTCATGGGCTTTATTATCTCTTAAAGACTCCTTGACTAATATTTGTATTAGTTAAAGTTGTAATCTAATTGCATCTTCTGCAAGTCCATGCACAGTTTTATGCACACAGCAGGTCAGTTCTTTTCTGTAGAGAAGGTCCGTTCGGTGACAGATATTTGGAGAACTGGTTATAACTCAGTATAACACAGCATCCCGCATACTGTCCTTACTTGCAATGTCTGGACAATGTGGACACCAGTTAAAAACTGCTGTGGTGCGACCACATCTTCTTCCATCCCTTCGGCTCCTGTCCAGGTCATTGCACCCAAAACTTGAAGGGAGAGTGGTACAGAAGGCACTGATGCACATCTCTGCGGACTGGTCACTCGTGCTGCAATAATGAAGTTCGCAGCTGGTGTGGAAAGGGAATTCCACTCCACTGGCACTGCTGACTGGCTGAAAAGGGAGAAAGGGAGAATTTGGCCCCGGTGTGTTGATCCTACACAATTTCTTGGCCATCGCACTGAGGAAGACTCCTGAAGGCTTGATGGCCCTCCACCCAGCTGAGGGCCATCTCCCCAGCGCAGCTGTGGCTGCCCAGAGGCAAGTGAACCCCTTATGAAAGGGCAGGGGGAGGAAAGGTTAATGAAAGTCTAGTTGGCAGTTTTTGAAGTTGAGTTTGCTACTTCAGGTAGATTAACAGCAACATATGTGAGTTCTTCTTTATTACATAGTTTATTTCAACCTCTGATTGGGGTACATCGTGTGCACAATCCCTTGCTTGACACTTGACACAGCAGCTGCCAAGGTTGGTTTCTGGACAGACCTGCCTTGGGAACAGTGTGTGCTGCGATCTGGATAAAGAGTACTCAGATTGGATGTGTGTCTCTGCTTGCCCCCTCCATTGCAACTTTGTTGTGGTAACCTTTATGAAACCCAAGCCAGCTGCTTCCTCGTTTAACATAAAACACATTCACTGGGACCTCTGGCTTTGGTGAAACAGCCAACTCCTACCTGTAGGAGTTGTCTATATATGATGCTTGTCTCCACAAATTGCATAAGTTTGCCTTGCCCCAGAAATTGATACAGGGTATATTAAGTACTAGTAAATGAAAGCGTATACAAACTTTGTAGTGAGTCCTTCATGGCCCTGTGCCTATTAAAAATAGCTGCCGACGATCTGATTTCCACTCATCAGAGTGAAGAAGACTGCAGGGGATTAATCTGTGTCTGTCACTGACCGTTTTCTGGTTGGCCTCTAAGTCAGCTCCTTGCAAAAGGTCTCCCCAATAAGAGTACAGTGAAGCTGCCTTCCTGACTCAGCTCCTCTGGAAGGTCATCAGCTACTAAACCAAAACAGTTTCGAACCACAAATGTGGCAGCAGCAGAAGGAGTGTAAATCTTTGCATCCCCTTGATACGTTTGGTTCAATAATATTTCCATCAATGTATTTATATGTGATTCTTAGTGCACTTTTAATAGGTACTTACAAATCTACAAATTCTGTGGCTCTTTTAAAACATGTTGACTTTTCAGAATTATTTAAGGCATACTGGAAGATGGAGTCTATATCCCTTGTTATGACATCTTGTAGCTTTGGAAGACCTATTCCTGTGTTTCACATGCCACCGATTTACACAGTGGCACTAACCATGTGAGTACCATTGATGTTGTGTCGAGGGTCACAGTCCAAACCCTCCCAGCCTGTCCTTGGCCTGGCGCGACCCCCCAAGCCCCTGAAGTCAAGGGCAGAGCTTGTCTGACTTTAACAACAGGAACGAAGTCCTAATCCCTGTAAGCACCTTTTCTAGATAAGCCCTTGGTGCATGGAGGAGTCTGTTGCTCAGACTGTGTCAGCATAATCAGAGCAGCGTAACTCTCCCAGTGCAATAGAATGCTGCGGCAGCTGCTCTGGCTTGCTTGCATTGGTACAGCTCTGTTTACGATGGAGCTTTTACCCAGGCATGTGCAGTGTTTTTTTTTTAAATAGCCACTCAGCGAAGCTTTGCTGCCCTCACCCTTGGGCTCAGAGCAAGGGTCCTGGCTCCCAGGTGCAGCTGACCGAATCTGGGCCCATCAGACGCAGAGTGATGAGGGTGAGGTGCGGGGGGACCAAGGCTGAGGGCGAGACCCACATTTGAACGGGCAGTTGGAGGGGTGGTCCAGCTCTGCATCAGCTGGGTGTGCCATTCAGCAAACACTCATGGCTCAAGAAAAAAAGCTTGATGCTTCCAAACCACAGATACCTAGGGTGTCTAATACGGCAGGCTGAAGTGCCGCTGCCCAGTGGCTGGGCCACACTGGCTTCGGCAGCCAAGCGGTCGATTTCACTGCCAGCTATTTTAGCTCATTGAAGCTCATTAACCTTCTGGACAAACGAAATAGGAACCAAGCAGTTTTGTGGTTCGGAAGCATCAGCTTGTTTCCTAGCACGGCAACCCTGCTGCTCTTCCTCAGGAAGGTTGTTTTCTTGGCTCATACGCTTGCAACAGCAGCCAGAATAATATCGGCAGCCTCATGCCTCAGTTAACTCAGCTTTACATGACATTAAAGAGCATGCCAAGCCAACAACAACGGGAACCGATGGTAGGCGGTAGCCATTCATCTGCGCCTTGATGTTTGGGCTTGTTTTCACTGCCACAGAGCCCGCCGTCCTAGTCTGGTTGCCTCTGGCAATGGCAGGGTAGATAGGGCCGTGCAGACAGAGTGTGTGAGAAAGAGTGACCTACTGTAGAGAGAGTTTTGTGTTTGTGGCTTGTGCTGTCGTGCAGTGAAATTGTCCATGTTTGAACAGGGAAGGGAGGGACTCTGCTGAGAGCTGGTAGCTGCATGGAGTAGCTGGGGTTGCAGTGAGGCGCTGCTTCCCCAGATGAAAGCACCATTCCACCTCGGCTTATGCCTGGTCCGTGCTGATAGTGGCATAGCCATGTTACAAACACCAGACTTATCCACATCTTGGAGAATGATCTGAAATGGAAAGGAGAAAACACTGATTACTGTGTCCACGCATATCTTCTGCTCTGTTTCCCTGCAGCAGGCAGTGGATCTTGTTTCCATGGGGAGAGAGGAGGGCTGGAGGATGGGGAGAGGTCCTGACCGTTGCTCGGAGCTGCACAGCCACCGGAGAGAATGTGAGGGGTGGCTGCTGTGCCACCAGTGGAGGGGCGAGCAGTCAGGGAGCCGGGACAGGGGCTGTTCCCTGGGATGGCTGGCTGCGAGCTGGCTTCACGCTGCGGTTGCCTTAGCGTGCCAACATACTCTACTGCTCAGAAAGGCTTGTGAGCTCAAGCACAGCACCTTGTTAATGCAGCTCTCACCTTCCTACACATTGGGTGTATAACGTCTAGATAATGACACCCAGAGCCACAAAGATACCTAAATCCTACCTGACCAGTGTGTTTCGCTGAAAACAGCCACCAAAACTGTGGGTCTAGAGGTGTTCTAGTTTTTACTAGCAATTTCACAGAGATGCTTTAAGTTTGGTGGCAGTGCGGCACATCCCAGCGATGCCGTACTGGCTGAGCAGCTTGCTGCAAGGTGCTTCTCCCTGCCAAGACTGTGCACAGTTCAGCATTTGGCATCAAATGCTGAAACTTATCCCCAACTGCGGGGGCCAACATCTCAGTTAGTCATACCAGGCTCGCTTCCTCGGCCAGGAAGGCAACTGAGTGTTTGTGGCAAGAGGTTTATCTTATATTAAAGTGGCTGGTTGCCATTGTTCTTATCCAGTAGCTCCATGCCTGGAGACCTGTAAGGCAGGGATTTGGGTCTCCTCTCTGTCTGAGAGGATCCTCAAGCCAATTCCTTCCTGTGGGTCCAGAATCACTGGGCTATAAACCACCCTGTGGGGGCAGGAGTGAGGGGGGAAAGCATCATCCTTCACTGCACCTGAGAGCCAGGGTGAACGAGAAGACCACTGCCTTTAAAAAACTCATGCAAAACTGAAGAGCAGTAAGGTGAAGAATGGTGTGCTTCTCCTGAGCCAGCACTTATCTGTGAAGAAAAATGGTTGCAGCTGAAAGATGTGACCTCAGGCAGATGTTTCCCACCATCTGAATAGAGTGGTGCTCTAACTACTGGGCTGTTGTGCGAAAGGTTGGAGTTTGGTTCTGTCCTCCTCCTGTGTTTTAACTGAGAGGCAAGTGCCTGAGTAGCTGAGTCAAACGCGAGCTACTCGGCATAGTTGTGTGTTGAGGGAGGCACCTGGAAGAGACAAACTGTGGCGGGGGCAGCGTGACACGGCACAGCACGGCACAGCTGAGCCTCTGAGGGCCAGGGAGGGCTGGGAGGAATGTGCAAAGCTGAATTTTGGATGCAGGCACAGGGAGTGGTTGGCACGTCCCCTGGCCGTGAAGGCAGCGTCTTGGCTGGCAGCTTGTGATGGGTGGCTCAACATGTCCCCAGAGGTGCTGGCAGCATCTGCGGGGCCGGCGGGACTTCTGGCATCACAGCACGAGGGACTGCTGCAGTGGCTGGAGCACCGCTCTGCCTCCTTTGCAACAGGAGGAGCAATGTGCCCCATCCCAAGTGAATCCTTTAATCTGTGAAGGCCTGGTAAGCGTGGGGCCCTGCTCCTGTTCCTTTTGGGGGAGGGAGGTTTGGCTGCAGGAGAGTTTTCACAGCAATGCCTTCTTGCCTTGTAACAGATATAGGCTTTTCTAAAAGGCTCCAGGTTTAGGCATTTTCCCTAGGCCAGTGCCTCTGTGACTCCTGTACCCTGAATGCCTGCTGAGGGGATGCCTCTCCCGTGGGGCTGGGCGCCCTGATGGGCAGTAGAGCCCCCTGAGCCCAAACGCCATGCCCAGCCCCGCGTGGGATCTCCCTGAGCTGCTGCCCAGAGCCACACATGGCCTCCACCTGCAAACCACTCGCTTCTCTGAAGACATCACCTTGGCTGTTATTAGCACAGTGAAAAACAATTGGCAGTGGCTGGATTTCCCCAGTTTCTTGTCTCCATGTGAAACACCCGTGGCTGGCTGCACTGAGCTGCACCGCTGGCAGAGCTGCAGGCGATGTGTTGAGGCAGCGCGGTGCTTACCCACTGGACCCCCGGGACCAGCCTTCCCCGGCATGTTCAAGCGCGCTGGCAGAGTGGTAACTTGCAGTGTCATATCTCGAGCCGTGTTTTACTGGGATAGTAATATTTGGCCTTAAGTTTTCCTCATCATGTCTTTCTTTAGTAGGTTGCGGACGATGGCCTTTGCCTTGTGTGTGGGGTATGCCATGCCGCAGCCAGGGAGGGAGCTGGCTGCGGTCACCTTCATCGGCCAGCGGCAGGGCTGGGCGGTGAGGAGCCTCCCGGACCCCGGCGTGGTTTCTGGGAGGGAGTCCCCTGCTTCCCTGGACCCAGCCTGTGCCTTCAGCTTGTGCACCAACACGGAGATGAGGAAAAGCAACAAAAAAATGGGTGAATGAAACATGTCTGAGTATTGGAGATACATTTGAATAAACGTGATGCTGCTTTTTCATCACACGCCCCCTCCCCACCCCCTCCGCCTCTGCTACCCCAGGATACTTTTAAAGCCTGCGGTGAGGTGCCAAATAGCAGTTCATGCATTTCAAAGACCTAACTGGAAACAGATGCCGTGTTCCTGTGAGCCGCCTCCCTGCGCTGGCCACTGCAGCCCTGGCATCGTGGGGGCTGCCAGCACCAGGGGCAAGCCAGGGTCCGTGGCCCCCGTGCAAGGCACTGCCAAGCTCACCACCCTGTCCTTCACCAGTCCCCAGGGCCCTGGTGCTATTTTTTTGTATTTTTCTGGTGTTAGTCCCCAAAGCGGAAACCAAGAGCAGCCTTCAACTTCTTTCTTTTTTTTTCTTTTTTTCCCCTCCTATTAGCATTCGGGGAAAACAGAACTGAAACAAACTGTAATATTTGCAAACTGGCTAAAATTAGTACTCCTCATGAATGATGACATTCCCACCAGAGAAGGAATTAGTTGATTATTTCTTTTTTCTCCTGATGGGGCTTACTTCTTCCTCATGGCATAGAGTGCTTTGCTGTGCAGCTGGGAAAAAGGTGTCCAAATCCCCTTCTTCCACCCACAGCAGGGAGTTAGCCGCTGCTTCATTACAAGAGTTAAAAAGGGAGTCAGTAACATGATAAATGTCTTCATCAAACGAGTTTGCTCTTTACTTCCCTGGACTTTTTCTGTGAACACTGTGCTGGCATGAGATCCCGGTGAGGCCATGGGAACCTGCATCACAGTCCCTGCAGGATTTCGCTGGAGGAACAGGAGACATTGTGGTCCCCCCGTGGGCTCATCAGCAACAGCTCTGCTCTGCTCTGCTACAGTAAGGTCGGTGCCCATGGGGACATGGGGACAGCCCGTCCCTTGGACAGCAAATAAAACCTCAGCCAGGGACAGCTGCTTGTGACAAGCTGTGCCGTTGTTTCAAGGTTTCAAGAGCCTAAAGAGAAATGGTGTTTGGAGGGAGAGAGGTGCCCTTTATGTGTCTATTAAATAAATTAAGTTTGAGGGAGCTCTGCTATTGTGTCCAGAAGAAAAGAGGGCTGTTATGGAGCAAAGGAGCTGAAGTGTCTGCCAAAGTGTCTAACAAGATGCAAAGTCTTTAGACTTCACATAAAGGAACTACACGGCTTGACTAAGTAGGCTGGTTAAAGCCAAGGAGACTCTTACACTTTAAACAAAAACTAGAGAAAAGCTTCTTCCCGCCACGTGGCTGGGAATAATGGTGCTGCATCCGTCCAGACTCCTTGAACCTGACCCGGGATGCACTAATTTATCTGCCTCACCAGGCTGAACTGAAGAGCCCTTCCAACTTCAGGGAGGCCATAAATATGCACATGGTGAAAAATGCAGCTCTTACTTGCGCTACAGTAGAAAAATGACAACTTGTTTAAAAAATACCTGGCTCTGAGTTGGCAAGTTTTGGAGAACACTGATGCTGATCGAATCTTCAAAATGTGCCATGGAAAAATAATGCTCTGATGTGTGAAGAGTCTAGGTGTTTTTATAGTGGTGGTTACTATACTGACAGTGGAAGAAATGGTGATACAGGCTGTATTTCTCCACTTTAGCATATTTTAACAACAGAAGAAGTATTTTCATATCTGGAATTCAGACACTGAGCTGGGTCTGTGTCGCCAGGGCCTAATTCCCTGGAAGTGGGACCAGCCTAGGGCATGGAGGCCCAACATGTGGCTCTGTAAGAAGGCCTTTGGATGCTCTTTTCCAACAAAATATTAAAAGCTAACTCCCTTAAAATAGCCTCTTTAGTTTGTGGATGAGAAGTTGTGTGTGGGGAGGGCTGGAGGCGTCATTTCCTCCAATCAGTTGTCCGTCAGGTAAGGTCAAGATGTCCGAAATGTGCCTGCTACAAAAGATGAAGCTCGACTGAAGCAGTGGCTTCATAGAGACTGGGTCCTCCTGAGACAGCTGCTGGCATTAAAGCTGTCCTTTTAATTTACTTCAGACAGTATCCTGGGCACAGACATGCTCGTTTCATGACCTCACTTCTACACACATACCCTTCTTTTTCTGTTTTTTTTTGGCTTTTCTTTTTGGCGTCTGTCCGTCGTCGTCCCCCGTCCCCCCCCCCCGGATATTTTCCAGGCAATAACTCCTGTTTCTGTTGCAGGGTGATACATCTCCTGAGGATGGGATGGTTTCCCACTGGCACTTGTAAAATTAATGTAAAATTTCACTTTAAGCACACATTTATTTAATTCAGTTGCAGAGTCTTATTTTAAAACATGCCTGTGTTTGTTTAGGTAAGCATAGCAAACTTAGTGGTGAGGAAGTAATGCTCATTACTGCTATTATTATTGTTAGTTAAGCCAAAGCTTTTGAGTATGAGTGGGTGAAAATAGAAAAAAAGTCACGTCCTAGCATGTCTTCATCCCATGACAGGGAGGTTTTTTTTTTAAAATGGTGCTTGGAAAGTGTGTGTTTGTTTGTGTGTAGTGCATGGCAGTATTTTAAAAAGCTGACTTTATTGCCTTTGTTATTGGCTTTATCTCAGAAATGAATGCCATAAGCGTGAGTAAAATACGTGCGTGCGTGCTCTAGATACAGCTTGCCGGGGTGAAAGCATTTTTGCAAGGGTCTGTAGATATTGCTCCATCTTCCCAACTACTGCAATCCGTCTGCCTGAGAGCACAGGACCTGGTGTGGGAGGTGCAGCAGGGCAGCGTCCTGCAGGCCTGCCTGCCGATGTGGTGGGGAGCCTGGTCCTGCCTGCCTGAGAGCTACGGACCTGGAACCCTCTTGCTCTGCTTGCCTTGTTTTCCCACTGAGTCTAAAGCTCGACGTCCATGGAGCGCAGAGATGCATGCACGTAAAACAAGACAGAGTTTTCCCCTCTGTGCTGGGGACAGGGGAAGGAGGAAGCCCCTGGGTTAGGATCAGCGGGTATTTTGTAACAGCGAGTCTGGTCACTGTGAGTTTGTAAATTGAAGCAAGTATTTGGAAAGCTTTTTATATAGTCTGAAGCCTTTCTCCAAAGTAATTATAGGATTTATTAAAAAATTTTACAAGACTACTTGATATGAAGGGAATCTCATTTATAGCAGGGACAAAACAGAAGAGGTTCATTGGCAAGAGTCATTAATAAGCTCAAACGGGAAGAGACTGTCAGAAAAAGGAAATTCTCTGGCACACAGCATGGCAGGTAATTAATAATTACTGCAATTATAGTAGGTAATAGCTAGCATACATTCTGACTGTTCATCAGTGGCTTGCCAGGCTTCATTACTTGAAGGTTCCAAACATCCAAACAACCAAAACATCAAGCAAATCTCATCATGTTTTCGTGTGAGTTCAGCTCTTCATGAAATTTAGAAGGTGATGTTTGATATTGAGCCAGAACAATACTGTTTTCTCAATTAAGGGAGAGGAGTCCTTCTGAAGGCTTTGACGCAGCTTCACAGAGCTGTCACCGGGACTACCAAAACCTGGGCTCCAGCTGCTGAGCCCACAGGTAGCACTTCCAGGGGTGAGGGAGCATGACTTCTCCTCAGACCCACCAAGCCTGGAAAAGAAGGCATTTGCTTTCCTAAAAGACAACGTGGCTCAGTTCTTCAGAGTCCAACACAACAGGATGGCCTCAGAGATGGGCCCTGAAGGGAAGAGATTTGCACTTCCAAAGCATTAGGGTAAGGAAAAATACAGGAGCTGAAGTCTGCCCTTGGAAGAGAGTCCTGGCTTGCAGAAAGAAGTAGGTGGCTGCTATGCCTTAAGAGGCTTTGTGTTAGCACTGCTGTTAAAAATGGTAAGGCTTTCAGGAACATTTGCATCATACACAGGTTGCATAATTGGCTCTTAGGAAAACTGTCTTCAGGAAGCGAATAACTCTATGGAGACAATGCTTATATTGGGGAGTCAAAGCAGTTGAGAGGAAATATCATAAAGGGAAGTGAATTTCTGTACCCTAAGAGGCAGAAGAGCAGGAGAGCAACTCTGTGGCAAGACCTCAGATTTAAGAAAACTGTAGAATAAGGATGTAGTGATTAAAACAGAGCTTTGGGTAATGCTAAAAATGGGAAGCTGAAGTTGTTGTGAGCAAAATAAATGCTATCTTAGAATAGTGATCTCTGATAGCCATTAAAACTGTGGGGGGAGAATGATTTAGTTATTTACATCCATGAGAAACAGAAGCTTTTTCATGTGGTGATCTAATGGTATGGGTGAGAACTGATCAATCAGTTCGCTTTCGTGGGAGCCCAATGAAGAAGTGCCTGAAGACTTCCTAGCTAGGATGGGAGATGCCTTGAAGAAGTTAAGATGTTTCTGGACAAGAGAAAGGTGAGTTACATTACCATAGCCACAGTGACATGAACTTGCTGCTTTTGAGACAGTATGAGCTGATAAGAAGGAATGTGCAGCTCTAGCAAATTAAGTGTTTTGGGTGGGTACTTAGAATAATTTATTTGACTGACCGAGAATATCCACAGTGGCCTGAATTATGTGCCTTTTACTCTGCTGTGTATAACCACTGAAGCACTGAACAAGATGCAATGTTCAGTGACAGTTCTGTTTGAGCCAAGGCTGTGTAAGTCTGTGATTGCTGTAATGCTGTATGCTGTTTTCAGGTAAATGAACTTCACTGACCCAAGAGAAATACAATTGCCTCATCTATTGTACAACGCATATTGATTCTCTTTGATGATAAAGGATGGCTTCTGAATACATGAAGAAATGTGGTATGTCTAGAGGACGGTTTAAGACCAAAAAAGTGCTTTAGACTGTAAAGACCAGCGTAGCTATGTTTCGATCATAGCACACATATCAGTGATGCAAATATTGGGATTCACTAACGGGTGCTGGGAAGGAAGGACGGGGTGCAGAATTACAGGTGAGGTGGTGAACTTCAGAGGAGGATGTGAAGGTTTCAGCAGAACTTGTCACCTTGCTCAGCACTGCCTCTGGAAGTGCATGGACACCAGGGGGGCCAGCAGTACTCAACAATCTCCTAGGTAGGATGTTGGGGTTGATGTAGCTTGAGAGTTAGCATGACTAGGCCGCTTAAGCAAAACAGTTAGCATAACTGAACAGGCCGCTGGAAAGGGCAGTTATTCATAACAATTGAGAAAGTTCTGACAGTGTACATGATGTGGGTTAGCAAAAACAAGATGTGTTAAAGGACGTGGAGGCAGTCTGTTGCTATTAGCGCTAGTGCATAGTTACCTATCATAAGGGAATGTGGGGTGCGTGAACAGCGCATGATTTATGTCTGTAGCCTATCCGAATAAGCGTGATCGCATGTACAGATATGAAAAATGTATATAACCACGCAAGTGGAGCAATAAAGTGAATTGACTGTGCATTGCATCAATGTGTGAGAGTTGTTCCTGTCCCTGCACGGTTGCTGAAACTTGGCAGTAGGAGTTTCAAGAGCGATGCTGTTGTGTAATCAATTGTACAGCTGCTGGTGATAAACCCAGAGCTTTTGGATGTGAGGGATGCTGTTCCCATGAGTTTGGTAGGGTGAAAGGGTGTGCAGCCCCATTGAGAAGCCTCTGTTCATTGCTGTTATCAGATTTTTCTCAGAAAAGGGAAGGCTATCATTAGACCAATATGGGATCATGAATATGGCAAAGCAGGTGAAGATCCCTAGATTTTCACCAAAACAGAGCTGACTCAGTAAGGGTGTCAAATACTCTCCCATAGAGCAACAGAAGGCAGAGGAACAGAGTGTCTCCCCATCCCAAAACTGCATGTAACCAGCACCACTGAGTGTATTCCTGGCTTCCCCAAATCCATCATGGTGCTTCTGAAAGTACTTTGGTCTTAAGAACGTACTACAGGGCAGGAGGACGTCTGCCAGCTTCTCAGTGCCTTGCGTATTCAAAATCACAACCACTCTGTTGTGCATGGCAACAAGAAGAGGCGCAATGCTGGCATTTGGCTTGCGGAGAACTTCTGTGTGTCTTTGAAGAAGGGACTGTGTTTGCCAAAACAGTGGCATTTGTGTGGCATTTTTTATCAGAAGGCCAGACAAGCTGCCTTTCTTAAGTTACCCATTTGGTACAAGCAAGTATTATCAGGGTTTCTGTTGTGGTGGTTTGAAATGGGAAGAAGAAACTCAACACATTCTTGGTTGTTAACCAAGACAGAGGGATGAGATATCTGAGAGCTTTGTGAGGACTCTGAGCCCTTGCCAGGGCTGGAGAAACAAGTCTGAAGGGTGCAAGCTAGCTGGTGTGGGAACTGAGGAAAAATGGAAGGATGCCTTTAACATGGTGAGAACCAATACTTGTCTTTGGACAGCCTCCCAGAGAATTAGCTTGAAATAAACATTTTGTGACAAATGTTTATGGGCCCTGCAGAAGATTTGAAAACACTGTCCTACTGGTGTTCAACTGGATAGCCTTTGGAGAGGCTGTCCAGTTTCAGTTGTTCTCACGGGATTAGGCATCACAGGAGAAGGGTCTGCTGATGAGACAGGAGCTAGAGGGTGTTATATTTTGTACATGATGAAGCAGGATGTCTCTTCTCTGACTCTCCTCTTGAATGTTGTCATATTTCCCCACACACTATTGATGGTGACTTGTAAAGCCATCAGAAAACATACTGCCACTCTTTGGTTCCTGGTCCTAACCGGTGGCCTGATGGTTGCTGTATTCCTGATCAGGACCCAGTGAAATTATATCTAGCTCCAAGGACTGCTTGTAAAGGCTCTGCAAGAACCCATTTACCAGCTGCTCAGAGGCAGAGAATCAATGCTTAAGGTTGAAAGCATTGCTAAAACAATTGCTTGTGAAGACACTGAGTGCATTTTCCCCCATGTCATTCTTTGGATCTTTTGCTTTGGTGGTTACCATGTGCCCAACAGAGGTTTGTCCCTCCTGTCCATCTTTCTAAACACGATTTGTTTAGAAAATTTTGTGTGGGGAGCTGGCTGTTTGCAGATGTCCACTGCCAAATACAGCTGTACTTCTCATGAAATCAGTGCTCATGGATGTCCATCGTGTCTCCTGCAGTCCTTCCCTCTGGACAGTTAAGCAGCAGGTTATGACCAGCCTGTGAACTGTGAGATGGAAACCTCCAGCAAAGAGCAGCAGCAAGGCACTGCAGAGGTGGGACGCAGAAGGCAGTCGTGTCTTGCTGTTGTCTAGCTACAGAGCCCTAGAACGTGATGTTTCACTAGGTTGTCCTCCAGTCAGCAGAGACCCTGTGAGCCAGGAACAGAGATACTCCAGGTTCATCTCCTTCCATCCTCAGCGGGAGCTTTATCAGCATGGTAAGGTTGTCGTATTTGCCATTACCTTTTATGACATTAAGTAGGAGTTTCTATTTCTTTTTTTTTTTTTTCTTCTACTCTTTCTGGTAAAAACCCCACAGTAATTCTCTCCCTCGTCACCTTTTAAGTTGCGTGCAGGCCTCTGCATCTTGATGATGGTTATATTCAGAAGGTTAATACTATTTTAATAAATGGTTTAAAAGCCTGCTTAAAATTCTTTCCTCTGTTTAATGTGTAATTTTGCAAAATAGTTTAAGAGGCCTTAGGGGTTTCACTGCCCATCTTGTCTTTTTAGGCTTAAGGCCCAGGCATTTTTTGATAGACTGCCTGTCTCGTTGCAGATGTACTTTGAACCACAGTTTTATTTGGAGAGGTACTGCATACCTTCACCCTGGAAACTCCCAATGTGCATCTGCAGCTGACCCCTCCCACTGTGTCTTATAAAACTTATTTTTGCTGGTTTAGGGAAAATATAAACAGTCTGCAGTGAGAAAGCCGTGTTTTTACCTGCCTCTGAATTATGATTTCTGGCTGCTGCAGAGGGTTTAAGCCCTTTCAAGCCCAAAACCTCACTGGAGCTGCAATAAATCTTGAGTAGATCCTTCAGTGTAGACACCCCCAGTAGCTGCACTGTCACCTGTGAATGTCAGGATGGAGGACTTGCTCACACCACAAACATTTACATCAAGATAAAGCACATTTTTATCCAGCACTTGGTGAAAGATAATGTTTCACAGCAGTCTGAGAACAGGAGACACCTGTGCTGTTAGAAAGCTAAAGGTAGTCACTTAAAGATGTACTTATTTAAAAGGCCCTCTTAAACCGCCATGCCACAAATGGGACAAAAATAACTGCTAAATGAGAAAGTATATGAATGGATTTGAAACAGCTCCAATCAAGTTTGATATTCAATGTGAAGAAATTTTAAAAAGAAGTGAGGCTGATGAGGTACAATGTTGGATGTGGACATGGCCAGAATCAATTCCCAGCCATCAGCGTCTGCTTTTGGATGCTTTTTTTCTGCAGACCCCTTTGGTTGAAACCACATGTTGAGTGGCCCCAGCATGGGCTCAGCCTGTCTGCTGTCCTCATTTGTGCTTAGATCATTAGCTAATGAGCCACTGCTCTCTCCCTCCCTTGCTCAGATCCTTGCTGCAACTGCTCTCCTGCAGCCAGACCCAGCTCCCTTTGGTCCAGGGTGTCCCTGGACAGCTGCCATCAGTCTCACAGCTCAGGGCTGGAGGGTGGGCTTGTGTCCTGCTGGAGACCTTCTGCAGAAGGTCAGCACCAGGAGGCCCTGCTTTCTGTAGCCACCCCGAACTTATTTCCTGAAGGAAAAAAGCTTGTGGCAGAAACTGCAAAGGCAGGATTTTGGATGTACATTGCCTGTGCCATATTACTAGAGCACATTGGTTAGCACAAGGTCAGGTGTATAATTTGCTCAGATGTTTACAAATATCAGACCAGGCACACTCTGCTATTCCATAGTAAGCTGGGCTCCAGTCTAGTACTCTTGAAGCTACAGTGAGCTCAGCTGTAAGCTGGTACACATCTGTAGACCCCCTCAATAGACACTGCTAGGACTGAGCCTGTGTCCAGGTGAGTGAGGCTACCTTGGGCATCAGAAAGGCTGTAACCTTAGAGTTATTGATCCTTGTTAGAAAGAATTTGCAAAACGATTTGAGAAAGGGGAAGGAAAGCATGGCTGGTGGCTGAATTCATGGTGCATCCAATAGTACAGTGGCACAGCCACAGCTAGCTTTCATTTCTACATGCAAGTTCCCCTTGGAATAAAAAAAAAAAAAAAAAGGATGTT
>Ga0065711_1035961_pt1 | contig 21607 bp, 11 predicted proteins | sample Hoacrofraction12_FD_59098 | JGI IMG/M metagenome (GOLD analysis project Ga0065711, IMG submission 59098) | Hoatzin crop microbial communities from Cojedes, Venezuela - Epithelial fraction 12 v2 (version 2) | ecosystem: Host-associated > Birds > Digestive system > Esophagus > Crop | place... | reverse complement strand
TTGGTGTCATCAGCAAACTTGCTGAGGGTACATTCTAACTCTTCATCCAGGTCGTTGATGAAGAAGTTAAACAAGACTGGGCCCAGTACTGACCCCTGAGGGACACCACTTGTCACCAGCCTCAGTTTCATTTAGCTGCTCTTATTTCTTCTAGTTCTGATTTTCACTGATTCTCTTCCTGAATTGTTCTCTCTAAAGTTCCTTTCGTTTTTCAGTTTATGGAAATCATGAGTTCGCGGTGCAGGGTTAGGTCTTCTAATGGTGATTGACTTCTTGTGGCAGGATGTCTGGCTTTTGTATGTGGAGCCCAGTGTTGTGTTTACCTCTTAGCTGCCCTTGCAGCTGCAAACTTGCAATAATTCTAATCTCTAGATAGTATTCAGCATCACTGGTTTCCAGATTTTCTTTCACTCTGTAGCTATAAATTACACTGAGGATTTGTTTTGGTTTTGTTGTGTTGTTTTGTTCCAGCAGCCAGTCTCATTTTGATAGACACTCTTCCTTTCAACTCGTTGGAACCTTTGAGGTTGTATTTCTGACCTTAATCGTACATGGATAGACACCTCTTGCCTAACAGATTTTTTTAATCCATCAGCTGTTTATTCCTTCTTCTATACTAATGACCGATTTCTTCATCTCTTGCTGTCATGCTGATCTTAATATATTCTTGATTATTAATTTTAGTTTTTGATTCTTCAAATGTTTGTCCAATTCAAGCATGGTTTGTGCTTAGGCATTTGAATTTTGAAGTAGATTGATGATGAGAGGCATCATGTACATGCTTCACTAAAATCAAAATGAGTTGACTGCATTTAGAAGACAGACAAATCGGGAACCCTGGAGGGCTTTTTGTAAAGAAAACAAAGGTTGTGAAGAAGCAAGAATTAGCAGAGAAAGAGGAGTGTAGGGCTCAGCAGGGTATGTGAAACTGAACTTTGCCCCCTACTGTAGCCTCTTTTTTGATATGGATGGAGTATAATAGCACGGAATATTACAGTAGCTAGATGGCCACTTCTCAGATACTTCTAGGCTGTCTTTTCTGCTGGAGTCAAAACACTGTTTTCCCATAATTTGGTCACAGTACAATATTTTTTACTTCAGACTTTATCTGGGGGTATTGTGTTTTTAACTTGCCACAGTGCTGTGCAAAAGTGATGTAAAAAGAACAAAATATACACCTCGGTTTTCACACAAAATTTGAGATCACATTCTTTCTTTGGTATATGCAAAAAAAAGGAAAAGGAGATTATTACAAACCCTCTGAATTATGAGTGTTGATTTATCAAGTATTCCTTTTCAAGTGGCTTTGTGAATCAATTAACTAGGTGCTCTAGAACTGGATTTCTGTCTTGTAGAGGTTTTTTTTCATAGTGTTCACTGGAGAAGACATTTCAGTAACAAGTAGAGCTCAAAACTCCGACAAGATGAACTAAGATAATACTGGAAGAGTGATCTTTGAACTATACCTTCATGATAAATTTAATGAACATGCTTGTGTGCTTACATGAACTCTTATGCTTGCAAATGTATCTAATGACTGTCCTCAGCTATAGGTTTTACTGTAGATCATGCACTACATTAATCCTTCCTTGTGACATGTAAAAGCAAATTTAATTTTAGTTTTAGTCTTGTTTGACTTGGTTCCCCATAATTATTTACAAAAGCAAATGAAGATGTAGTTCTTCTCCCCATCAGACTGTGTGCAAAACTTGTAGGAACAATAATATGCATGCAGTCTACTTCAGCTGGCCGGAAAGTTATGTACAAGTGTGGTGGGTGTTTCTGATAATGATTTTAGAAGAGCTGTGCCAAAGGAAGTTCTTTCAAGAAGAGGAGGTAGAGGTTTCTTGTAATGGGAGAGGAGAATGCAGTGGAGTTTGGAAGGCAAAAAGAGTGAGCATACTACATCCCTGATTATTGAGTGCAAAAACTAATGGAAGAAGTATAAGCAAGGATGTTTTGGACTGAATGCAAAAGTCTTAAACATAATGTTAAATGGAACCAATTACAGGATTAGAAGAAAATTAGTGAGAGAGAATGACAGCATACATATCATATCTCTTGCCTGTTTTACTTGCACCCATCACCAAATTTTTGTATTTAAGTCTAGCGTTTGGCAGCAGAACTTTTAGCTTCCAGTTGTTTCATTTCCTTAGTTGTAGTTACAACACTTATTACTAAGTAAAATGAGTAATTTAACTAGTCCTACTGCCTACATGCACATGATAAATTTGCCATATAGATACTGTTCTATCATAACTGCGAGGAGAAGTGGTGTGCCATAAAATATTTTTGTATAGAGGTTGTTCATGTAATGAAAGTATTCAGGAAATCTTCATTTTGTAATCGATGAGAAGCCAGAAGATGCATATCTGTTTTTATGAGTCTGCTAACACAAATGTGCTATATTTGATTTTACGAGTAGCATAATGTGATTGCAGCAAATCGTGCTGAAATAAATGTAAATATTGTTTGTGTTCTGAGAAGAAGTATGTGTTTTGTTCCAGATAAAGGACATTCTCTCAAAAGTTCAAAATAACCATGTGGGGAAATCGCTGCTAACAAAACCTCTGGATTCTGACCAAGTGGTAAAAAAAAGACTCTCCGTTTCTTTTCTGTATTTAACAGGATGGTCAAAATTAATGCACAGAGCTTCATCTAACTTTGTCCATTGTACAGTCATTGTGCTGTTGCTAAATATTAGCACTGGAATTCAATTGCTAAATATTAACAATGCTAATCAGATACTTCCAGGATTTATGTTATAAAACAGACTTTGTGTTGATTCATCCACTTACTAATGTTAAAAATATCTTGTATATACATGCTACTGTAGCGCTAGACAGATGCACCACTGATTTTATGTAGTTGATAGTGGTCACCTGGGGATAGATGTCTTAGTTGCTGAATGGGGTTAACTTTAAATTGACTTCTATAACTTTATAGATTTGAATGTTTGGATTTTTTATTGTAACATTGCAGGAAAGATTGGAAAAAATCAATGAAGCTCTTCGCAGTGAGTACGAGTGTCGCCGGCGTATGTTGATGAAGAGGCTGGATGTGACAGTACAATCTTTTGGCTGGTCTGATAGAGCGAAGGTAAGCTTGCTGTATTTTTTGCTTCCTGTAGGTGGGAGCCTGCTACAATTCCCCAGGTCTTTCCAACGAAAATGCACACCGTGTAAATACACTTCCATTACTGCTGTCTTCTTTCCAACCAGTTTCTCATCCCAGGTTGTAACATCCAAGTCCTCGATATTGAGGAAGGGGAAGGGTTTGACCAGATGGCACAGTCCATCCTTTGTGACTGTTTATAGCTGCACAGTTGTAAATTTTACCATCCTCTGTTGGGTTTCTCACTTTAATAAGTTCACATCTCCCCTTTTTCTTTCCTATATCCACCCCTTCCAATCAAGTACACTAGGAGGGAACCTCAGCATTTCTTATGCAGATGCAAGAGGAGGACAAACGCTGGGCCTTAACATAGATTGGGTGCAAAGAGTGACTGCCCATAAAGTCAGTGAGATTACAGTGACTGCTAACCTATGTTGGATTGAAAGCTACTGAATGCACAGATGGTCAATTGGAGTAGCAGGTCGTATTAGAAAAGCTCACAATTACTTGTAGTCCTTCCAGTGGCTAAAAATTCCAAACCACTCCTCTGGATTTTCTCTGCTGCTAAGATTTTAATTGTCATCATTTCATTTGTACTATTTCCTAGCACTCTGTATATTAAAAAATAGTCATGATTTAACCAGTCTGGTATTTCTGAGCTAGAAAATCATATTGTTTCTATCCAAGAGAGTAGGGAGATGATAAGATACAAGTTCGTCATTTGATGAATATACGTGTGGAGGCAGATATTGTTGCTCATGAGCTGCAAGAGCAACTTTTGCAAGGTTTGTGTAGAAAGTGTAAGAAGTCAAAGTCTTAAAACTTTGAAAGCTTACTGGAAGTATGGATTGTTACAAGTCATTCTGGTGTCACAGTTTGTCGTTGACACATGCAGACGGAATCGGTTTCATGAAGCTCACAAAGTATCACTGGAAGACAGGAGTCTAGATGCTGCTGTGCTGCTTTGGAATGGCTTGCTGTTTAATTTCTGGCGGGGGTTATGAATGCTTTTATGCTGAAAGAAGGGAAAAGGAGGGCATTTAGCTCACATGAGCCAGGAGATGTCCCTACCTGTATAACTTCCTTATAGCTGTACCAATGCAATTGTGTATTTTCAAATTTAAAGTATACTTCTAGAATGTAGTTGATGTTAACTGGTGACTAACTTAAACAGATTAAAATTTTAAGTCACTTCATATTATTCCATTCAAACATGAAAAACATGAATGCACTTTCACGATAGAACAATAAAGAGATTTTTTAATGATAATAGAGTAGCAAGATGATTCATTTTCCTGTCTTACAAAAACTGTTTATGTGAAATAATATGCAGTTACAGAAATAACCAGGTTACCATTAATCCAAAATGACATATAATTTTTAATCTTTTTTTCCGTTTTTCTCTTGTAGAAATATTTGTTCATAACTTCTCCAGGAAGGTTTTGGGGATTGAAAATGTTTTGGCATTGATACAATTTAGATTTTTTTTAAGCCAAGAGGCAAATTGTCCTTTTTTAATTTATTTATTATCTTGCCTTTTTTTCCCTACCATGAAATAGTTATTAATACTTTTCTCTGCTTTTGACGGTGTGGCATTTTTGGTTGTTTTTTTGTTGTTTTTTTTTTTTTAACTTGTTCAGTGTCAAGAGGAATGAGTTTACAGACTGAAATCGATCCATAAATGGTGTAGTAATTGCCTAGCAAAACAGTCATGTAAAGGAATAAAGGAACAGCACCTGTTGTCTGGTCTATCCAAGATCAACTTTTTTTTTTTCTTTCCCCTTTGAAGATCATTCTAGATGCTCCCAGAAAGTGTGTGTATTTTTCTTTTTTTGTTAAATGAAACATCAGAGTGTGTTTGGGAAAAAATCTTATTTTCTCCCCTTTTCAGTCTCACTTTTTCATGGCTTGCACAAGAGTTTTGCTGCATTGATACATTTTAAATTTTGTTCCTCAGGTTGACCTTACTTTGAAGCTGCTCTGTTTTCATCACATTTAGAAGTGATCTGTTAAAAATGGCTGTGTAAAGCTCATGAGAGAGCAGTCTGGACTCTTAAATTTTACTCTTTTTGTATGTTGGAAAGCATCAGAGGATCTGTTTGATCCCAGTGGATAGGAGAGTTTATTTTGTAACGGTGCTAATTTTCAGCGTCAATTAAGCATAATCAGCAGCATTTTTTGTACAATAGCTCCATCAATATGAAGAGAATTGGTAGCAACTGGCACTACATTTTGTAAGATAACCTAGGTTTACAGTAAGTGTGTTGTGTGTTTTGTGCCTAGCAAGTAAGTTGTGTTTGATTTTATCATTTAGGTAAAAACAGATGACATAGCACGAATCTATCAGCCCAAGCGCTATGTGTTATCTCCAAAGTCAACTATTACGTTAGCTCACCTTCTTGCCGCTCGAGAAGATTTATCGAAGATCATAAGAACAAGCAGCGGATCAACACGGGAAAATACAGTCTGTGCCATCAACAAGGTACGCTGTTTCTGTCTGGGGTGTGATAAAAGGGCATGGGAGTTTACAGACCTATGAAAAGTTGTGCTGCAGTTTTACTCTTTGATTAATATTTTAATTTCTTTTTGCAAGATACCTGGTGCTTTAATAAAGGAAGGTTTGTAGCATTCCAGTAAACATTGCAGCAACTTCTGTTTTTTATCTTATTGCGCAGTCATGTAACAGGATGAAACGGTAGTCTAGATGAGAAGGAAGGGGGTGTGTGGGTGTGTGTAAATAACCTTTTGAGTTCAGTGAAACTGTGCATCTCAGGTTAAGGGTACCTGTAAGTCTTTCTGGTATCAGTTCCTGGGCTACCTGTTGCCAGGATTACATTGTTCAGCTCGTAAACAGGCATCTTTAGTTTATTATAAATCACAAACATTTCTGTGAAAGTGTCATTTTGCTGCAAAATGAAATTACTTGGTTTGGCTACAGCAATAAATCAACATTGCACTGCTTTTTTGTGTATGGTAAAAGCTGAAGGTTGTAAGTAATGACGTTAGTTTTGCCATTCAAATAGGGACTAAGCCTGTTTTTATTAATCCTTTATTTACAGATTTTTCTAAAGTTTTGTGGCTAATTAAGATGCCCTTTAATGTGTTTTGATCCCAAAGGCTCTGAAATTTTTTTTATTATTGTAGGGTCTCAGAGAACCTTTTTTTCCTTGAGAGGACTTTAATTGGCATGTCTGGAGCTGACCAGATTATGTTAACGTTCATCACCCAGAGTTTAGGAAATATGAAAACAACAACAAAAAGACCTACTTGGATACCTCTTTGTTCTTCAACTTAATGTTTTGTGTAGCTTTGTCCAGTACAGTCTCCTTTTTTGTACACTTGAGTAATATCCACTGAAGTAAAGATGCCTGGTTTTTCTTTCTCAGAAGTGTTACTGCAGGAGGTTATGTATTTTGTCTGTTCCAGCTCTCTACTGAGTGTCAGTAGTTTCTAATCTAAGGCAAGCTGGTGTTCCTTTTAGAGTTGCACATCAGTTTGTCAGCTCATGTTTTTTGCCAGCTGATTAGATTTGAACTTGAACTTTGAAATTTAAGTAGAAGAGTTGCATTGTAAGGAGTCTTTCCTATATGAATATATATTTATATATATAAATAGATATATATTTCATTATGTATGAATTATCTGTATTGCTTATTGTAATACTACACATGCACATGGTTTTCTTCGTAAAGATTTCGCAAACATAAGAAGAGCCAGCTAGCTGCAGTTTTACAGGTGGCAAATGGGATCACTTTCAGAGTTCTGTTGTATTGTGGCCGGTGACAAGGACAGGAAATAGGGATTCTGCTGTAAAGTTCCACACCGAGGGGACCATATTTCCTGTGCAGAGCAGGGAGTGTGTCTTTGTCCATAGGAGAGCAACCCTGTGTCCCTTTAAGTTATTGTTACTGTTTTTTTTTTTAAACTAAGAGTGACCTATTTTTCCATACAGGTTCTGATGGGGAGAGTTCCTGACCGTGGAGGCAGACCAACAGAGATTGAACCACCTCCTCCCGAAATGCCTCCTTGGCAAAAAAGACAAGAAGGTGGTGGAAGAGGTGGCTGGGGAGGAGGGGGTGGAGGTGGAAGGGGCAACTGGGGGGGCAGAGGAGGAGGAGGTGGTGGGGGTTTTGGAGGTGGGGGTTTTGGAGGTGGGGGTTTCAGAGGTGGTGGAAGAGGTGGAGGTGGCTTCCAAGGTGGCAGGGGAGATTATGGTGGCAGGGGAGGTTATGGTGGCAGAGGAGGCTATGGGGATCCATATGGTGGAAGAGGAGGGGGAGGATACCGAAGATACTAAAATACTGTAAATATTAACAAAGTAACTGGCAAAATATAGTGGTGGTGTTTACTGGTATCAGGAATTTAGATATGTTAACTTGGGTTTAGGTTAGAGTTAAGTACGACCATATGAATCATTTTGCTAGACCAACTGATGTTGTCATTGAATTCTTTTAGTTAACCGAACAGAACTTTTATACTGAAATGTGATGACTGAAGTCCTTGTTTTTCGTACTGCTCATATGATGTTTTTTAATATGTCATTTTATTTAAAATAAGCCTCAGAAAACTGAATAAAAACCTTTCTAAACAAACAAAAAATATATTATTTGACGTTCAGGCCTCTCTAATTATAGCACGTTGCATGTCCACTCCCCTGCTTCAGAATGCTGTGTAGAAAAAACAAAATAGGCCTAAGAAGACGATGGAAACACTTTTAAAATACTCTAGGGTGCTGCTTTCAGGCTTTGCCTCTTCATCTAGTTTTCATGTGGGATGTGTAAATGAATTTTAATGTTAAAATCCTTAAGGCTTTGGTTGAAATTATTCAATTAGGTTTCTTATTGTTCCAGAAGTTTACCTAGAAGCAACATTCTGAATTAATACTCTCCAGAAACGAATAAAATCACGTTTTTTTTGTGTGTCGATGAATATATCGGAGACTATTTGAAGGTCAGAGTGCGTGCCATAAACTCAGAAGCATTTGGAATCTTGACAGTGTCTTATTTTCATTTTACCTGCTTTCCGTTTTATTAGTGTTTCGTAAAAATATTCTAAGATCAGATTGAGCAGGAAATTTCTGCAGCCATCATGTCTGGTAAGAGTTCATTTATATATTCCTTCTGAATTGGGCTTGAGACATAAAGGTTGAATAAGCTGAGCTTCTTGAGAAAGAACATACCATTTCTTTTTTCTTTTTTTCCCCTTTTGTTTGTCTCTCCCCAGCCTGCTCTTGTGTTCAGGAATCGCCAGCTGCCCAGCTAGTAAGACATCTCATACAGCAGTTGCCCTTCCTGAGTGACTTTTCTCTCTCTTACTCTGCCAACCAGTTGGTCTGATAACCTAAAATGAACTGTCTTGGTATGCTGTGGGTGCTGCCTTCTTCACAGGCAGCGTTACTCTAGGAGGAGATAGCTTTCATACAGTTATGGCTGTAAATATGTGTAGACAAGAATTAAATTTAGAGCTGTCAGTTAAAGATGACAGTTTCTGTTGTCCAGTGTCTTTTAGATCTCCTCCCCTGCTGTGAGGCCACTCCTTGAGTACAGGAGGTGGAGCAGGGCAGTGATGCCCAAGTCCATACTCAGGACAGGATTTATCAGGGTCATGTTACTACAGAGATTCGGGAACGCGTCTGATAAACCTGGGTGTGTCTGTCGATTGCATAGCACAGGAACCTTGAAGCACTTCAGTTGAGGACGTAGCTCTAGGTTTAACTGCGGGTTGAACTTTAGGATTTGATTTTTGTTTTATGTTCCACAGTTGTGAGTTCTTTCTGCACAAATTTCCTATTGGTGTCCATATTTAATACACTTTGAAGATGTTATTTTACCTTCAGGAACATGTGCATCATGTCTTGTTTCATAGGCAGCTTTATGCATGAATGTAAAGCTCTGTTCAGAAATTATTATCTCTTTCAAAAGCCCGTGCCAGATTTTATTAATTAGCTCTCAACAACCTTTTAATTTGAAATTTTAATGCAGATAACAGGAGAGACTCTTTTGAAGTTTATTTCCTCTGTGGTTGTAGTCTGCTGGAGAATGCTGCCTGAGATGTTATAGATATGGCCTTAGCCATATTTAGCGTCCCAGCAGGTGCCTAACAAAAAAGGGCAGGAGTTTTCCTTGCTTGAACATGTGAGCTTGGATGTGAGCTCTTGAAATAACAGCTTAACCTCACCCAACTGCTAGCAATATAGTTCCTTTCCCATTTTTTTTCTGCACTCCTTTCTGGCCTAAGCTGTTGTCAGCCTCTGCGGTCATTACAGGGAGACCCTCATGGGCCACATGGGAGCACATGGTTTTGTGTCATGCTCTGGAATAGCTCACAAACTGGTAACACACTGAGTGAGACCGCTGGCCTGGGAAGTGAAGCTTTGGTCAGCAAAGGAACGGAGAGAGTAGTTTTTAACAACCAAAGCCTTAATATAAAATTCTGTTTGCTCATCCCAGTGTTATTTTTTGCTGCAAGTAATTTCCAAACAGTAGTCAAGCATTTAGCTTCACCAAGGAAATATGCTCAGAAAATCACATGGCTTATCTATGTGTAAAGAGTTCAGCAGTCTTCAGCTGTGAAGTCGCACTGATTTAGTTGAACCGTGGTAACTGTGGATGTGCCTTGGTGCTTTCGCACTTGTCAGTTTATCCCGTTGGGAGCAGGCAGGGCAGTTCTGAATGAAGTAAACCAGCAAGTGAACCAGCCGTGTGCCCACAGGTAATTCTAACAGATTATTTCAGTATCATATTTATGTAGACCATGTAAAAGATGGAAATGTAAATAGGTTGGAGAGTTTGATTTTTAATCTGGCCACTTCAGTTTTTCTTAAATAATTCCAAAATGTGAAGCCAGTAGCTGAAAACTGAAGTAAGCACCACCACATTTCATAGAGGTATCATTTTCTGTCCTCTGTTGTCTGGATGTGTGCTTTTAATTTATCAAAAGATGCAATAACACCATGAAAATAATCAATTTAAACCTCTTCTCAAATTTTGTATGTTTGTCTTGAAAAGAAATATTTTCAAAAATTCTGTTGTAAGTAAAAGATTTTCATATTTATGTTTGTGAGCATTTTTGAGTGTGTTCACACTGAGTGAATATCTACCTGAATATTGTTTTGTTTGATCAAGAATTGGAAAATAGGCTGGGGTTTTTTTTCAGGATTTGAGAGAGTCACTTGTTAACAGCTGTAAACACTGAGGAATAAAGTACTGTATTTGAAGTTACTTGCATCACTTGTGTAGTGTGGTTTGGATCCACTATCATACGTTCCTCTTGTGTTTGTAAGGAGGAATTCCTGCTGGTGACTTGCAATACTGACGGATCTGACTTCTTATGATAATGAAAAATAACAGGTATATTTTGACCAAAATGGAGAATGCTGTAGATAATAATACAGGAAAATTTCAACAGACGGGACGTGTCACAAATACATCCGTATTACATTGTCTGGGATTACTAAGGAATCTCAGTTAAATTTTATCTTAGTAAAAAAAAACCAATTACATAAGTCTATATTATCATTAATTTGTCTTTATGTAAACTAAGGAAACATCCTCCAGTTACTTCTGAAGCTTTCTGTTTTTAATTTCTATAATTATGAAGTAAAACACCACTTTTTTTGTGTGTGCAAGACTGTAGAGCAGATTTGCCCGTATAAATAGGAATTGAGTTTTCAGGAGTTGGTCTGCACTCCTTGTCTTCTTCCCCTCCCTAGGTGATGGGAGATAACTGAATGGTCATTACCCCATATAAAAACGTATTTGAGATATAAGGTATTTTGGGGTTTACTACAAGGTAAAGAACAAGAAGCCTTGAGGGTGCTACTGTGCTGCCTGTGTAACAGTCAGCATGAGCAGACACTAGAGATAGAGACGCCTTGTTTAAACTTGGCAATCATGCTGTGAAATCTTTTCAGAGTCAGCATTCTCAAAAGTGAGAGATTGTGCTAATGAAGAATTGTGCCTTGTAATACTTGGAATAGTGAGGAGCAAAACAGTGTCTGTACTGTGTCGACCACCGCAATACCGAAAGACTAATCTGCAATGCTCTACCTTCCCGAGTTTGCTCCGGCAACGTTCTGCGGCTCGCAGAAGGGGAAGCTAGACCGGGGACTCTGGTCGTAGGTTAGTTCTGCAAGAAGTGTCTCGGGTGACAGTCAAGGAAGACGGATATAGGTTGTTTAGACTTCTTTGACATGCAAACTCAGAGGCACAAAGTGCAATTTTAATATTTTTTTCTATTATAAATATTAAACCAAAATCTTACAATTTATATAAAATCTTTACAATCTGTACACTTTTTCAATCTTCTCAAACAGCATTAAAACAAATTTTTCAAGTTGCCATAGAGATCAGTTACAACAAAATAACAGATTGCTACTGCAACAAAAACATATTTCCAAGACCATATATAAGCTACTTCAAAGGCAGTTGTGTTTAATCTGAATCTGAACAGTAGCCCTGCCTTGTTAGCTGTGATATTTCTCAGTCTGTTTACTTTTATCTTTAAATGATCAGAATTCACACTTAGAAAATAAACAGCAGTTGGGGTGGCAGGGCACTTGTTTTTTCTTCCTTCCTGTATGTACATGAAACACAGCTGAGCCTGCAGCAGGAATAAAGGTGAGTGCTCTTCCTTTAAATTAGCCATGACAAAATACATTTCAGTATCAGTGTCTGCTAACGTGACTTTGAAACAGCACTTAGCACTTTAATGGTATCTTTTTTCCTAGCATGAAGCAGCTTGAAGATTAATACAGATGTGAGTGATTTCTGTTGAGTAGCTTTGTCAGTTTTAGCAGTATCCCTGTAGTCAGTTTCTGCTGTTAGTCTTTCATGCAGCAAAAAAGGAAGTCCCAAAAGAGGTAAGAAGGGACTACCACTGTAAAAAAAAAAAAAAAAAGTCAGGGACAAACTCCCCCCAGAAGTGTAAGGGGCTTTGGGCAAACAGAGAACCTGAAGGTACTTTGAGAGCTCTGGAATTCTCCAGGTGTCAACTGACTTCTCTGAAGCAGGAAGTTTTCAGCACACGCGAAGCGTCACGTACTTGTTCTGTAAGGCACTCCTGCAGACAGATCCCTTTTGCATCCTTCGGATTGTGTGTGGGAACAAGACGGTAACACAGAATCAGTAAGTCAGCATTTAAGACTGTGCAAACCTATGGTCGTAACTCAATTTTGAGTATTAAGTACTCGACCTAGCAACACAGTAGCCTTTGGACCAGCTGCTGATGCTAGGGAATTTTCCTTTTAAATAAGAGTTTGTTCATGATCTCCACCCCCCAGCACACACAAAGTACATGCATACACACAAATTGTACTAGAATCAGAGTTTAGACCACAAGTGAGCACAAGATTTATGAGTCTTAGCTGCTCTTTGGGGTATTTTTGAAATACACAAAAATATATTCAATTTTTGTCTTGTTTATTTTAATTGTTGCAGAAACAGACTTTTATTTGCTCAATGCCTATTAGAAATATGCCTTGCTGTAGTTCCCTGAATAGAGGACAAAATCAAGAAGCTTACAGAAAATGGGCAAAGCAAGTTTGCAGACATGACCTGAAAGCCATTCTGATTGCTTCATTGATCAAAGTGCAATTCCGTGTTAATTGTTAATAATTCAGGTTTAGTGTATGAGGAAAAAAAGCTGCACAATCTTCACAGCTGCTGGTTTTTGTCCTATGCATTTCAGTTATTTACAGTAAGGTAACAGAAAATTACTACTACTACTACAATTTCCTGCCATTTGTTTCTACTTATACATGGAGATGCAAGCACAATCCAAGTTCAGAACAAGAATTCAGAATCACTGAACTAGCAAGTAGTTTCAAATGGACTTTTGTTATAAATAAAGCATTCCTATGCTTGATAATGACTCTAAATTGTGGATGGAATGTACATTTATACCACTTTGAACACAAAGCGCACATGCTATTGCAATAGGCTGACTAAATTTCAATCTATAAATGACTTGGAACTTACAACTTCAGAGGAGCATTAAGTGCACTTTGTAGATAAATAGTCGTCAGTTTCTGATGTTTACATGTGTGTGACAAATCCCTGTTTAATAAAGGCAAGCAAGTCATACAACTTCTACCGATTCTCTTGGAATGCAAATGCAATTTTAAAATTGGCTATTCTGACATATTTATCAGTAACTTGACAGACTGTTTTATTGTCTCTTAACAATATGTACACTTTGTAGCTTTAAGAAAACTAAGTTACCTCCCTAGCACCTTTTACTATACATAATTTACACACCTAAGAGCCCACTCACCTTGACTCTTTACCTAAAGTGCACGTGAAATCTAGGAGAGAGAGAGAATGGAGAAACTTTGGTTGGAACCAGATGATGTTAGGAGCTCTGAAAAACAGTAACTGTTGCATGGGGACTACTGTACAGTTTCCCTCATAATATGGCCCTCAAGGTTCTACTCAACAGTGGCGTCCACTTTGACACGAGAGAAAAATACTCAGCCTTGTCCTGTATCTACCGTCTGTGGACAACAAGTTATCTAAACCGAGCTGTGGGATAGAACACAAAAATGGAAGCCATATTCCATAGTCTCATCTGTTTTACCTTAACAAAGGTAAGCTTTTGAGCAGCAGGACTTCTAAAGCTCTGAAAGAGGTTTAAAAAATTTGTCAGTTTATCTTAACAAGTCTAAGAATCAAATGATCAAATATCATTAGCTTAACTACTTATTTTAATATTCTTGTTAAACTTTGGAAATAAATATGACAGTTCATGATTTTAATCGGTTTCAGCCACAATGAGCAGGAACTGTTTCTCTTAATGGAATATCTCTACGGTTTTACTTAAATACTCAGCTTTATCAAGCATTTGTTTCTACAAACCTGAATTTTGGCCAAATCTGAGGTGACAGTCTTACAAAGAGCTACTTTGTCAGAACACTTGTAGAGTAAGGTATGCTGCTGGCAGACAAGTTACTGGGGAATCCACATGGTCTTCATCATGAACACAAACTTCGGCAACGTCACTCCACTTAAAAGCAAACCCAGAAGATACTATTTTCATTGCACAGATAATGCTAAATTACCTTTAAGAAGTCAAAAGAATGGATTTATACATTTGGGAGTGTATGTTTTGTATGGAAATGTGTTGAGCAAAGAGAATATTTCTGTTTAACATCCTTCAGATTCGCTCTCCAGTTCACTTGGGAAAGCAGCTTTATCACAACCTCTCCCTCAGTCTTACATTCTTCCACAGGAGTTTTCCTCTCTTGTCTGCTAGAAGCAGTCTCTGTGTTGTAGGTTGTCAACTACATGGTTTCTTCTCTGGATTGTGAGAGATTCAATAGTTTTATGTGCCTGTTCCAGTTGGATCTTTAAACCTTCATTATCTGCCTTTAGAATATTTATTTCCTAAAAAAAAAAAAAAACAAAACAGAGAATGATATTTTATTTTTAATTTGTTTCAGGACTGTCTGGTTGTATGTTTAGGTTGACGGGCATAACCGTAAGTTGGTGTAGCTCTTCTCAGTGGAACAGAACCAGTAACTTACTCAAATGTTTCCATAGTCGCTGGTCTATCCTTTCTGTACACTTTTAAAACTTTCCAGCATCTGCCATCTGACAGTCACTGTGTTCACAACCTGCACTTACCCACCCTCCACTGCTCCTCTCATAACAGCAGTAACTGAGGGGAAACAAGAACACGGCTCATACTTTACTGCTCCACTACTGCAGAAATTGATGTACAATAATCTAAGACATTAATTTGTAACATTGGCTGCTGTTCAGTAACTGAGGTCAGACTCTGCTGAGGGAGCAAGGGCAAGTGTAAACTGTGGGACTTGCACGAATGGGACATTTTAAAGAACCAGTTCTTACAAGTACATCCACACTTCACATCCCTGTCTATACTGAATGTATTGTTGACTGAAAGAGAAATGGTCTGTACGGGAAGATTCTTGCTAATTGTCTTAATCTCTTTCCTAATAAACCAATCATCTTTCATAAAAGATGAGCTCACTTTATCAACAGCAAAGGATACTTTGAAAGTTATACTGCTCAATCAAAGTTCAGGCTGTGGGTCTGTTAGACTGTTTCCATGTTGGCCCATCTCAGAATAGTGATAGTAATGAGTAAAGTATGAAAATAAGTCTGCCTTTGTTCCTCAAAATCATATCTGGATCCATCCGCCAGTCGCATTGATACTGTGATAGTCTCTTTAATCTGTCTGGAAAGGAGGTGTTTCTACGAACCTGAATTTGGGGCAAATCTGAGGTGACACAGTCTTACGAATAGCTATTTTGTCAAACACTGAGTAAGGTGAGCCACAACTGGGCTGGTGCAGGGCAAATGTAGCAACAGGCATCATACCTGTTCACACTGCAAAATTTCTTGGTGATTTGAAGTTACCAAAAAAAAACCCCCTAGGGCTTCACTGTCAGTTGAACAAAAGCAGAGCTCCCCACCTTCCCCACCCCGTCATGTAGGGGAGCAGAGGCCACCAAAAACAGGAAGAAATTCAGGACGATGTTACTTGGTTTACGGAGTAGCATCCTGTCCTAAGCGACTGGATTATGTTCACATTCTTCCCTGTCGCTTTTGAGACTGAGAAGGATCAGTGTAACAAGGGATTCAAAATTTATTCCCTAAGCCCTATGCTAGTCCTAAAATTTATGCTTGAAGTGAAGCATTGCTGGAGCTAAAGTGGCTAAGAATGTGTGATGCCATGGATTGTTCTGGCAGTTAATTACACTGCAGTAAGTTGGCACCTTCCCACCCAGCCATTCCCCTGCATCCTCCAACCACTTCATGGTACTGTTGCGTAAAGCAGAATTTGTTTCATCATGTATGTACCTGCTCAAGTTCCTGGTATGAGGGTTTACAGCTGTGATGATGCTCCTTCATTTTCTGGCTGGAGTCCTTGTTTTCCCATTTAACATAGGCCTTTTTGCGGCCTAGAATTGGGCTTGGGCATGGAGATGGTGGAGCTGCCTGGAGATAATGGCTTTCTGGCATCCTGTGTTCTTTCTTCTCTGTCTGCCTCCGAGATACATCACCAGCCACCAGTACGGGATTAGTCTGTGTACCTTTGTGAACTACAGCTGGTTTCAGTCTCACTGAGATTTTCTGAGCTGAGGAACCCATGAGCATAATGGTTCGGTCCTTGCTGTCTTCATTGTGTTCCACTACTTCTCCATTAGGAAATGTGAACGGTCCTTCTTCTTGTCCTGTAGAATATATATGATAAATTGTGTCAAGATCTTATCCCAGGAAAGGAGAAACAGGAGAAACAGTTAATAAATGAAACAACATTTATTTTTTATTGATTTTGCATTCATTGCTCTCCAAAATAGGTGTCGCTGGAAGTTTATCAGTGTTGTGTCTCCTGGAACAACTGTTTGCCCCGTCTCAGTAACTGTGTGTTCAAATACAGGGGAAAAAACAAAGTCAGTCCAGTAGCTGCTGCAGGGTCTAGAGAATTAAATGAGAATATGGATGAACAGATGAGGCTTACAGCTTCAGCCTAGACCTGAATTCTCATTCTTCGACAGGATGTAGTTCTGAGAGGTACCACATTCTGGCGCACTGGGTGGTGATGGGGTAACAGGCTACAGTTTAATCTCTCTACAAGCAGGACATCTCACGAGGAGGGTATCAAGCAATGCTGCAGCCATTGCAGGTGCAATCACACAGACGCACGTGGTCAGTTACCAAGAGAAACTGGCTGCGTTGTGCTCGACGTGCATGCTAATAGGAAGTCTGAGACAGAATCCAGCAGTATGGATCTTACATACAACACAAAAGATTGATATCAAAGTGGCAAGAAGTAAATTTGAAGAACATCAGATACAGGCAAAGAGCAGGAGAGAAATTCAAAGTATGTGAGTATGGAGAGAACTGGAACATCAAGATCAAAAGAAAAACAAAACAAAAGTAGCCTGAGGTCTTATTCAAGGACAACACTTCCTCCTTTGGAGGCCTGCATGGTAATACACAATATGACAAGTTTATACAGCTTGTTTGATATAAGGAGAAGAGAACAGAGAGGTGTGGATTTTTCATTTCTGAATGATGGAGAGATGAAGAGGATTGTAGAGTCAGCTACTGAAGTAGAAAAAATAAACACAATTAGCTCTTGGTTTTCCTAGCACACAGATACTCAAGTATACTGACTTTATAAACTCCACATTGAAATCTGAGTCAGAATTGTAACAGTGCAGTAGTGTCACTTAATGTGATCACAGTGGTAAAAAATGGAGTGTACCAAGATGTGCTTGTCATGAGATGAGAGAGCTAAGGGAACCTGTCCGCTGTTCAGTTCATGGCATCTAGTCCTCATGGGAGTCTGGCAGAAGATTTACTTAGTTTTTGTGGAATTTATGCACCACATATTGTGTAGTGTGACAAGAGATCTCCCAGAAAGGGAGTCCTTACTTATTCAGGCTAGAACTGGAATGGTATTACTTAGTACAGGCTCACTTACGCCTGGTTGTAGTTTATATGTTGATAAAACACTGCAGTTAACTAACAAAACCTAAACCGATGCTGTACAACTCAGCTTTAGAAGAAAAAGGAGCAAAGGAAAGATTAGATCTCTGGATCTTTTTATGTGATCTTATCTCACCATGGAATTGCTCTTTGACTCCTACGGGGCAGAGGCTTGAAGCAAAAGCAGATGTTGGGCTGCTGTCTGCAACTGAAGTTTTGGATCTTCTCTTGCATTCTATCACAACCAGGTCTTTGCATTGCTTGTGACAGTTCATTCCACAGTCTGTAAACAAAACAAAGTTTACACGATTCAGTGTCTCTGTTGTAGCACCTAAGATCCGCTCTCACACTGTGTTGCCTCCCCAGGAAGCAAGAAAGGGTCTTTGGTGTTCTCTGCATGCATTACCTATAACAACATACATCTGGTAAACAGATCGATGACATCCCTTTGCTATATATGCCTAAAACTCTTCATTGTGAAAATAAAAAATAGCAACATTCAGCTGCAACAGCATTCTGCCTGCAGGAGTTGCAGAGAAAGCAGATACCTGTGTGAGGAAGAAAACTCTGCAAAATACATGTTGTGAATGTGCTCCATGGTTTTCACAGTGTTGGTGTTTGCTCCCATTGAAATAGAAGGGTCTGTTCCCAAACCCTTTGAATTCAGTGATGTTTTGCGAAGGGTTAGAGCTATCACTTATGAGTTCCTTTATCTTTGCATTTCTTCCGGACCATCTGTCTGTCATAGTACTCTTGAAGCAGTCTTGTCCTCCCTGAGAAGTCAGATTAAGTAGGTCCATAGACACAGCAATGTGTCTCAGGATGATCAGGGTTTTTTGTCATTCACCACCAATTACAGATTAACAAAGTATAAAGTACTCTACCTTTGCACCTGTATCCTTGTTTAATGACTCCCCAGAGCTGAAATTCAAACAAACACGGAGACTATGTATTAATATATTTCTTTGCACATTTGATACCTCCAGATATAAAAATCCACTAAAAGCTCCACTACTTTCTTGCTTTTCTACTCTTTTAATCATAAGGTCAAAATATGAACTATTCACCTCTTTAGCAGGTGGTAAACAAAATAGCTTATGCGTGTTCCTCAATCACAAATAAAATACCTTGAGCTAGTCTCCAATGAATACATCAGCAGACCTGACAGCCCCCAGAGAAGCTGTGGAACTGGAGTAGACGGAGAACGCCATCTCAGCACCCTTGTTTGATCACAGCTAAACTGGGGATTGGTAGGAAAGCCAGTTTTACTAAATCTTTCTGTGCCATGGGCAGGGGGCATGTCCTGTCTGTACCAGGACACCAATTCTAACAGCCCCATGGAGTGGAAGGCTCTGGATTTGGAAGTCTTGCCTGAAGCTGTGTTTGGTGACACAACTAAACACCACAAGGTAGGAGCCATGTTTAGACAGATAACAGTACTGCCAAGCGGGGTGTAAAGGGTACCTGAAATACCTACACAGGCAGAAGCCTGGTGTTCTATATAGCTTCACTGGTGTTTTACATAGATCCATTTCTGTATATGACACATGCTGATTATGAGATTAAAAAAGTCATTATTCCAAGCAATATTAACATAATTTACTTAAAAAGTAAGCTTACAAATCCAGCACAGTTGTCGCAGAAAGTAGGCCTTAAGTAAGTGGTCTCTTGGAAGTTGTGAGCAAAGCCAAGTCCCAATTTGGAATAGATTGAACTAGCTCTCATAAAGTAAGCCGTTATTTCATCCCTGCTAATCAGACCTTCCCTGAAAATAAACAAGAAAAGTTGTTTGTGAGCCATACATTTTCTTAAAAGCATAAGGAGAATTAAACGTTCACAATTTATAACGACAATAGTTTCATGGGCCAAAAACTACAGTGATCTCAGCAATCTTGTCAACTGCTCTCAAAGCGTACAGAAGCTTATCTACGCATTTAAAATGCAGCCTGTAAGGATACACAAAATGTCTGCATATGTGATGCAACATCAAAACTACTTCATAGAAAACCTCTGAATAATCACTATTGCGTTTTTCCAGGCTTTAACATGTTAAGAAAAATGTTCTTAATTTGACCAAAAATATACATTTGCCAATTCTCTATTTTTGAGGGATAGGTTTGTCTTAGGAAAGTTCTTTAATAGTATATACTGAATATCATTCAAAAAAATATTTATTTTTCTATTATCTATTCTTCCTCCTACATCAGCCTGGCTACCATTGCTGTAAGCTCATGAAGATGTCATTCACAACACATTTAGAAGATGCTTTTGTCAGTTATGTTTTCACTTCTATTTGTGGGTGAAGAGGATGATTCTACCACCTTAATGATAGAAATAAAATTTAAAAACAAAACCTCAAAACCCCCTCCCAAAACAGATGCTACAAAGTTGATAAGCAGAACTAGGTACTCACCAGTCCTTAGCCATTACACAAAATGAGAAAGGAAAACTGGCAGCTATCTTTTCAAATTCTTCCTGGGAAATGTATCCATCCTGATCATGGTCATAATTTTTGAAGACGGACTGTGCAAGATAATAGTAGAATAGTTTATAACGAGGATGGGCTGAATCACCACTTTAGAAAGTCTCCACAATATTTATGGATTTCGTCTCCCACTTTCTCCCAGTATCTATTAAACAGTGCAACAGTCTAACTGCTTTTTTTGCCTAAGACTAAAGAAGCATTATGATGTCTTGATTTGTAGTAAAAAGTAGTTAAGTCAACATACGCTGGACTAAATGCTTCACTACACAATGACAGCTCTATTTTACTTGCGCTTTAAGATCATTATGTCCAGGCCTACATATACAACTTGTACTAATGCTCTCACTTAGTGGTCTCGGTGATGATCTCTGTAGCCAAATCAGTGTAGCTGCCTAGCTTATTTCATCAGGTCAATGTAATGTGAAAAGTAGTTATATGGCATAATTGTCTCGTAGATACCTATTTCCACTTCTGGAATGACATTACTCTTTGTCTCTGGCCCTGAGGCAAGGATAACACCTAGGCCAAATTTAGAAAGATATTCCAAAAAGGCATGTATCAAAGGATACCTACAATATTAGAAGTGTTTAGAATGACAAGAGATGAGGCAGGGATGCAAAGACAAACTCTTTACGTCTCTCCTTCTCTGTCAGTTTTGGAATCAAACACCTGAGCTTACTTGATTGTTTCCAGTTGTGGTGGTACAGCTTCTCCCTCCCCCCCATCCTGGACTGTTTTACCATCTCAGGAATTCCCATGAAGTCTTACCCTTTGTGCAATGAGTTTGGCAGTTAAGCATCCCTTGACCATACCAGAACTCTTGCATGGCTACGGTGGGAAGCAGCACTAACCATACCAGGAGCTCCAGTTGCCTGGCCAATGTGGGGAACGAGAGTGGGAATAATCAGTCATCCCCTAACAGCCTTGGAACATATCTTACCTGGATTGTAACTCAGGTGAATTGGTATCAGGGTTACTGGAATTTTGAGAATTCCAGTAATTACCAACCATGACTGGGCCAGGATGAGAATTTACTGATGCCTACAGACAATCATCTTGTGACCCTGTAAACAGCAGTCCCAAGCGAGACCACTCTGAGCTCTTCTAGACCACAGCGGGCTGCACCCAGCATCTCCCTCTGAGTAGGACGCCTCTCAGAGCCCTCGACTCTGAAGTTCGAAGTTACCATCGCTGATGGGACCTGGGCTGAACTACAGGGTTCCCTCACTCCTTGAAGCTCAACCTTCGCCCGTTGAGGACAATCATTTGATCGAGGGCTACGAGGATGATGAGGGGACTGGAGCATCTCTCCTATGAGCAGAGGCTGAAGGAGCTGGGCTTGTTCAGCCTGAAGAAGAGAAGGCTGCGAGGGGACCTAGTAAATGCTTATAAATATCTCAAGGGTGGGTGTCAAGGATGGGGCCAGACTCTTTTCAGTGGTGCCCAGTGACAGGACAAGGGGCAACGGGCACAAACTGAAGCATAGGAAGTTCCGTCTGAACATGAGGAAGAACTTCTTCCCTCTGAGGGTGACAGAGCACTGGAACAG